>OCTX014558035.1_pt1 | contig 38414 bp, 28 predicted proteins | sample 1539691 | NCBI WGS metagenome assembly OCTX01 (sample SAMN02144231, study PRJEB22623) | gut metagenome | biome: sheep rumen | host: Ovis aries | place: New Zealand
CCCATTCCGAACAGAGCAGTTAAGCCCGCCCGCGCCGATGGTACTGCAATGCAATGCGGGAGAGTAGGTCGCCGCCTTCTTTGAGCCTTTATGATGAAAGGCGCAAGCCCCGTCTCACGGACAGTGAGGCGGGGCTTTTTTTTGTTGATGGATGTTTGTTTTTTGTTGATGGATGTTTGTTTTGTGTTGTTGTGGTTTTTTGTTATGCAGAGTGTTTGTTGTGTTGCCGGGTGTTTGTTGTTGTGCCTTGTTGGATGGTTGGCCTGAGTTCAAAGTGTCGCCAATTCTTGCGGAGAACGCAAAAGATGAGGGTGAAGAATGGAGTTGGATGCAATAATACTCAAATAGTTGCGTTTTTTAGTGTGTGTGCATCTTTTATTTGAGTTATGCAGTGGACAGATAAGATACGGCAAGTGAAATTTTTTCTTGTTTTGGCAGCTATCATTATAGCTGTGCTATCGCTTGTTGTGTCTCATTTTCTTGTGAAGGATTTGTCGGACGAGGAACGCAACCGCATGGAGATTTGGGCGGGAGCGCTTCATGCCTTTAATCAGGCTGACGAAAATACTGACCTGTCGTTGGTGTTGAGTGTGATTGAAGGGAATAATACGATTCCTGTGATAGTTACAGATGCTCAAGGTGGTGTGCTGGACTTTCGCAATGTTGAGATCAGTGCCGACAATGCTGCCGATTCGATGGCGTATGTCAGCAAATATGCCGAACAAATGCGTCTGTCGGAGCATTTCATCAAGATTTTCTTGGACGAAAGTGGCAGTGGAAACAATTATCAGTTGGTTTGTTACGACGAGTCGGTCATGCTGAAGCGACTTTCTGCATGGCCTTATGTTCAGCTGGGCATAGTGTTGATTTTTGTGGTCATAGCTATTTTTGCCTTGCTCACTTCGAAGAAGGCTGAGCAGAACAAGGTTTGGGTAGGTTTGTCCAAAGAGACGGCCCATCAGTTGGGGACACCCATCTCGAGCCTGATGGCATGGACGGAGATACTGAAAGAAACTTATCCTGAAGACACCCTCATACCTGAAATGGACAAGGATGTGAAGCGGTTGCAGCTGATTGCCGACCGATTCTCGAAAATCGGTTCGTTGCCGGAGCCGGTGCCGTCAAGCCTGATAGAAGTGATGAACCATGTGGTGGATTACATGAACCGGCGCACGTCGCAAAAGGTGCAGATGGTGAAAATCTTTCCTCCGCAGGACATCATCGTCCCGCTCAATGCTTCGCTCTTTGAATGGGTGATAGAGAACCTCTGCAAGAATGCCGTAGATGCCATGGAAGGTGCGGGACGCATTACGCTTTTCATGCAGGACGAGGGCAACTGTGTGGCCATAGAAGTTGGCGACACGGGCAAGGGCATCAGAAAGAAAGACTTGGGCAATGTGTTCCGTCCTGGATTCACGACTAAGAAGAGAGGGTGGGGGCTTGGTTTGTCGTTGGCGAAGCGAATAGTGGAAGAGTATCACCACGGACGGATTTGGGTGAAGAGTTCGGAAATGGGAAAAGGCACAACATTTCGCATAGAGTTGCACAAGTAAAAGGGCGAGTGTGCAGTGGAGCGTTTGTTTGCAAATTGTTTTGGGCGAAATTCATTAAAAAATTGAAATTTAGTGAGTTATTATCAGAAAATATTCGTAACTTTGCAGCCCGATGTGCAGTTTGGAGTCATTAAAGATAGACTTGAAAGGACTTTCGGATGGAGAAACCGTCTGTGAGTATGACTTGGACGATGCTTACTTTGAAGCCATTGAGGCGCCAGAAGTGAGACTAGGAAATGTTCATGTGAGGCTTTCTGTCCGGAAGAATCCCAGTTTCTTTGAGCTGAATTTCCATACTGAGGGCACAGTGATTGTTCCCTGTGACAAGTGTCTTGAGGACATGAGTCAGCCCATCTGCACCGACAACCGCATGATGGTGAAATATGGTGCTGAGCATGAAGAGGAGGACGACCTGGTTACGTTGGCGGAAGACGAAGAAACGCTTGACGTGGCTTGGTATATTTATGAATTTATAGTTCTCGACATCCCCATTAAGCACGTGCATAATCCTGGCGAATGCAACCCTGCGATGATTAAGGCTCTTGAAGAGCATTCAGCTACCCGAAGTAGTGGTGAGGATGAAGAAAAACCCATCGACCCCCGTTGGGCGGCATTGGGTAAACTCAATATGAAAGATTGAACATTAAGAATTAATAAATTTTAAAAGAATTATGGCACATCCTAAAAGAAGACAGTCAAAGACTCGTACACTGAAGAGAAGAACTCATGACGGAGCTGTAGCTCCCACGCTTGCTGTATGCCCGAATTGCGGCGCTTACCATGTTTATCATACTGTTTGCCCCACTTGTGGCTATTACAGAGGCAAGCTCGCAATTGTAAAAGACGAAGTAGCAGAATAAAGAATGGGTAAGATAAACGCGATTATCACTGGCGTAGGTGGCTACGTTCCCGAATACATCCTCAACAACGAGGAACTCTCGCGGATGGTGGATACCAACGATGAGTGGATAATGACGCGTGTGGGAATCAAAGAACGTCGGATTCTTGTGGAGGAAGGTCTCGGAACCAGCTATATGGCGCGCAAGGCAGCCAAACAGCTGATTCACAAGACGGGCGTCGATCCTGACAGCATCGACGCTTTGATTCTGGCCACATCGACCGCCGACTATCACTTTCCTTCGACTGCCAGCATCGTATTGGGCAAGCTCGGGCTGAAGAATGCCTTTGCCTTTGACCTTTGGGCTGCATGCTGCGGTTTTCTTTATGCGCTAGACCAGGCTGCCATGATGATTCAGAGTGGCCGGTGCAAGAAAATCATCGTCATCGGTGCAGACAAGATGTCGTCGGTGACGGATTACAATGACCGCCAGACCTGTCCGCTTTTCGGCGATGGCGCAGCAGCTGTGTTGCTAGAGGCAACAGAAGAGGAGAACATCGGTTGCATGGATTCCTATTTCCGCACCGATGGCAAAGGGCTGCCTTTCTTGCACATGAAAGCAGGTGGTTCGGTTTGTCCTCCTAGCCATTTCACTGTCGATCATCGTCTTCACTACACCTATCAGGAAGGACGAACGGTGTTCCGCTACGCAGTGACGAATATGAGTGACGACTGCGCTCTCATTGCCGAACGCAATCATCTGGACAAGACCAACATACAGTGGATTGTACCCCACCAGGCCAATCTGCGCATCATTGAGGCAGTGGCCAAACGTCTGGAGCTTCCCATGGAGCAGGTGATGGTGAACATCGACCACTATGGCAATACCAGTGCTGCAACGATTCCGTTGGCACTTTGGGAATATGAGCCACGGCTGAAGAAAGGCGACAATTTGATTCTCACAGCGTTCGGCGCAGGTTTCGTTCACGGAGCATCCTATTTGAGATGGGCCTACGACGGAGGCAAGAAATGAAACGGTCGTCCATTTCAAAAACAATGAAATGAGTAATTATAATTGTCCCAAGGGTTTGACAACCCAATGCAGCGGGCAGTTGTAATTACTCATTGTTTGATTGTCGGTGGCCAGTGGGCAGGCTTCTCGACCGAAGTACAGCGTATCTCCATGCTCGGCTTTTTTTCTTCGGCAGCACCATTTGCTGCATACCCCCCCCAAAAAAAACTTCAAAACACTTTTATTACTGAATGAATCATAAAGCAGGTTTTGTAAACATCGTTGGAAATCCCAATGTGGGAAAGAGCACCCTCATGAACCAACTGGTGGGCGAGCGCATCTCGATAGCCACTTTCAAGGCACAGACAACGCGCCACCGCATCATGGGCATTGTGAACACGCCCGACATGCAAATTGTCTTTTCCGACACGCCGGGCGTTCTGAAGCCCAATTACAAGTTGCAGGAGTCGATGCTCGCTTTCTCCGAGTCGGCCCTTCAGGATGCCGATGTGTTGCTCTATGTCACTGACGTGGTGGAAAATCCTGAGAAGAACATGGACTTCTTGGAGAAAGTGCAGAAGATGAAGATTCCCGTGCTGCTGCTGATCAACAAGATCGACCAACTGGCCTCTGCTGACAACACTTCCACGGGAAAGCATGCAGCCCAGCAGAAACTGAACGACATTGTGGAGCATTGGCACCAGCTGCTGCCCAATGCTGAGATTCTGCCCATTTCGGCCAAGAACAAGTTCGGAGTGGATATGCTGCTCCGTCGCATTCAGGAGCTGCTGCCAGAAAGTCCTGCTTTCTTTGACAAAGACCAACTGACGGACAAGCCTGCGCGCTTTTTTGTGTCCGAAATCATTCGCGAGAAGATTTTGCTCTATTACGACAAGGAGATTCCCTATTCGGTGGAGGTGCGTGTGGAGAGCTTCAAGGAGTCGGAGCGCAGCATTCACATCCAAGCGGTCATCTACGTGGAGCGCGACTCGCAAAAGGGCATCATCATCGGGCATCAGGGAATAGCTTTGAAGAAGGTGGGTGCTGAAAGCCGCAAGGCGCTGGAGAAATTCTTCGACAAGCGCATTTATTTGGAGACATTCGTCAAGGTGGACAAAGACTGGCGCTCGTCCAAACGCGAACTGGACAGCTTTGGATATAACCCGGAGTGACGGGCGCGCGAGAATCTGCAGCGCTGCATCAACAGTGCCACTCAACACAATCAAAAAAAGGCGAAGAAGCTGGAAAGTAGCTTCTTCGCCTTTTTTTTGATTCTTGAGAGGTGCGTTGCAACTAGTAGCGTCTTCGTGCTTTTTTGAAAGAAAGACCAAGGTCGCAACGCATGTGGATTGTGCAGGCATAGGCCGAGCACTTAGGGTTTCTCAATTTTTATGGCTACGGCCTTGATTTGTTGAAAACCTGCACGATCGGTGAGACGTATCATGAAGTGGTAGTCGCCAGTGGCGATGTCGTTGGGGATGGGGATGTCCACCCTGGCGGTGTATTGGCGCTGGCCTGCAGGAATGTCGTAGCTTTGGTTGAACACCCAGAAACTCTTGCCCGCGTTGTCGGCGTCGTGGTCATGGTCGGCGTCGTGGTCATGGTCGTGGTCTTCGCAGTCGGCCTCATGGTCATGGTCGTCCGCTTCGGTGCTGTGGCTGTGGTGGTCGCTGTTGTCATGAATTTCGATGTTGTATTTTCCCAGTTCCATGTTGTCCTTGAACGCATAGCAGAAAGCGATGGTCTCTCCCGGGTGATAAACCTGGCAGTTGATGGGGTTGGCAGTGATGCCTTGTGTGGTTATTTCGGGATACTCCATGTCTTTGCTGTTGTCGTCGTCGTTGCTGCTGCATGCAGCGAATGCCATGGCTGCGGTCAGTGCAAGAACAGCCAAGATGCTGTTTGCCACGTATTTGTTTGTTGTTGTTATTTTCATGTTGCTTTTTTGTTTTTGATGTTTTGTTGTTGAGAAATTGTTTTGTTTTCTTAGAACTCCAGTCCTGCCATCAGCGAGAAATTCCTTCCGGGTTCAGGCACGTCGATGAGTCGGTAGTAACTGGTGTGGTCGTAGTAGCGGCGGTTCAGCAGGTTGTCTGCATGAAACACCAGGTTGAGCACGGCTTTGCCTATCAGGAAAGACTTTCCTGCCGAAGCGTTGAGCGTAAAGTATCCTTTGGTAGGCTTTTCGGGCGGTACTATCTCGTTTTGTGTTCCAACGATGTGGGTGTTGACCGATGCAAAGAATCCATTCTTTCCTTTGGATTCTGCGGGCGAGGCCTCCGACGAGTATTTCACGCCGAAGTCCACCGACCATGGCGTGGAGAAGGGCAGTGTGTAGCCTTTCTTCTCGCCCGACCGTTGTTCGGCATGCAGATATTCGCCTTTCGCCTCAGCCTCCCAGTGCTCGGCAAAGGCATAGTTCATCTGCGCCTCCAGTCCGTAGCGCAGCACCTTGGCCTGCCTGTAGTGGTAGAGCTGCAATCCTTCCACATAGTCGGCAGTTGGATTCAGATAGATGTAGTTCGGGAAATAGTTCACATAAGGGTCTATTTGCACCGTCAGCACATCGTTTGCCCAGCTGATGCCCGCATCGAGTTGGTACGACTGTTCGGGGTCCAACTCCGGATTTCCCCTTTCGTAGCGGAAAATGTGGTAGTTCACGCCGTCGGCTCCCAGCTCCTTGGGTATGGGCACCCGGAAGCTCTTGCCGATGTTGGCCTTCAGCAGCCACGGTCCAGCGGTGTAGTTCACGCCCGCCGACCAGGTGAAACTGTCGAAGTTGCGGCTGATGTCGGCCGAGCGTTGCACGAAGGTGGGTTTCCCTTCCACAGGAGTCGTGTACCAGTCGTTGTAGCTGTGGATGTGCGTGTGGGCGTGGTCGTAGCGCAGCCCTGCATTCAGTATGAGGTTCTCGCTCACGTTGTAGCGGTCCATGCAGTAGGCCCCCACGCTGGTGGTCTCGAAGTCGGGTATGATGAACCCCCATCCGTCGCGCCTGTTGTTCTGGTGCTCGGCGTTGACGCCGGCGCTGAGTGCATGGTGCTCGCCCAGCGTGTAGCGCAGTGCGGCGTTGGCCGTGTAGGTGCTTTTGTTGAACTTACGCTCCATCGAGTTGGCGGGCTTGGGCATGTAACCGTGCGAGATGGGCTCCGACTGTTCCTTGCGCAGGTTGTTCTGGTAGGCCAGGTTGGCCTCGATGGAGAGCAGCTCGTTGCGCCATGTGGTGTGGCTGAGCACCTTCAGATGGTTCACCGACTGCAAGGGCAGGTCAATGTCGCGTCGCGAGTGGTCATAGTCGATGTCGCTCAGTCTGACTTCCAACCCGTGCGCATTGGCAAAGAACCCGCTTTTCGAGTACGAGTCCGACACGCGCACGTCGGTGTGGAAGTTGTAGCCGGCATAGCCCAGCATCACGCTCCCGTCGCGTTCCAGGCCGGCGGTGTTGCGCAGTCGGCCGTCTTTCAGCCTGATCCAGTAGGAGTAGTACTGAATGCTGTCTGTGGGCACCTGATAGTCGGCATAGTCGATGAGCGTCAGGTTGGCGCGGTAGAAGAACTTGCCGTGGCGTCCCCCTATTTTCGCCGCGAGCCCCATCTGTTCGTTGTTGGTGCGTCCGAACAGCTGCACGGCGCCTTCAATGGGCTCCGTCGGCACATGGTTGGTGTAGAGGCTGAGTACACCGCCGATGGCGTCGCTGCCGTAGAGCAGCGCCGCCGGGCCTTTGATGACCTCGGCGCGGTCGATGGCAAACTGGTCAATCTCCAGCCCGTGGTCGTCGCCCCACTGCTGGCCTTCGTGCTTGATGCCGTCTTCGGCCACAACCAGCCGGTTGAAGCCCAGTCCGCGGATGGTGGGTTTGGACTGCCCGCTGCCAATCGACATGGCTTTCACGCCGGGTATTCCTTCGAGGGTCTGCATCAGGCTGCCCGCAAAGTTGGTCTGCAGGTAGTCGTGGCTGATCTGCACACTCGATTGCGACGACTTCATCTGGAAGTCGCTCCTGCGGTTGCCCGTCACCGTGACGCCGCTCAGCGTGACGGTGCTGTCGGGCACTGCGCACAGCATAAGTGCAGCAGCTATGAGATTTGTTATCATGTAAGTTGCTTTTTGTCTGAAAAATCACAAAACGAGACGGCACCTCGGCAGCGAGTGTGCCATGGACTTGTCAGACAAAAGGCGGGGCCCGCAGTGCCACACTGCCTCTGAGGGCGATGCAGACATTGCATCGGTTGACTGTGTTGACAGTGTGTTTGGGGGTGTAACAAATGGCCACCACCATGGCTGCGGCAGCCAAAAACGGCAGTGAAAGAAACTGGCAGAGCACACACGAGTGCATGGGGCTGTCCTGCGCCATGAAGTGGCCTGCGTGGGGCATGTGGTTGACGCATTCGGCGCATTGCACCTCGCTGCACTGCCCATTGCTGTGGACATGGAGCGACGAAAAGACCATCATTGGCAGAAACACTGCCAACAGCACCCACGAGGCGATATGTCTTTTTGTTGCTTTCCTGTTCATTTTCCTAGCTTGTGGTTTCTTCCACGGCTGCAAAGTTAGCATTTTTTTCTGCGAATCGGGTGGTGTGAGAAAGTTTTTTTCTTTTTTTGCCGCTTTTGTGAACATATTGTGCACGGCTCGCTCTGTTCCGCGTGCAATTTCGCCTTTTTCGTGAGCCCTGTTGTGTGAGCCTGCATCCGTGCCGCTCTTTGCGCGCGCAAAGCGAGGTACGGCAAAGACACCTCCCGACGATATTTCTTTATCTCCCGACAATAAAATTTCATCTCCCGACAACAATTTTTTATCTCCCGACGATACGACCGAATTCTCTAGAGAATTTCAGCGCAACGTCGGGAGATGTTTTCGCGGTGTCGGCAGCGGCTCGCCCAAACCGTGCCGGCAGGGACGTTATGCGTTGAAACACAAATATCTTTGTGCGAAATGTGGGATTCTCGATATTTTTTCTTACCTTTGCACGGAAAAGATTTGTGATATGCCAAATTTAGTAGCCATTGTGGGTCGGCCCAATGTGGGGAAATCGACCCTTTTCAACCGCCTGACCAAGAGCCGTCAGGCCATAGTGAGCAGTGAGGCCGGCACCACGCGCGACCGCCAGTACGGCAAGTGCGACTGGTGTGGCAAGGAGTTCTCTGTGGTCGATACGGGCGGCTGGGTGGTCAACTCGGACGACGTGTTCGAGGAGGAAATCCGCAAACAGGTGATGGTGGCCACCGAAGAGGCCGACCTGGTGCTGTTTCTGGTCGATGTGTCCACCGGGGTGACCGACCTCGACGTTGACGTGGCACAGATCCTGCGCCGCACCAAGCTGCCGGTCATCCTCGTTGCCAACAAGACCGACAACAACGAGCAGATATACGACTCCTACGAGTTCTACAAACTGGGGTTGGGCGAGCCCACCTGCATCAGTTCGGCCACGGGCAGCGGCACGGGCGACCTGCTCGACCTGGTGCTCGAGAAACTGCCCGCCACCACAGCCGAGAACATTGAGGAAGGCATTCCACGTTTTGCCGTGGTGGGACGCCCCAACGCGGGCAAGTCGAGCCTCATCAACGCCTTCATCGGCGAGGAGCGCAACATCGTCACCGACATTGCGGGCACCACGCGCGACAGCATCTACACCCGCTACGACAAGTTCGGATTCGACTTCTATCTGGTTGATACCGCCGGCATCCGCCGCAAGAACAAAGTGACCGAAGACCTGGAGTTCTACAGCGTGATGCGCAGCATCCGCGCCATCGAGAACAGCGACGTGTGCATACTGATGATCGACGCCACGCGCGGCATCGAGGCGCAGGACATGAACATCTTCCAGATTATTCAGAAGAACAACAAGAGCCTGGTGGTGGTGGTCAACAAGTGGGACCTGGTGGAGGACAAGACACAGAAGGTCATCGACACCTTCGAGAATGCCATACGCGACCGCATGGCCCCGTTCACCGACTTCCCCATCATCTTCGCTTCGGCCGTCACCAAGCAGCGCATCTTCCGCGTGCTCGAAACCGCCAAGCAGGTCTATCTCAACCGGAAAGTGCGCATCGGCACGTCGAAACTCAACGAGGTGATGCTGCCCCTCATCGAGGCCTATCCGCCCCCTTCCATCAAGGGCAAGTACATCAAGATAAAGTATGTTTCACAACTGCCCAACACGCAGATTCCCTCGTTCGTGTTCTATGCCAACCTGCCGCAGTATGTGAAAGAGCCCTACCGCCGTTTCCTGGAAAACAAAATACGCGAGAACTGGACGCTCACGGGTTCGCCCATCAATGTGTTCATCCGCCAGAAATGACATGACCGCCCCCGCAACATGAGAAAGGCTTTCTACATCCTGTTGGCCCTTGCTGCCGTCTTGGCGGCCTGCTCCTCGCGCCATCCCGAGGAGCAGGCCGCCAAGGCCGCCAAGCAGTATTACGACCTGTTGCTGAAGGGGCGCTACGAGGCCTTCGTCGATGGCCGTCAGGGCAGCGGCGCCATGCGGCCTGAGTATCGCAGCCAGATGATAGACAACATGAAGATGTTTGCCGAGCAGATGAAGGCCGAGCACCAGGGCATGCGCGACGTGCGCATCGTCAACTGCATCGCCGACGATAGCGGCCGCTCGGCCAACGCCTTCCTGGCCATCTGTTTCGGCGACAGCACCATCGAGGAGGTGGTGGTGCCCATGGTGGAGCACGACGGACAGTGGCGCATGAGGTGATGGCCGCTGTTTTTTTTCAACGCTATTTTTTTCATCATTAATGGCAATACCTATGAAAAGACGTTTACTTAGCATGTTCATGATGCTTTCTTTGTGCGGACTGGCTTTTGCACAGCAGACCACAGCGAAAGCCGAGTTCAAGGGGGGCAAGGCTCCTCTAGTAGCTTACAAGGCCAAGGCCCCGCAGCGCACCGCTGCCATCAAAGCGGGCAACGGCCAGATTTGGTGGAGCAACTACGACACGGGCAATGTATCCTGGAACATCGATGGCTTCGGACAGGCCGGCCACTACGATGTGGCCACATTCATCCCCTACGATTTCCTTGGCGGCGAGGGGACCACGGTCGATGGATTCAGCTTCTTCGCCCTTGTCAGCGACATGGCCAATGTCAAGGTGTGGGTGGCTACCCAACTGCCCGCCGACGGGGCTTCTGCCGACCTGGAAGTGGTTGACGTGGCGGCGTCGAATCTGACCATCGAAGATTTCAACGACGTGGCTTTCAAGAAAAAACACGTCATTCCGCCGACGGGACTTTACGTGGGCTACTCGTTCGACGAAAACAACTTGGCGAAAGGAGGCCAATACGCTGGCGCTCCCCTTATCTTTACCAACACCGAGAACAACCGCGCCGATGCCTACCTGGTGACCACGGGCACACCGGGCGAATGGGAGAACGCCAAGGGAAACCTGTTGGCGAAGGTGCTCTTCGGTGGAGGAAATTTCAAGCACAACGCGGTTTCGGTGCGCAATTTTGAATCGGTCTATACGCTCAAGGGCAAAACGTCGCAGGCCATCGTCACGGTTACCAACCGTGGACAGGACGCCGTCAAGTCCATTTCTTATACTGTCGGTGGCGAAGGCCAGTCGGCTGCTGAGAAAACAGTCTCCATCAGCCTCGATGACGTGGGGACTGGCGGCATGTTTGCCCTGGAGCTGCCCGCCGAGAGCGCATTGGGAATCTTCAATAAGCAGCTGACCATTACCAAGGTGAACGGCAAGGCCAACGAATCGTCCACCGGTGTCATGGCCGAAGGCCAGCTCTTGGTTGTCTCGAAGAGTTCGCCAGCCACGCCCGTTGTAGAGGAGTTCACCGGCACATGGTGCGGATGGTGCCCCATCGGCATCGTCTATATGGACAAACTGGCCAAGGAGTATGGTGACAAAGTGGTTCCCGTTGCCGTTCACGACGGAGACGAAATGACCATCGACGCCTACGAAGACGTTCTTGCCTTGCTGGCCAACAGCTACCCCTCGGCATCGGTCAACCGAATGACCATTGTCTATCCCACAGTGCTGAGCAGTGCGGTGAGTGATGCAGCCCAGGAGGTGACCCCCGTGGAACTGACGCTCAATGCCTCGTGGACGGACGACAGCCATACAGCGGTACGCTTCGACACGCAGTCAACCTTCAATTTCGACACCACCGACGGCCACTACGCCCTGGCTTACCTGCTGACGGAAGACGGGATGAGCGATGCTTCGTGGCTGCAGAACAACAATTTCTCGGGTCAGAGTGTTGGCGACGACAATATGGATTATTGGGTGTCGGCTCCCAAGCGCGTGTCGGGCGTGAAGTTCAACCATGTGGCTGTGGCTGGATGGGATTTGATGTTGGGCGTTGAAGGCTCGCTGCCCCAGACCATCACTGACGGCAAGGCCATCGACAGCTCGTTCGACGGCGACATCTCCGACAACACCCTCATTCAGGACAAAACCAAACTCACGGCCGTTGCCATGGTGGTGGACACCCACTCGGCCCGCATCCTCAATGCGGCCAAGGCCAAAATCGGGTTGCCCAACGGCATCAGCGTTGCAGAGACTCGGGTGGCAAAACCCGCCGTGCGCTACAACCTGAGCGGACAGCGCGTGGACAACAGCTTCCGTGGCGTGGTGATTGAGAACGGACGGAAACTGATAGTGAAATAACGATGGTGGATTGTTAGTTCCTTGACTGCCGATATAGGTTAAGGAAAAAACAGCAAAAAAATGGCCTTCAGAGGAATCTAAATCTGAAGGCCATTTTCTATGATTGCTTCGCGCATCTTCTTCTGCAGGTTGCTGGCGAAGATGAAGTCGGTGAGCCGTTGGTTTTTCGACTGCATGATTTGGTGGCTCTCGCCCTGCCACTCCTTGCAGCCCTCGTAGATGAAGACAATGTTCTCGCCAATGCCCATCACCGAGTTCATGTCGTGGGTGTTGATGATGGTGGTGATGCCAAGGTCGTGGGTGATGCCGTGCAGCAGGTCGTCGATGACGAGGCTCGTCTTGGGGTCGAGACCCGAGTTGGGCTCGTCGCAGAACAAGTATTTCGGGTTGAGCACGATGGCGCGGGCTATGGCCACGCGCTTCTGCATTCCGCCCGATATTTCGGCGGGGTATTTCTTCTCTGCACCCTTCAGGTTGACGCGCTCCAGACATTCCATGGCGCGCTTGCGCCGCCGTCCGTAGCTGTCGGTGGAGAACATGTCGAGCGGAAACATGACATTCTCGAGCACGGTGAGCGAGTCGAACAGGGCTGCACTTTGGAAAATCATGCCCATTTCGCGGCGCATGTGTACTTTCTCGTGCTTGTCCATCTTGACAAAGTCGCGCCCATCGTAGAGCACCTGTCCGCTGGTGGGTTCGAGCAGCCCCACGAGGTTTTTCATCAGCACGGTCTTGCCCGATCCCGACTGTCCGATGATCAGGTTCGTTTTGCCGTCTTCAAACACGGTGTTGATGTCGTGCAAGACCTCTTTATCTTCGAAACTTTTATAAAGACTCTTTACTTCGATCATGATAACAATTGTGTTAGAAATACATCTGAGAAAAGAATCAGAACGCTGGAGTTGACAACTGCGGTGGTGCTGGCCTTGCCCACTTCGACGGAGCCACCCTCGACGGTGTAGCCGAAAAACGACGACACACTGCTGATGATGAACGCGAAGAACAGACTCTTGATGATGCTCATGGTCATGAACCACGGGTTGAAATCGTGCTGCAGGCCCAGCGTCAGGTCGTCGGGCGAAAGGATGTGGCCTATGTAGGCCGTGCCGTAAGCGCCAAGAATGCCTGCTGCCGAGGAGAAGATCACCAGGATGGGCATGATGGTGATGAGGCCGGCAATCTTGGGGAGAATGAGATAGGAGGCAGAGTTGACGCCCATGATTTCCAGCGCGTCAATCTGCTGCGTCACGCGCATGGTGCCCAGCTCCGAGGCAATGTTCGAACCCACCTTTCCCGAGAGTATCAGACACATGATGCTCGACGAGAACTCCAGCAGCATGATTTCGCGCGTGGTGTAGCCCGCCACCCAGCGCGGCATCCACGGACTCTCGATGTTCACCTTCATCTGGATGCAGATGACCGCACCGATGAAAAACGAAATGAGCAGCACGATGCCGATGCTATCAACACCCAGCTGCGACATCTCCTTGACATACTGCTTCAGGAACATGCGCATGCGCTCCGGACGCGAAAAGGTGCGGCCCATGAGCTGGATGTAGTGCGCCAGCGACACCAGATATTTCTCTATAAACATAACCTTTCTTGCCTTTTTGCTTGCAAAGATACGACAAAAGCATTACCTTTGCAAGCAAATAACCGAAAAAATGGATACAACTGAACAAACTCAACACGAGGAGCAACTGGTGCTGCGCACCGAAGGACTGGTGAAACGCTACGGCAAGCGTACGGTGGTGAACGACGTGGCCTTCGACGTGAAGCAGGGCGAAATAGTGGGACTGCTCGGCCCCAACGGCGCGGGCAAGACCACCTCGTTCTACATGACCACTGGGCTGGTGCTGCCCAATGGCGGACACGTGTTTCTGGGCAATCAGGAAATCACCGACTATCCGGTGTATAAGCGCGCCCGCGCAGGCATTGGCTACCTGCCACAGGAGGCCAGCGTGTTCCGCAAGCTCAGCGTTGAAGACAACATCATGGCCGTGCTCGAAATGACGGGCAAACCCCGCGACTACCAATTGGAGAAACTGGAGAGTCTCATCAGCGAGTTCCGACTGGGCAAGGTGCGCAAGAACAAGGGCGACCAACTCTCCGGAGGCGAGCGCCGACGCACCGAGATTGCCCGCTGTCTGGCCATCGAGCCCAAGTTCATCATGCTCGACGAACCCTTCGCCGGTGTCGATCCCATTGCCGTGGAAGACATCCAGCACATCGTGTGGAGACTGAAATACCGCAACATAGGCATCCTCATCACCGACCACAACGTGCAGGAGACGCTCACCATCACCGACCGGGCCTACCTGCTCTTCGAGGGCAAGATCCTCTTCCAGGGGAAGCCCGAGGAACTGGCGGCCAACAAGATTGTCCGCGAGAAATACCTCTCCAACTCGTTCGTGCTCAGAAAGAAAGACTTCCAGCTGCTCGACGAGGAAAAACGTGCCCGCGAAGCGGAGGAAGAAAACAACTGACCCTCAGCTGATTCTCCAGAGCTGGAGGCCGCCTTCCGAAAAACGCGAACAAGAGGGTGGCCTGCGTAGGATTGTGTGTGCTGGATATGCCCCGCATTGAGGCTCGCCGTTCGGTCGGATTTGACGTCCGTCACCGCGGATTGTGGTGACGTGAACAGCGTTAAAAAAACGTATTTTTCCACATTATATATAATTATTCAGAAAATTATGCGTAATTTTGCACCCTAATTTGCGGGACTATGCCTCGCGGGGTGCAGAATGACAGCATGGCCCCACGGCGGCAAGCTCTGGCAGAAAGCAGTAATTAACAACAAAACAAGTATAAAAAAAGACAGAGAAAAGAAGATGAAAATCGTATTTGAGAACCCTGACAAGGTGAATGGTCTGATGACCTTGACCGTTGAAGATGCCGATTTCCAGAATGATGTGGAGAAAACACTGAAGGACTATCGCAAGAAAGCCAACATCCCCGGATTCCGTCCCGGACAGGTGCCCATGGGCATGATCAAGCGCCAGTTTGGCACCAGCGTGAAGGTGGATGTCATTAACAAAAAATTGGGTGAAGAGATTTACAAGTATGTAAACGATAATAAAATCAAGATGCTGGGCGAGCCGCTCCCCTCGGAGCAACAGGACCCGGTTGACATCGAAAAGGAAGCCCCCTACGTGTTCAAGTTCGACATTGCCGTGGCTCCTGAATTCAAGGTGGAACTGACAGGCAATGACCAGATAGACTACTACACCATTGAGGCCGATGACAAACTGATTGACAACCAGGTGGACATGTTTGCCTCGCGCAGCGGCCACTACGACAAGGTGGATGCCTATGACGCTGCTCAGCGCGACATGATTTACGGTGACTTGCGCGAGCTCGACGCCGACGGCAACGCCAAGGAAGGCGGTATCGTGCAGGAGCACGTGATGATGATGCCCGACTACATCAAGGTGGACGACCAGAAGAAGCTGTTCGACGGCTGCAAGGTGGGCGACACCATCGTGTTCAATCCCCGTAAGGCTTATCCCGACAACGACGCCGAGGTGAGCTCGATGCTGAAAATCAAACGCGAGGAAGTGGCCGAGCACGAGGGCGACTTCAGCTATTACGTCACAGAAATCTCACGTTTCGTCAAGGCTGAGGTGAACAAGAAACTGTTCGACCAAGTGTTCACCGACGGGTCGGTGAACACCGAGGAGGAGTTCCGCCAGAAGATTGCCGAGAGCCTCAAGGGCCAGCTTGCCGTGGATTCCGACTACAAGTTCTTGCAGGACGTGCGCGCCTATCTGGAGAAGCAGGTGGGAGAGCTGACTTATCCCGAAGAGCTGCTGAAGCGATTCATGAAGAATCAGAACAAGGACAAGGGCGATGACTTCGTGGAGAAGAACTTCGAGCAGAGCCTGAAGGAACTGACCTGGCACCTCATCAAGGAGCAGCTCGTGGCCGCCCAGCAAATCAAGGTGGAGCAGGCCGACATCATGGAGGCTGCCAAGGGTGCCGCCCGCGCACAGTTCGCCCAGTATGGCATGAACAATGTGCCCGAAGAATATGTAGAAAACTATGCCAAGGAAATGATGAAAAAAGAAGACGCAGTGCAGGGATTTGTCGATCGCAGCATTGACTTCAAGCTCATCTCCGCACTCAAAAATGTGGTGAAATTGAACGGAAAAACCGTTTCTTTGGACGAGTTTAACAAACTGATGGGCGCATAATTGCATTTTTTTCGAAAAAAAAACTCCTTTTTTAAGAGGTTATCGACTTTTTGTATTATCTTTGTATATGGATAACAGACAAGAAGGTCGATAACCTCTCTTTTTTGTATGAAAAATAAAGAACAAACCAGAAAAAACAACATGAACGATTTCAGAAAATACGCAACCCGACATCTGGGCATGAACGGACTCGCTCTTGACGACGTGATGAAAGCTCAGGCTCAGTATTTGAACCCCTACATCCTGGAGGAACGCCAGCTCAACGTGACGCAGATGGACGTGTTCTCCCGACTGATGATGGACCGCATCATCTTCTTGGGAACCGAGATTGACGACTATACGGCCAACACCCTTCAGGCACAGCTGCTCTATCTCGACTCTACCGACCCGGGCAAGGACATCTCCATCTACATCAATTCGCCGGGCGGAAGCGTGACTGCCGGACTGGGCATCTACGACACCATGCAGTTCATCACCAGCGACGTTGCCACCATCTGTACAGGCATGGCAGCATCGATGGCCGCCGTGCTGCTGGTGAGCGGCCAGGAAGGCAAGCGCTCGGCGCTGACCCACAGCCGCGTGATGATTCACCAGCCGCTGGGCGGTGTGCAGGGACAGGCCAGCGACATCGAGATTGAAGCCCGCGAGATACAGAAATTCAAGAAAGAACTCTACACCATCATCTCCAACCACTCGCATACGCCTTTCGAGAAGGTGTGGGCCGACAGCGACCGCAACTACTGGATGAACGCCGAGGAGGCCAAGGAGTACGGAATGATAGACGAGGTATTGACACGTAAGAAATGAAGAAAGTTTGCAGCTTCTGCGGAAGAAGCGACAAGGAAGTGAAATTGCTCATCACGGGCATCAACGGCTACATCTGCGAGGACTGTGCCTTGCAGGCCTACGAGATTGTGCAGTCAACCGGCGTGATGGGAGCCCCGGACGAAGGGCAGGGCAAGGGAAAATTCAAAATGAAGAAGGTGCCCAAGCCGCGCGAGATAAAAGACTATCTCGACCAGTATGTCATTGGCCAGGACGAGGCCAAGCGCTATCTGGCCGTTTCGGTGTATAACCACTACAAGCGGTTGCAGCAGCCTTCGGACGAAAATGGGGTGGAGATAGAAAAGAGCAACATCATCATGGTGGGCAGCACAGGCACGGGCAAGACACTCCTGGCGCGCACCATCGCACGGCTGCTCGACGTGCCTTTCACCATTGTCGATGCGACGGTGTTCACTGAGGCCGGCTATGTTGGCGAGGACGTGGAGAGCATACTCAGCCGTCTGCTTCAGGTGGCCGACTTCAACCAGGCTGCTGCCGAGCGCGGCATCGTCTTCATTGACGAGATAGACAAGATAGCGCGCAAGAGCGACAACCCCAGCATCACCCGCGATGTGAGCGGCGAGGGAGTGCAACAGGGATTGCTCAAACTGCTCGAAGGCTCTGTCGTCAACGTACCGCCGCAGGGGGGGCGAAAGCATCCCGACCAGGAATACATCCATCTGGACACCAAGAACATCCTCTTCATCTGTGGGGGGGCCTTCGATGGCATAGAGCGCAAAATAGCCCAGCGGCTCAACACGCACGTGGTGGGCTACAACTCGGTGCAGAACGTCCGCAACATCGACAAGGCCGACCTCATGAAATACATTCTGCCGCAAGACCTCAAGTCGTTCGGACTGATACCCGAAATCATAGGGCGTCTGCCTGTGCTCACCCATCTGAACCCGCTCGACCGCACCGCTCTGCGCAACATTCTGACTGAACCCAAGAATTCCATCATCAAGCAGTATGTGAAGCTCTTCGCCATGGATGGCATCGAACTGTCGTTCCAGGACCAGGTGCTCGACTTCATCGTTGACAAGGCGATGGAATATAAGCTGGGGGCGCGCGGACTGCGCTCCATCGTGGAAACCATCATGATGGACGCCATGTTCGAGGTTCCCTCAAAGAAAACGAAACACTACGAAGTGACGCTCGACTATGCCCGCCAGCAAGTGGATAAGGCGGGGATGAGCCGGCTGGAAAGTGCCTGAAAACAAAAAACGGTAGTGCGGGCGCAACAAAGGGCGCGAGTCTGAGGAGCGTTTGGATTGCTGATGACAAGGAGCACAAAAGTTCAAAACCTCAAATCACAAATCTCAAAGTACCATGGGAAAGGAAGTAAATCTTACGAAGCTGCTGAAACAGTATTTTGGCTTCGATACCTTCAAGGGCGACCAGGAAGCAATCATCCGCAACGTCCTTGACGGCAAAGATACGTTCGTGCTGATGCCGACGGGCGGAGGAAAGTCGCTCTGCTACCAGTTGCCCTCGCTCATCATGGAGGGCACGGCCATCGTCATTTCGCCGCTCATAGCGCTGATGAAGAACCAAGTGGATGTCATCAACGGAATGAGCGAGGAAAACGGCGTGGCCCACTACCTCAACTCGTCGCTCAACAAGGCAGCCATCGACCAGGTGCGCAGCGACATCGTGGCGGGAAAGACAAAGCTGCTCTACGTGGCGCCCGAGTCGCTCACCAAAGAGGAGAACGTGGATTTCCTCAAGACGGTGAAGATTTCGTTCTATGCCGTCGATGAGGCTCACTGCATCTCGGAGTGGGGACACGATTTCCGTCCCGAATACCGGCGCATACGGCCCATCATCAACGAGATAGGCAAGGCACCCGTGATAGCCCTTACGGCCACGGCCACCGACAAAGTGCGTACCGACATCATGAAAAACCTGGCCATTGTGGGGGCAGCTGAGTTCAAGAGCTCGTTCAACCGCCCCAACCTCTACTATGAGGTGCGCCAGAAAACCAAGGACATCGACAAGCAGATCATCAAGTTCATCATGCAGAATCCCGGCAAGAGCGGCATCATCTACTGCCTCTCGCGCAAGAAGGTGGAAGAACTGGCTGCCGTGTTGCGCGCCAACGACATCAAGGCGGCGCCCTATCATGCCGGACTCGACTCGGTGACGCGCTCGCAGACCCAGGACGACTTCCTGATGGAGAGAATCGATGTCATCGTGGCCACCATCGCCTTTGGCATGGGCATCGACAAGCCTGATGTGCGATTCGTCATCCACTACGACATTCCCAAGAGCTTGGAAGGCTACTATCAGGAGACCGGACGCGCCGGGCGCGATGGCGGCGAAGGCAAGTGCATCACGTTCTACGCTTACAAGGACTTGCAGAAACTGGAGAAATTCATGGAGGGCAAGCCCGTGGCCGAGCAGGACATTGGCCGCCAACTGCTGCAGGAGACGGCTGCCTACGCCGAATCGTCGGTGTGCCGGCGCAAGATGCTGCTCCACTATTTCGGCGAGGAGTACGACAAGGAGAACTGCGGCAACTGTGACAACTGCCGTCACCCCAAGACCAAGATTGAGGCGCAGCATGCGCTGGAAATCGTGCTGGCTGCCATCATGGCCATCAAGGAAAACTTCCGCGCCGACTACGTCATCGATTTCGTGACGGGACGTGAAACCAACGAGATACTTGCTCACAAGCATAACCTGCTGGAAGAGTTCGGGTCGGGAGAGGATGAGGACGGAAAGTTGTGGAACCCCGTCATCCGCCAGGCCCTCATTGCGGGTTATCTGAAGAAGGACGTGGAGAACTATGGCCTGCTGAAACTGACTGCGGCCGGCAAGAAGTTCATCAAGAACCCCGAGAGTTTCATGATTGTCGAGGACGCCGAGTTCAACGAGGACGACTACGACAGCAGCAGCGAGGGGGTGGGGAGTGCGCTCGACTTGCCGTTGCATGCCATGCTCAAGGACCTGCGCAAGAAAGTGGCGCGCAAGCAGCAGGTGCCCCCTTATGTGGTGTTCCAGGATGCTTCGCTCGAGCAGATGGCCACTGTCTATCCCGTCACGCTGGAAGAGCTGCAGAACATTCAGGGCGTCGGTGCCGGCAAGGCCAGACGCTATGGCAAGGAGTTTGTGGAACTCATCAAGAAACACTGCGAGGAAAACGAGATAGAACGCCCCGAGGACCTGCGCGTGCGCACCGTGGCAAAGAAGTCGATGCTCAAAGTGAAAATCATTCAGAACATCGACCGCCAGATAGCTCTTGACGACATTGCCAACGCCGAAGGCAAGGAGTTCGAAGAACTGCTCGACGAAGTGGAGGCCATCGTCTATAGTGGCACAAAGCTCAACATCGACTACTTCCTCGACGAGGTGATGGACGAGGATCATATCGACGACATCTACGACTACTTCATGGAAAGTGACACAGACGACCTGGATGTCGCGATGGAGGAACTCGGCGACGACTATACAGAGGACGAAGTGAGGCTGGTACGTATCAAGTTCCTCTCTGAAATGGCCAACTGACTTTGTGTGGAAGAAGGTTGGCGTCACGACAGTAGAAAAAACTTCTGCCAACGGCAACAGACTGTCTCCCGACAGCAGGGAAAACATCTCCCGACGGCGTGTTCGGATTTTTTGGTGAATCTGTGCATGCCGTCGGGAGATGTTTTTGTTGTGTCGAGTGGCGGGTTTTGTCGTGTCGGGAAATCATTTTCGTCCGTCGTTGGCTGTCGGGCTAGGTTAAATCGTATTAATAACGCGTGAAAAAGCAAGGGCAATGGCGCGTATGTCGGAAAAAATGTGTATTTTTGCACGCAATAAATTTTTAAGTAGTATTATGGCATCATTTGTTGCAGACAAGATTGTGATGGACGGCCTGACATTCGACGACGTCCTGTTAATTCCCGCTTATTCAGAAGTACTACCCAAGACGGTAGAGTTGAAAACCCGCTTCTCGCGAAACATTGAGCTGAACATTCCCTTCGTGACTGCTGCCATGGACACGGTCACCGAGTCGGCCATGGCCATTGCCATTGCCCGCGAAGGAGGCATTGGCGTGATTCACAAGAACATGTCGATAGAGGCTCAGGCCCGCGAGGTGGCCATCGTGAAACGTGCCGAGAACGGCATGATTTACGATCCGGTGACCATTCGCCGCGGATCTACCGTTGCCGATGCACTGGCCATGATGGCCGAATATCACATTGGCGGCATACCGGTGGTTGACGACGAAAACCATCTTGTGGGCATCGTTACCAACCGCGACTTGCGTTTTGAACGCCGACTGGACTGCAAGATTGACGAGGTGATGACCAGCAGCAACCTGGTGACCACTCACCAGCAGACCGACTTGACGGCTGCCGCCCAGATACTGCAAGAGAACAAAATTGAGAAACTTCCCGTGGTGGATGCCAGCAACCACTTGGTGGGACTCATCACCTACAAGGACATCACCAAGGCCAAGGACAAACCCATGGCCTGCAAGGACGAGAAAGGCCGTTTGAGAGTGGCTGCCGGCGTGGGCGTGACCAACGACACACTCGACCGCATGCAGGCATTGGTGGATGCAGGTGTCGATGCCATCGTCATCGATACCGCCCATGGCCACTCGAAGGGCGTGATCGACAAACTGCGTGAGGCCAAGAACGCCTTCGGCGGCATTGACATCGTGGTGGGCAACGTGGCTACAGGCGACGCCGCCCGAATGCTGATGGAGAACGGTGCCGACTCGGTGAAGGTGGGCATTGGCCCCGGTTCCATCTGCACCACCCGTGTGGTGGCTGGTGTGGGTGTTCCCCAGTTGAGTGCCGTCTATGATGTGTACAGTGCGCTGAAGGGCACTGGGGTGCCTCTGATTGCCGATGGCGGTCTGCGCTACTCGGGCGACATCGTGAAAGCGCTGGCTGCCGGTGGCAGTTGCGTGATGGTGGGCTCGTTGGTGGCAGGAACAGAGGAAAGCCCTGGCGACACCATCATATTTAACGGACGCAAGTTCAAGAGCTATCGCGGCATGGGTTCGTTGGAGGCCATGGAGAACGGTTCGAAGGACCGCTACTTCCAGAGCGACACGAAGGAGGTGAAGAAACTCGTGCCCGAAGGCATTGCTGGACGCGTACCTTACAAGGGAACGGTTCAGGAAGTGATTTACCAGATGGTGGGCGGCCTTCGCTCGGGCATGGGCTATTGCGGTGCCGCAAGCATCGAGCGTCTGCACGAAGCAAAGTTCACGCGCATCACCAATGCTGGAGTGATGGAGAGCCATCCGCACGACATCGCCATTACCAGCGAGGCTCCCAACTATTCTCGCCCGAACGAGTAGTGTAAGGCGAGATGGAGGGAAGGTGAGAACGAAAATGTACTTGAATTGGAATGAAACATGCAACGATTTCTTCTCTCCTCCCCTATAATAAATAAAAAGAATGTACGCGCGCGCAATCAGCGCATGAGATAAAAAGACAGAACAGGTTTATCCATCCAGAGCAAAAAAAGATGAGACTGAAATTAGTATTGGCGACCCTGCTGATGGCAGGCAGCTCGGTTTACGCCCAGAGTGACGATCCCGTAATCATGACGGTGAACGGTCAGCCCGTAAGCCGCTCGGAATTTGAGTATTCTTACAACAAGAACAATTCGGAGGGCGTGATAGACAAGAAAACGGTCGATGAATATGTAGATTTGTTTATCAACTACAAACTGAAAGTGGCTGCCGCACTCGATGCACGGCTCGACACGCTCACTTCGTTCAAAAATGAGTTTGCCACCTATCGCGACCAGCAGGTGCGACCCTCGTTTGTCGAGGAAGCCGATGTGACGGCCGAGGCTTTGCGCATTTACAATGAAACCAAGGACCACATTGGCCCGCAGGGGCTCATCATGCCCGCGCATATCCTGCTGAGACTGGGCCAGAAGGCTCCTCAAGCAGAGCAGGAAAAGGCTCGTGTGCGCATCGACTCCATCTATAATGCACTCAAAGGGGGAGCCGACTTTGCCGAAATGGCCAAGAAACTGTCGCAAGATCCTGGTTCGGCAGCAAAGGGGGGCGTACTTCCCTGGATAGGCCCCGGACAGACTCTCGAAGAATTCGAGAAAGAAGCCTATGCCTTGCAGCCTGGCCAGATGAGCAAACCGTTCCTCTCGCCGGCGGGCTACCACATTGTGTTGATGAAGGAACGCAAGCAGCTGGAACCGTTCGACTCGTTGAAAACCGACATCCTACATTTCATTGAGCAGCGCGGGCTGCGCGACCAGATTGCCCAGAACAAGGTGCAGCAGCTGGTGAAGGACAGCAACGGCAAACTGACCGAGCAACAGCTGATGGAGCAGCGCGCCGAAGAACTGTCGGCCAAAGACCCCGAGCTGAAGAACCTGATTCGCGAGTATCACGACGGATTGCTGCTCTACGAAATCAGCAACAAGAAAGTGTGGGACAAAGCTGCCAAGGACGAAGCCGGGCTGGCCAACTACTTCAAGAAGAACAAGAAAAAATATAAATGGGACGAGCCGCGCTTCAAGGGCATGGCTTACCACGTGAAACAGAAGGCCGACGTGAAGGCGGTGAGGGACTGCGTGAAGGGCGTTCCCTTCGAGCAGTGGGCCGACAAACTGCGCAAGACGTTCAACAACGACTCCATCATTCGCATTCGAGTGGAGAAGGGCATCTTTAAGAAGGGTGACAATGCGCTCATCGACCGCGAAGTGTTCAAGACCAATGCCGAAGTGAAGCAGCTGAAAGACTATCCAATCGACGCCACTTACGGCAAGAAACTGAAGAAGGGTCCTGAGAGCTACGATGACGTGCGCTCGTTGGTAACTGCCGACTATCAGGACCAACTGGAGAAAGAGTGGGTGGCTGAACTGCGCAGAAAGTATGCAGTGACAGTGAACAAAGAGGTATTGAAAACGGTAAACAAACACTAGTTGATGAAATTGAGAAGACAAATAGGAACGGTTGTGCTCGGTGCGCTGATGCTGGCCGGAGGACTTCACGGGCAAATGCTCGCTGGAGGACGGACGGCTTTGGCCGAGGTGGCCGACTCGGTGGACAAACAGAAGGCTGAGCCTGTCAAAAACAAAGAGACCGAGGCTGCCGAGCTGTTGGCCAAAACTCCCGAACACAGCATTGTTGACGAGGTGATTTGGGTTGTGGGCGACGAAGCAATCCTCAAGTCTGATGTTGAGGCTATGCGCCTGCAGGCCGAAAGCGAAGGAATGAAGTTTGACGGCAACCCCGACTGCAGGATTCCCGAACAGATTGCCGTGCAGAAACTGTTCTTGCATCAGGCTGCCATCGACAGTATCGAGGTGACGGAATCGGAAATTTCGAACGACATCGACATGCAGATTGACTGGTGGACGCAGATGGCTGGCGGACGCGAGAAACTGGAGGAATACAAGGGACAGACCATCTTGCAGATGCGTCAGGCCATGCGCGATGACTTCAAGGACCGTCGGATGATACAGAAAATGAGAGAGAAGCTGGTGGCCGACGTGTCGGCTACACCCGCCGATGTGCGCAACTATTTCAAGAACCTGCCCGAGGACAGCATTCCTTACGTGCCTACCGAAGTGGAGGTGCAAATCATCACCAAGGCTCCAAAAGTGGCTCCCGAGGAAATCAACCGCGTCAAGGACGAGCTGCGCAGCTATACCGACCGCGTCACGAAGGGCGAAATATCGTTTGCGGCTCTGGCCCGCTTCTATTCGGAAGATCCCGGCTCTGCCAGCCAAGGCGGCGAACTGGGGCTTGTCGGACGTGGAACCCTCGACCCGGCTTTTGCCAATGTGGCTTTCAACTTGACCGACGCCAAGAAAATTTCGAAGATAGTTGAAACCGAATTCGGCTATCATATCATTCAGCTCATCGAGAAACGCGGCGACAAAATCAACTGCCGACACATTCTGCTCAAACCGAAGGTGACCCAGGAGGCCATCACCGAAACTGCCGACAGGCTCGACTCCATTGCCCGTGACATACGCGCCGCCAAGTTCTCTTTCGACGAGGCTGCCACATACGTGTCGGACGACAAGGATACGCGCAACAACCACGGTCTGATGGCTTTCACCAATCGCGAGACTCAGTCGCGCACGTCGAAGTTCCGCATGCAGGATTTGCCTTCAGAAGTGGCGCGTGTGGTGGAAAAAATGCAGGTGGGAGAAGTGTCCGATGCGTTTGAAATGATGAACACGCGCGGAAAGAAAGTCTGCGCTATCGTGAAACTGAAGAGTAGGGTAGAGGGCCACCGTGCCACCATCACCGAGGATTTCCAGACAATGAAGAATGTCGTGGTGAACAAGCGGAAGGACGAATTCCTGAAGGACTGGGTGAAGAACAAACTGAAAACCACCTATGTCCGTATGAACGAACGCTACAAGGACTGCGATTTTGAATATGAAGGTTGGATAAAATGACAACGTCAAAAAGATATCTGCGACAGCTTTTCGGAGGGCATAGAATCATTATCCTGATGGTTCTATGCCTGTTTGGACTATGCCTTGCACAGTCCAAAGGGCCGCGCAAGCATACTCGCAAGAAAACAACCGACCAGCGTGTCTATCTCTTGCATGCCGACAAACTGCACTACGACCAGATGGGGGGCAACACCCCCGGAGCGCAAGTGCTCAATGGGCACGTGTCGTTTCGGCACAATGGGGCGACCCTTACCTGTGACAGTGCCTATTTCTATGAGGAGTCGAACTCGTTTGAGGCTTTCGGCCATGTGAAGATGAAGCAAGGTGACACGTTGTCGCTGGTGAGCGACTATGCTTACTATGACGGCGACGACCAAATGGCGCATGCCCGCCACAATGTGCTGCTCACCCACCGTGGGTCGAAACTCTATACAGACAGTCTCGACTACGACCGCTTGTATAGCATCGGCAACTTCTTTGAGGGTGGAAAGCTAATCGACAAGAAGAACGTCCTCACAAGCGACTGGGGGGAGTACAACACAGAAACACGACAGGCGGTGTTCAACTATAGCGTGAATCTGAAAAATCCCAAGTTCCTGCTGAAAACTGACACGCTGCATTATGACACTCGCACGGGAATGGCACACATTGTGGGACCCTCGACCATCACTTCAGACGAAAGTGTGGTCTATTCGGCCGAGGGCTACTACAACACCAACAACGACCAGATGAGGCTCTACGGGCGTTCTACGGTGGTGAACAAGGAAAAGGACATCACTGGCGACAGCCTCTTCTATGACGAGAAAACGGGCATCAGCCGGGGCTACAAGGACGTGGTTTACAACGACCGAGCCAACCAAAACCGCATGACCTGCGACTATTTCTGGTACAACGAGAAAACCGGCGAGGGACTGGCTACCGACAATCCTACGCTCATAGACTATTCGCAGAAAGACACGCTCTACGTGCATTCTGACACCATGAAAATACAAACGTTCTTTATTGAAACCGACTCTGTATATAGGAAAATCCACTGCTACTGGAAAGTACGTGCCTATCGGCGCGACGGCCAGGCAGTTTGCGACTCGATGGTTTATAACACAAAAGACTCTTGCATGACCATGTACAGGGATCCAATCGTATGGAGCGACAATCGCCAGCTGCTGGGAGAAAAGATTGAGGTGTTCGTGAAAGATTCTACCATCGAGCGTGGCCATGTCATCGGACAGGCCCTTTCGGTTGAGTTGCTTCCCGACGGCGAACATTACAACCAGATTGCTTCCAGCGAGATGTACGCCTACTTCCGCGACGGTGAGATGTATCGCAGCGATGCCATCGGCAATGTGCAGACAGTCTATTACCCCGTTGACGAGAAAGACAGTTCGCTCATGGCTCTGAATTATTTGGAAACCGACACCATGCGCATGTACGTGGAGCACAGGCAGATGCAGAAAATATGGGCTGTGGCCTCTCAAGCCACGGCCTACCCGATTTCGCAGATTCCACCTGACAAGAAAGAATTGCCCAATTTCGCATGGTTTGACTATATACGGCCGCTCAACAAGGACGACATTTATGAGTGGAGAGGCAAGAAAGGCGGTACGGAAATCAAGAATATCAAACGCCACGAAGCTCCTCTGCAGCACATCAGCGGCGGCAAACTGACCACTCGCAAGGAGGAGTAGAAAAAAACACAAGATAAAGATTCGCTTTCAAATACAGGCACCCATGGATATTATACAGTTGTTGCCCGATTCGGTGGCCAATCAGATTGCAGCAGGCGAGGTCATCCAGCGTCCGGCTTCCGTCATCAAGGAGCTGGTGGAGAATGCTGTCGATGCTGAGGCAACGACCATCAATGTGCTGGTGGTTGATGCAGGAAGGACGTCCATTCAGGTGATAGACAACGGAAAGGGAATGTCAGAAACCGACGCACGTCTGGCTTTCGAGCGTCATGCCACATCAAAGATTCGTCAAGCTGACGACTTGTTCGCGCTTCACACCATGGGGTTTCGCGGTGAGGCTCTTGCATCGATAGCTGCAGTGGCGCAGGTGGAACTGAAGACGCGACTGCAAACCGACGACATAGGCACCCACCTGTCCATCTCCGGAGGACGTACCACCAGCCAAGAGCCGGTTTCGTGTCCAGTAGGCAGCAATTTCTCCGTTGAAAATTTGTTTTTCAATGTTCCGGCTCGCCGGAAGTTCCTCAAGTCGAACGCCACAGAACTGAACAACATCATTGCCGCCTTTCAGCGTATAGTGTTGGTGAATCCCCACATTTCGTTCACTTTGCACAGCAATGGAGTGGAGGTGTTCAATCTTCAGGCTGGTGGACTTCGGCAACGCATCGTGGATGTTTTCGGAAAGAAACTCAATCAGGATTTGCTCCCCGTGGGCGTGGATACCATTATGTGCCGCATCAGTGGCTTTGTGGGGAAACCTGAGTCTGCACGTAAGAAAGGGGCTCATCAATATTTCTTTGTCAACGGGCGCTTTATGAAGCATCCGTATTTTCATAAAGCTGTACAGAATGCCTTCGAACGATTGGTGCCCGTGGGTGAGCAAGTTCCCTATTTCATCTATTTTGACGTGGCTCCCGAGAACATCGATGTGAACATTCATCCCACAAAGACGGAGATAAAATTCGAGAACGAGCAGGCCATCTGGCAAATTCTCGCAGCAGCAGTCAAGGATGCCGTCGGAAAGTTCAACGACGTACCGAGTATAGATTTCGACACCGTGGGACGCCCCGAAATACCAGTGTTCGACCCAGACAAAGGTTTTACGGATGCACCAAGGGTGAACTACAATCCTCAATACAATCCGTTCAAGGAAACCAAAGACAAGTCGAAAGGCGTGGTTGACGGTTGGGAAGAACTCTACGCTGGCTTGCATCTTCAACAGGCTGGGCAGGAGGCAACCCTTTTCGGCGATGAAGAGCTCCCCGGCAGTGGCGAGCCGGCGATTATCGAAGACAAATCGCCGGCCCATTATCAATACAAGGGTAAGTATGTGATGACAGCTGTGAAGTCGGGCTTGATGATCATAGACCAACATCGTGCCCACGTGAGGGTGCTCTATGACCATTATCGCGTACAATTGCGCGAGCAGAACGGCACACCTCAGCGGATGCTCTTCCCCGATGTCGTCCACTTCTCGCCTGCTGAAGTTGTGGTCTTGCAGAAAATCATGGGCGAGATGGAGCAAATCGGTTTCCAATTGGCTGATTTGGGGCAAGGCAGCTATGCCATCAACGCCATTCCAACGGGGCTGGAGGGCTTGAACGCTGTTGCGTTGGTGCAGAACATTGTCAGCACGGCCTCCGAACAAACCATCTCGGCGGCTAACGAGATACACCACTCGTTGGCTCTGAGCCTAGCGCGAAGCGCAGCCATTCCCTACGGCCAAGTGCTTGGCAATGATGAGATGGAAAATTTGGTCAACCAACTCTTTGCCTGCGAAAATGTCAATTATACTCCCGACGGGAAATCCACATTGGCTATCCTCGGACAAAACGAAATTGAACGCCTTTTTGTGTGATTTTAGTTTTTTTATGGCTTTTTTATGCCTAATTTGGTTTTTTTTCATGCCTAGACAAAATTTCTGTAAAAAAAATGATAAAGTAAGATTTTTTTTTACTACCTTTGCTGCCGATTTATGTTCTTTGAAGGATTTTATCATTGAAAAAGATTATTGATGTTTAAATTTATAAATAAGTTATGAAGAAGTTATTAATTGTATTGGCTTTCGCCGGTGTGTCTGTGGCTTCAATGGCTCAAGACACTGACGCTGCACCTTCTGAGAAGTACAGCGTTGCAACAAATTCGTTCTGGCACAACTGGTTTGTTCAGGTAGGTGCAGACTGGAATGCTTTCTACTCGAACGAGGAGAAGGGTGCTGGTTATGCTAAGAGTCCTTTCAAGGATTTCCGTTCTGGCCTCGGCTTCTCCGCTGCTGTAGGTAAGTGGTTCACTCCTGGCATCGGTCTCCGTGCCAAGTTCTCTGGTATCAATGGTTTCAGCGTGATGACGGAGAAGAAGGATGACAACAAGATCAAGTTCTGGAACGCTCAGGCTCAGGTGCTGTTCAACATGAGCAACCTGCTTTGCGGTTACAACCCCGACCGTGTTTGGAATTTCTCTCCCTACGCTGGTGTTGGTATCGCACGTAACTGCTCTTACAATACTTACGAGTTGGCTATGAGTGCTGGTGTACTGAACACTTGGAAACTCTCCAAGCGCGTTCTGCTTCACCTTGACCTCGCTTTCAACATGATGGGTGACGACTTCGAAGGACGTCTGGGCACCAAGCGTTATGTTGACCTCGGTGGCAAGGGTGGCACTCCTTCTCCCTCTAACCACGACCGCTACTTCGCTGGCGAGATTGGTCTGACCTTCAACGTGGGTCGTGTTGGTTGGAACAAGGTGCCCGATGTAGAGGCTCTGAAGAACCTGCACCAGTCGCAGCTCGACGCTCTCAACGCTCAGCTCCGCGATGCTAATGGTGAGATTGCCGACCTGAAGAACCAGCTTGCTAACATTCCTGAGCCCGACAACACCATGAGCGAGTCTGTGAAGGAATTCGTTACCACTCCGATTTCTGTATTCTTCAACCTCGACAAGACCGAGATTGCTTCGCAGAAGGATTTGGTTAACGTTCGCGCACTGGCCAAGTATGCTGTTGAGAACAACAACAACATCCTCGTCAACGGTTATGCTGACAGCGCTACAGGTTCTGCCGACCACAACCAGTGGCTCTCTGAGCGTCGTGCCGAGCAGGTTGCTGACGAACTCGTCAAGATGGGTGTCGCTCGTGAGAAGATCAAGACTCAGGGCAACGGTGGTGTTGAGACTCTGTCTCCTGTATCGTTCAACCGTCGTGCAACTGTTCAGATTACTGACTAATAGGATGGCTATCTGTTAGCAATATCCATTTAAACAATACAAAAAAGGAAGTCTCAGTCGCTGAGACTTCCTTTTTTTGTTCTCCATCCTAAAAAACTTTCATGTTGTTATTTGTAATCGGGTCTTTTTTTGTATTTTTGCATCGTTAAGTCTAATCAAACAAAAAATGAGAAAATGATTTGGAATGAAAGTATTGAATGTATGGATCGCGAGCAGTTGCGCGAAATCCAGAGTATCCGACTGAGGAAAATGGTGGATTATGTCTATCATAACACTCCCTTCTATCGGAAAAAATTCCAAGAGATGGACCTGACACCCGGCGATATCAAAAGCATTGACGATATTGCCAAATTGCCATTCACTGACAAACTAGACCTTCGCGACAACTATCCCTTCGGACTGGCTGCAGTTCCCATGAGCCAGATTGTGCGTATCCACGCTTCTTCGGGCACTACGGGCAAACCGGTTGTAGTGCTCTACACCCGCAAAGACCTGGCCATGTGGGCTGAAAGCATTTCGCGCGCCTTCACGGCCTATGGAGCTTCCAAAGACGACATCTTCCAAGTGTCCTACGGCTACGGGCTGTTTACGGGTGGACTGGGCGCCCACGACGGTGCGACGAACATCGGCGCAAGCGTGATTCCCATGTCGTCGGGCAACACGCAGAAGCAGATAACGCTCATGCACGATTTCGGTGCCACTGTGCTCTGCTGTACGCCTTCCTATGCCCAGTTCCTGGGTGAGGCCATGAATGCTTCCGAGTGGCCGCGCGAGGACTTCAAACTGAAGATTGGCGCTTTCGGCGCCGAGCCTTGGACTGAGAACATGCGGCAGAACCTTGAGGCCACGCTGGGCATCAAGGCCTACGACATCTATGGGCTGAGCGAAGTGGCAGGCCCAGGTGTGGGCTACGAGTGCGAATGCCAGCACGGAACCCATCTGAACGAGGACTATTTCTATCCCGAGATTGTCAATCCCGACACGGGCGAACCTCTGCCCGAGGGCAGTTTCGGCGAGCTCTGTTTCACTCACCTCACAAAGGAGGGCATGCCCCTGCTCCGCTATCGCACACACGACCTCACCGCCCTGCACTACGACAAGTGCCCCTGCGGCCGTACACTGGTGCGCATGGACCGCATTCTGGGTCGTTGCGACGACATGCTCATCATTCGTGGTGTCAATGTGTTCCCGTCGCAAATCGAGGCCGTCATACTCAGTCTTCCCGAGTTCGAGCCCCACTTCCTGCTCGTGGTCGATCGCGTCAACAACACCGACACCAGCGAATTGCGCGTGGAGGTGAAAGAGGAGTATTTCACCGATGAAATGGCGCAAATGGTGGGTTTGCAGCGCAAGCTCGAGGCTGAATTGCGCAGTGTCATCGGCATTGGCTTCAAGGTGCGCCTCGTCGAGCCGCAAGGCATTGAGCGCAGCACGGGCAAGGCCCGTCGAGTCATCGACAATCGTAAAATATAGCATCTATTCACCTTAAAACTATAACTTATGTTAGCAAAGCAATTATCTATTTTCCTGGAGAACAAGTCGGGCCGTCTCACCGAGGTGACCGAGGTGTTGGGCAATGCCGGCATCAACCTTTCGGCCATGAGCATTGCCGACAATTCCGATTTCGGCATCCTGCGTTGCATCGTTTCCGACCCCGACAAAGCATACAAGGTGCTCAAGGAAGCCCACTTTGCCGTCAAGATTACCGATGTGATTGGCTTCACCTGCCCCAATACATCGGGCTCGCTGGCCATGGTGCTCAAGTATCTTTCCGACAACGGGGTGTTCATCGAGTATATGTATTCGTTTGCCAACGGAAATACGGCCAACATTGTCATACGGCCCACCGACCTGGAGAGCTGCGACCGCATCTTACAGGAGAAAAAGGTCGATCTCATCGCGGCCAGCGACCTCTACCGCCTCTAGGTTCGCGACTATCCATCCAACACAGTGGCACAGAGCTTTGTTCCGACAGAACAGACTTCTGTGGCACTGTGTTGTTTAACCGACCATAACCAAGCGCATAAAGGAATGATAACGCTTTGCGTCTTTGGCTTTCCCTTCGGCCGCCGATTTTCAATTCAAAAACCAATAAAAACAAAGAAAAACCAACAAAACAAGGGGACTTTACTAATAAAAACCTTTTTTTCCTTGTCCGTTTTTGTTTTAATTTGTTTTTGAATTGAAAAACGGCGGCCGAAGGGAAAGCCAAAGACGCGTAGCGTATGCTTTTCAGCCGAAGAAGCAAAGGCAGGCCTTGAGACTACGAACGTATCGTCGGGAAATAAAAAAATATCTCCCGACGATACGATGAAATTATCTAGAGAATTTTGTCCTATTCCTCGGTGTGGCGATTCCACGGGTCGATGGCTTGTGTCTGTTCCTCGGCGCAGAGTGTCAGTTCCTCAGCGTTGTGTTGCTTTTCCTCGGTGCGATGTTCCTTGGTCTTGGCGAAATGTGTCTGTTTTTTGGCACGATGTAGGCTGTTTTTAGGCACGATGTAGGCTGTTTTTGTGCCTCTTTCACCTTCCACATGGCATTTACAGTGTCTTTTGGGTGCCTATAGTTGCCATTTTCAGCCTTCTTTTGAAAAAACTTGGCGAAAAATTTGGCCGTTCGAAAAAATCACCGTATCTTTGCACCGCTTTTCTGAAGCAAGGGCGTTTAGCTCAGCTGGTTTAGAGCATCTGCCTTACAAGCAGAGGGTCGGCGGTTCGAATCCGTCAACGCCCACAAGAATCCCAAGAGCCTGTTGCACCGACGTTGTGTGCGACAGGTTTTTTGTTTTTACGAGCAATCTGTTGGCGCTCTGAATGGGAAATGAGCCGTGTGGCCGTTTTTTTCGGGTAAAACCTTGTGCAATGTCGAATTTAATTCGTAAATTTGCACCTAAATATAAATAAATATAGTGTTGTTATGACTTTTGGCATGTTAACTGCGATTTCGCCCGTTGATGGGCGCTATAGAAGTAAGACTGAGCCACTGGCTGAATACTTTTCAGAATACGCATTAATCCGCTATCGCGTTCGGGTAGAGATTGAATATTTCATTGCTCTTTGCGAATTGCCCTTGCCCCAGCTGCAGGGATTTGATGCTGCGCGCTTTGACGAGCTGCGCAGAATTTACCGTGACTTCTCGCTAGCCGATGCCCAACGCGTCAAAGACATAGAGAAAGTCACCAATCACGATGTTAAGGCGGTGGAGTACTTCATCAAGGAAAAGCTCGATGAAATGGGCGATTTTGAGGCCTACAAAGAGTTTGTCCACTTCGGCCTGACCTCACAGGACATCAACAACACCTCGGTGCCACTTTCGGTGAAAGAGGCGCTCGCCCAAGTGCTCATTCCACAAATCGAGGAGCTCATCGCCCAGCTTCGTGACTACGCCGACGAGTGGGCCGATGTGCCCATGCTGGCCAAGACCCACGGGCAGCCCGCCTCGCCCACACGCTTGGGCAAGGAAGTCATGGTGTTTGTCTATCGACTCTCCGAGCAGCTGCAAGTGCTCAAGTCGGTGCCCATGACCGCCAAGTTCGGTGGAGCCACCGGCAATTTCAACGCCCACCATGTGGCCTATCCACAGTATGACTGGCGCGACTTCGGCAACCGCTTTGTCAGCGAGAAGCTGGGCCTGCAGCGCGAGCAGTTCACTACGCAAATCAGCAACTACGACCAGCTGGGAGCAGCCTTTGATGCCCTGCGCCGCATCAACACCATCATTCTCGACCTCGACCGCGACTTCTGGATGTACATCTCGATGGAATACTTCAAGCAGAAGATCAAGGCCGGCGAAGTGGGCTCGAGCGCCATGCCCCACAAGGTGAACCCCATCGATTTCGAGAACAGCGAGGGCAATCTGGGCATCGCCAATGCTCTGTTGCAGTTCCTCGCCCAGAAACTGCCCGTGAGCCGGCTCCAGCGCGACCTCACCGACTCCACCGTGCTGCGCAACGTGGGCGTACCCTTCGGCCACACCGTCATTGCCATCCAAAGCACACTCAAGGGGCTGCGCAAGCTCATCCTCAACGAAGAGAAGCTGCGCGCCGACCTCGACGACACCTGGGCTGTCGTGGCCGAGGCCATCCAGACCATCCTGCGCCGAGAGGCCTACCCCCATCCCTACGAGGCGCTCAAGGCCCTCACCCGCACCAACAAGAAAATGACCGAGCAGACCATCCACGACTTCATCGAATCGCTCAACGTGAGCGACAGCGTCAAGGCCGAGCTCATGGCCATCACTCCCGCCAACTATACCGGCATGTAAGTCTGTTCGCGCCTCGCGCGCGTGTACTTATTTTATATGTGTCTGTCAGCATAAAGCTAACAACAAACAAAGATAACCATCATTCATAGTATCAAAACAGAGTTAGACAACAAACCAATTATTAACCCAGCCGTGAGGCAAAACTAAGAAAAGTTACACAAATTATGGATTCAGAATTCGAGAACAAACAGGAAACGCAGTCAACGGAGAATGAGAGTACCCGTGAGGGCTATCGCGCGCCGGAGCAGAGCGGCGGCTATTCAGGCTATCGCAGCGTGGGACGTTCGCCGCGTCCACGCATTCATGCACAGCGCCCCTACAACACTAACCGAGTACAACAGAACGACAACGACGAGGGTGGGTTCCGCCCAGAGGGATTTGGCGCTGGTCTGCAGCAAGGCGGCCAGCAGCGTCCTTACCGTCCACGCTATAACAACGGCGGACAGGGAGGTTACGGCCAGCGTCCCAACCAGGGCTATCGTCCTCGCTACAACAATAACGATGGCGGCGAAGGTGGCTACGGCCAGTCGCGCCAAGATGGCTATCAGCCTCGCGGCTACCAGCCCCGCCAGGGTGGCTACGGCCAGCAGCGTGGCGGTTACGGCCAGCAGCGTCAGGGTGGCTATGGTCAGCAGCGCCAGGGTGGCTACGGCCAGCAGCGCCAAGGGGGCTACGGCCAGCAGCGCCAGGGTGGTTATGGCCAGCAGCGCCAAGGTGGCTACGGCCAGCAGCGCCAAGGTGGTTACGGCCAGCAGCGTCAGGGTGGTTACGGCCAGCAGCGCGGCTATCGTCCCCGCACCGCCGACTACGATCCCAATGCAAAATACAGCATGAAGAAGCGCATCGAGTACAAGGAGGAGAACTTCGACCCCAACGAGCCCGTGCGTCTCAACAAATTCCTTGCCAATGCAGGCGTGTGCAGCCGTCGCGAAGCCGACGACTTCATCCAGGCTGGCGTGGTCAAGGTCAACGGCGAGGTGGTCACCGAACTGGGAACCAAAGTGCTCCGCACCGACAGCATTATGTTCCACGACCAGCCCGTCACCCTCGAGAAGAAAGTCTATGTGCTGCTCAACAAACCCAAGGACTATGTCACCACCAGTGACGACCCGCAGCAGCGCAAGACCGTCATGGACCTCGTCAAGAACGCTTGCCCCGAGCGCATCTATCCCGTGGGACGTCTCGACCGCAACACCACCGGTGTGCTCCTGCTCACCAACGATGGCGACCTGGCCAGCAAGCTCACCCATCCCAAGTTCCTCAAGAAGAAGGTCTATCACGTTTATCTCGACAAGAACGTATCGCCCCACGACATGCAGCAGATAGCCCAAGGCATTGAACTCGAGGACGGCGAAATCCACGCCGACGCCATCGAGTATGCCAGCGACACCGACAAGAGTCAGGTGGGCATCGAAATACACAGCGGCAAGAACCGCATCGTGCGCCGCATCTTCGAGAACCTCGGCTATCGTGTCACCAAGCTCGACCGTGTGCAGTTCGCAGGTCTCACCAAGAAGAACGTGCGCCGCGGCGACTGGCGCTTCCTCACCGAGAAGGAAGTAGAGATGCTCCGCATGGGTGCCTTCGAGTAGGCGCCCGCGCAGGAGCCGCGCCCCTTGGCCTTGGCCTCGCGCCTCTTGGCCTTGGCCCCGCCTCGCCTCTTGGCCTTGTCCTCGCGCCTCGCGTGTCTCCCTGCTCCCTTGTCGTCTGTGCAGCGACCGTGTCGCTGCCCTCTCTCCCTTCTTCTTAACTTCAAACCCCAAAAATGAAACGAACAAAAATAGCTGATGCATTGCGGAGCACCTCCTTCGGTGCTCCCATCAATGTCAAGGGCTGGGTGCGTACCCATCGCTCCAGCAAGGCCGTCGATTTCATTGCCCTCAACGACGGCTCCACCATCAAGAACATCCAGATAGTCGTCTCGCCCGATGCCTGTCAGGTGACATGCCCCGCGGCACCCGCCGATTCCGCTGCCGACGCCCTAAAGCTCATCACCACAGGAGCCTGCATCTCCGTCGTCGGAACGCTCGTCGAGAGTCCCGCCGCCGGCCAGGCCTCGGAAATCCAGGCCCAGACCATCGAAATCTACGGCACCTGCGCCTCCGACTATCCCATGCAGAAGAAAGGACAGTCCTTCGAGGTCATGCGCAAGAACGCCCACCTGCGTCTGCGCACCAACACCTTCGGGGCCGTCATGCGCATACGCCACAACATGGCCATTGCCATCCACCAGTATTTCCACGACCACGGATTCTTCTATTTCCACACCCCCCTCATCACCGCCAGCGATGCCGAGGGAGCCGGCCAGATGTTCCAGGTAACCACCAAGAACCTCTACCGGCTCGAAAAGGACGAGCAAGGCCACATCATCTACGACGACGACTTCTTCGGCAAGATGACCTCGCTCACCGTCAGCGGACAGCTCGAAGGCGAACTCGGAGCCACCGCTCTGGGAGCCATCTACACCTTCGGACCCACCTTCCGTGCCGAAAACAGCAACACTCCCCGCCATCTGGCCGAGTTTTGGATGATCGAGCCCGAAGTGGCCTTCATCGACCTCGACGACCTCATGGACCTAGAGGAGGATTTCATCAAATACTGTGTGCGTTGGGCGCTCGACAACTGTCAGGACGACCTCGAGTTCCTCAACAAGATGATCGACAAAACCCTCATCGAACGCCTCCGCAGCGTCGTCGATACCGAGTTTGTCCGTCTGCCCTACACCAAGGGCATCGAGATTCTCGAGCAGGCCGTCCGCGATGGCCACAAGTTCGAGTTCCCCGTCAGCTGGGGCATGGACCTTGCCTCCGAGCACGAGCGCTTCCTCGTAGAAGAGCATTTCCGCAAACCCGTCATCATGACCGACTATCCCCGCGACATCAAAGCCTTCTACATGAAGCAGAACCCCGATGCCCCTGCCGCCGCAGCCGCTTCCCCCGCCTGTCCCCTGTGCGGCGACCGCGTCGCCGCCCCAGCTGCCGCCCCCTCCATGGGCTTCGCCTCCTGCGTAGCCCCCGGCCCCACCGTCCAGGGCACCGACGTGCTCTTCCCCCAGATTGGCGAAATCATCGGCGGTTCCGTACGCGAAGAAAACTACGACAAGCTCCTCAGCGAAATCACCCGCCGCAACATCCCCATGAAGGACATGTGGTGGTATCTCGACACGCGTCGCTACGGCACATGCCCCCACGGCGGGTTCGGACTCGGCTTCGAGCGACTCATCCTCTTTGTCACAGGCATGCAGAACATCCGCGATGTCATCCCCTTCCCCCGAACACCCAAGAATGCAGAATTCTGACGCACCCATAATAATATATAGGTACGCGCGAAAACAATTCTTTCGAAAAAAAACGGGAAAAAACATTGCAGATTCAAAGGAAAGTAGTATCTTTGCAAAGTCGTTCCTTAAAGCATTTGAAAAATACTGACGGATTCGGCTGACATTAGCTCACAGCAAATAGATGAAATCCCCATTACTAAACGTCCTTACAGCGAAAATAGTTGTGACAAAACCCGACAAATCCCCTTAAAAAGAGGTTGAAAGGGTAATAAATTGTGGTATTTTGAAAAAAATATCTAATTTTATTTGCATGTTTTAGGATTTATATCTATATTTGCACCAAAATTGTAGCCCTGAATAAGGGATACATGGCTTAATGACGAAAGAAAGAAGTATATATAATTGTTTTTTTTATTAATTTAAATTTATTATCGTATGAAAAAGAAAATCTTTAGTACGCTGCTTATGGGTGCTTTCTTCTTGGCATCTATGAGTATGTTTACGTCTTGTAAGGA
>OCTX012095556.1_pt1 | contig 38410 bp, 26 predicted proteins | sample 1539691 | NCBI WGS metagenome assembly OCTX01 (sample SAMN02144231, study PRJEB22623) | gut metagenome | biome: sheep rumen | host: Ovis aries | place: New Zealand
AGCATACAGCCCGGACGGACGTCATCTGGCCAGCGGATCAGGAGACGGGGCAGTGCGGATCTGGGACCTGGAGAGCGGGGAGAACCGGGAACTGGAAGGCCATACAGCTTGTGTAAACAGCGTAGCGTACAGCCCGGACGGACATAAGCTGGCCAGCGGGTCTTTTGACAGGACTGTGCGGATCTGGGACCTGGAGAGCGGGGAGAACCGGGAGCTGGACGGCTATACAGACTGGGTATGGAGCGCAGCATACAGCCCGGACGGACGTCACCTGGCCAGCGGATCCGGAGACGGGGCAGTGCGGATCTGGGACCTGGAGAGCGGGGGGAGCCGGGAGCTGGAAGGCCATACAGGCAGGGCATACAGCGTAGCATATAGCCCGGACGGGAAGCATCTGGCCAGCGGATCAGGAGACGGGGCAGTGCGGATCTGGGACCTGGAGAGCGGGGAGAGCCGGGAGCTGGACGGCAATATATTCTATGTATATAGTGCAACGTATAGCCCGGACGGTCGGCAGATAGCCGGTGGATTAAATGATGGGACCGTTCGGATCTGGGACTTGGAGAGCGGGGAGAGCCGGGAGCTGAAAGGCCATAAAGACGCGGTAGAGAGCGTAGCGTACAGCCCGGACGGGCGACAGATAACCAGCGGATCAAGAGACGGGACAGTGAGGATCTGGAACGTGGAAACATATCAGGAGGTACAGAAATATCTTATTATTCCACATATAAATCTTAGCGGAGCCAATTTTGAACTCTCTATCCTTACAGATGAAGACAGGACTAGACTGAAAATGGCAGGCGCAAAAGTATAGATCAAATGAACGGATTGGCAAGGAGAAGATGAACTTAAGAAGAAGTCCTGATTATGATGATCTGGGAAGAGGAAGCAATATTCTGATATAAGAAAACGGCTTCCTCTTTGGACTCCAGTAAAAACTGTCTTACAAAATCATAGGGAGAAAGCCCATAGTTTCAACTGTGGGCTTTCTCCCATGAAACAATGCGTCGTGATGGTTTTCACGGAAAAAAATGGTGCACAGACACTTATGACAATTTGTCATACTCTTCCTGCAGAGCCTGGATCTTTTTTAACAGTACTTCCTTTTTACGGGCGGCTTCATCCAAATCAGGCACTGGCTCCGGGTAAGACCACTTCCAGTTCTGATATGCCTTCATGATCCATTCACGTTCCTTATCAGAAGAAGCAGATTTCAGCCAGGAAGCGACCTGTTTGTGCAGATCAAGCCATTCCTTCAGGCATGGATAAAGAGCATTTTTTGTATTTGCGGATAAACATATCATGTGGGCCCTGTGATCAGGGCCCTCCACAATCTCCAAATTGAACAATTCTTCCAGCTCAAAAAAGGCAAACATCGCTCCTGTCGGGCAGGTCGTGTCTGGATCAGAAAGAGCAAGAGGGCTTACGTCAAGGGCTGCGGCGATCTTTTTTAACAGCGCTGCTTTTGGCTTTCTGTAGCCATTCTCATATTTCTGAATCCTGTTGGCATCAAGTCCTACGGCAGATCCAAGAGCGGTCTGCGTCATTCCCCGTGCCAGCCGAATCTTTCTTATCCTGCGGCCGACACGAGCGGCTGCGGTCGTTTCCTCATATTGATCCAAAGGAGCAGGATCCTGCGGCGTTCTCTTCTCAAACATTTGATAGCATTCCTTTCAAAATGGGGCAAGTCAATAAATATGCCAGCATGAACAGACCAGGGTCAAGTCCCGCAGCATCACTGCCTTTAAGCTGTGCCAGTGCTGACGCTTACCGGTATCCAGTATGGCTCCCTGACAGTATAGTGAACAGTTTTCTGCATGCTTCCGAAAACAGGCGGGATGAGGGCCCTGAACCTGCTGATATATATGGCCGCGGCTTTGCGATAAGCGCTGCGGTGGAACCTCATAACAATCTGTCATACTCTTCCTGCAGAGCGCGGATCCATTTCAGGAGATTTTCTTTTGTCAGGGAGATATTCTCCGACCAGATAGAGACCTTGGGATATGACCATTTCCAGGCATGGTAGGCCTGCCAGATCTTATCTTGTTCCTGGTCAGAGGAAGCCGCCTCAAGCTGTGCGGAAACAAGGCTTTTCACAGCAAGCCAGTCTTTCAGATAAGGATACAGTTTATTTCTGTCATCGATAGATAAGCAAAGTGAAGGTGCTCTGTCACCTGGGCCTTCCCCGATCCTCATGTTGAACAGATCTTCCAGTTCAAAAAAAGCATACATAGCCCCGACAGGATCGGTCACAGCAGGATCGACCAGAGAAAGCGTACTCACTCCGAGCGCTCCAGCTATTTTTTTCAGCAGATCTGCCCTGGGCCTTCGAAAGCCGTTCTCGTATTGCTGGATCCTGTCAGCACTAAGGCCTACAGCAGCTCCAAGTGCGGCCTGTGTCATTTCCCTTGCGATTCTGATCTTTCTTATCCTGCGGCCGACGCGTGCGGCTGCTGTTTCGTTATATTGATCCAAAGGATCGGGATCCGGCTGCGTTTTCTTCTCAAACATGTCTTATCTTCCTTTCGAAACACAACTTCCCTGATCCGGAAGGGATCAGTCCAGATCCCCAAAGATCTCATCATCAAAGTCTTCATAATCAACACTGGCTGCAGGCGGGACAGGGACATACCCCCTCTCCACAAGAAGATGCCTTGCGATCCTGTCCTGTGAGAGGATCCTTCCGACTTCGATAGGCATGACAGCCTTCTGTACATAGGTGCTGTCCCGGCTCCCACTGCAGACCGTCTCATAGGTCGTTGCCGTGCCGCTTTCTTTTATGCCGGCGCAGAGAAAGAACGGGATCTCCTGGCACTGGCAGTGCATCAAAAGCTTGTTGACCAGGGGAAGGCAGTTCTCCTTCCAGAATTCTGATTCGTCATAGGGTGTTGAATTTCTTGCTTTTGCCATTATTTTGTGTTTCCTTTCTTTTTTCTATTCTTCTTTCTGTTCTTCACTGAAAACCTGAATGACAGGTCAGCTGCTGGCTGCCTTCCGGGACTCCTGGTCCCTGATCATGGGATTTATGGACCGGGAGGTGCCCACTATCCTGTGTTCAGGCCCTGCCTTATCTGACTTTTCCTTCTATCTGAGAAAATAGTAACGGCCCCAGATCTCTGGAATCCAGGGACTCATTTCGGTTGTCTCCAAGGACGAAGAACTCGCCTTCCTTAAGCTTCACAGGAAAAGCTGCGATGCCTGCCTGCTCCATGGGATCAAACCCTTCTTCTATAACTTCGCCGTTTATGAAGAGCTTTCCGCCTGTTATCTGCACCGTATCCCCGGGGAGCCCTTCTATCCGCTTTATCAGATCAGCGGAAAGGTCATCAGAGTGGAAGACGATCACGTCTCCCCGCTCTGCTGATCCTGCATCCGGGTAAGGCTCTGTAAAGACGATCTGCCCGGGATGATATGAGGGATACATGGAAAGACCGCTCACTCTATAGGGAGAGAAGAGGCAGATTAAAACGAGGAACCCTGCAAGGAGGGCTGTGATCAGGAGGAGAGTACAGGCAGCCGCCTTCTTCCTAAGCGCGGCCATGACTATGCCAAGGATGAAGATGGATCCTGTGTATGCTGCAAGGAGCTTCTTCCAGCTCATCTGGTCTGCCTGCCGTTCCTGACGCAGACCAGGATCTCGTCTTCATCGTGCTTTATGACTCTGCAGTGGAGGTAGCTTCCTCTGGGAGGAGAGAATTCCCCTTCCGTGGTAAGGTCCGGCTCCTCAAAACGAAGAAGGGCCCGGCTGCATTTATCCGAGATGTACAGGAGGATCTTTTCATAGTCGCTTACTGTGATGCTGTTGCGGCAGGCAGGTCCGCCTTCACGTCCCTCCGGGTGCTCATCGCTTTTCAAGAATCGGTTGGGACATATCCACATCGTGCCGAGGTTTACTGTTTTCCTGGACAGCGGATCGTACTGCCTCCCGGCGCCTGTGATCATGGGCCGGACATCATGACCGCAGTCACAGCAGATCTTTGTGATGGATGCCATGTCTTTCATAGGTTTCTCCTTTCAAAATTGTGTTTCTATCATATATATGCCTGTCTGGAGTACAGAAAATTATTATATATAAAATAACCAAAATATATAAAAATGCTCTTTCCTGCTGATCAGAAGTCCTGATCATTGAATATCTGTCAGAAATAGACCGTTTTTTTCGCTCCTGTGAGGGTCCATTTGTTCCTGATGGCCCCCGCAGGGCTTTTTTTATTTGCGGACCAGGCTGACAGATACATAAAAGCCGGAGATGAGGGAGTACGCGGTCCGTGGGACCGCTCTGACATATATAAGACATCAGAAAAAAAGATCGGAGGTCAAAGATGCTTTATATCAACCATTTCGTAGTGCAGGGAAGTGTGGACAGGGTCCTTCTGGACCAGAAGGGCGAGCGGATGCTGCAGATGTACAAGAAGGACGTCCGCTATTACAAAAAGGCAGGAAGAGTGGAAGAGAACATCACGCTCCCTGAGATCCTGCCACAGGCGGGGCTCCCTGCAGGGATCAGAAGGCGGGACCACATCATAGCGGAAGGCTTTATCCGTGCCTTTGGGCAGAGGGACTATCTCTCGGACAGGTACCTGGTCTCACAGGTGCTGATCGGCCAGAAATATACCTTTGATACGCCGGTGATATCCCGGGTATCGGGGATCGAGGGGATCGGCCGGAGCTTTGATGATGCTTCCGCATATGCAGTAGTGGCGGGAGAGCTCATAGGGGTCTCTTCAAGGTCACCGGAGAATCCATGGAAGACCCTGCTGATCAGGACGGAGACGGATATCTCACAGGAAGGGGAGAAGAAGGTCATGCAGAGGAACGTCATCCGGTGTACCTATTACGACAATGCCCCCTACAGGCCCCGGATCTCCAAATTTCCTGTGGGATCCAATATCATCGTCCAGCTCTCCCTGCAGACCCCGGTAAAGGATACGGATAGCGGAAAGCGGAAGTACCTGGATTTCTATGTGGAGGATATCGCCATCGTTCCCGGAAGCGAAGCGGAAGAGGGACCTGAAAAAGAAGTGGATGCAGGTGCCGGGGAAGCACCTGCAGATGCCGGAAAGGAAGAGATGCAGTCCCATGAGGATCCGGTCCCCGGGAGTGAGGAAGGGCCCGCACAGGAACAGATCCGCTCTGACATATAGGAGATGAGAAAAAGCGGCCGGAAGGCATGCGGAAAGGAAAAGGAATGAAAAGAAGAAGACTGGCAAGGATGCCCTGCATCTAAAAGCCCAAGGAACCTGATGGATTCCCCTAAAAAGAGGGGACACAAAAGAAATAGGAGACATATGAAAACAGGAGTAAAAAAAGCACTGAAAAAGATCCTGTCTGCAGTCCTGGCGTCGGCCATGGTCATCAGCTCGGCCGCCCCGTCCATTGGAGCGCAGGCAGAAGAGAGCTTTCCGGACATTTCTGCCGTTGTAAGCAGACTGGAAGACGGAGAGACCGTGGAAGCAAAGGACATCGAATTCGATGCCGGCGGCGATGTGGACATCGAAAAGGAGGGCATCTCCTATGATGCGGGCAAAGTCACTGTGAAGATGAAAGGCGCACAGGACTCTTCCGGCGCATCGTATCGGAATGACCGGCCCGGTACGTATACTGCAGTGTATAACTGCACGCCAAAAAGCGGCAGCCCTTCATACAGCGTAAGAAGGAAGATCACGGTGCGGGAAGTAAGGACCACATCCCTGACTTCCCAGGCTGAAAGAGGAGAAGCGCCTTCACAGGATGAAGCTTCAAATGAGGAAACCTCACAGGAGGATGATGAAGCAGACCCGGAGGATAAAGCCTTACAGGAAGCAGATGAAAAAAGCAGCCCTCAGGGAGGAAGCAGTGAGGAGACTGCGAGCCCTGCGGAAGAAGATGAAGAAGGAAACGCCCCTGAAGAAGGAAGAGAAGAGGAAAAGGAGGAAGAGAAGACTACAGAAGAAAACACAGAAGAGGCTCCTGAAGCTTCTAAAGAGGAAGAAGAAGTTGAAACCGGCGAAGAGACAGAGGAGATCTCCGAAGAGGCGGAAGAATATGCCGAGGAGCTCGCGCTCCTGAACGCGATCCCTCAGCAGCTGGGAAACGTTACCTGCGGACGTGACGGCATCACGCCCCTTCCTCTTCCCAGCAAGTACGTCAACCATACCCGTACCTGGTGGGTCACCCACAAGGGTGTCAAGTACTACGCAGTCTGCGCCAGGGCATCTGCGACTGGCCCTGTCAACCCCAGCAATCCCACCAGCTCCACGGCATCGATCCGCTATAACCGTCTGACACCGGAGGTGATCGACGGTCTCGCAGCCTGGATGAAGAAGACAGAGACAGGTGACACGATCCCGATCACGAAAGGCCTGGGCAGCAATGCAGAGCTTGCCAAAGCTGTCATGGTATCCATGTTCGTAAGAGCCGATTTCTGGGAAGAGACTTTTGATACATTCGTCCTTTCCTATGCGGCAGCCCATCTTCTGGCTTCCGACCTGCTCTTTGGGGATGATGACGGATGCAGCAAGAAGGATCCCATGTATGACGTGGTCTTCAGACAGATGAAGACAAAGGTACAGGAATGGGCAGCGCAGCCTGAGAACAGGGCCCTCCTGGATGCCAGTCCTGCCTATATCGGCTATCTCTGGAACGGAGGCTCCGGCGGGAACCGCCAGCCCCTTATGTGGGTCGAGACCCCTGGCGTCATAGAGATCAGAAAGCGCGCAGTAGATGATGAAGAAAACGAGATCACGGATGTCGACCTTACAGGCACTGTGTACAGGCTCTATAAGGACGAAGCATGCACGCAGCCTGCTGTAGATTCCTACGGCAATGAAGCTGTCTTTACCTGCAATGCGGATGGAACAGCCAATAAGGTCATCATCGATTTCGGCACCTACTATCTGAAGGAGACAGCTGCGGCGAAAGGCCTCGCTCTCGATGAGGACGTATACGAGTGCGTCCTTAAAAGAGATACCAGCTTTGGAAACGGACTGAACCACCTGACAAAAAAGGTGGTCGATCATCCGGACAGTTCCAGGATGGGCGCGCTGGTGATCCGGAAGGTGGACTCCGAGACCGTATCCGCACAGGGAGGCGCAAGCCTTGAAGGCGCTGTATATGAGATCGTCGTGAACAGCGAAGACGGAGTAGAGGATGCCGAGACCTACTACAGCAAAGGCGACGTATATGCAGAACTTACGACGGACGCAGAAGGCAGCGCAGAACTTGCTGTGATCCCTGCAGGGGAATATATCATCCGGGAAAAGAAGCCTTCTAAAGGCTATAAGCTCTCCGGTGAGAACGTGGCCTTTTCTATAGAGGATAACCAGACCACATATCTGACGGAGGGCAGCGCACTTAAGGAAGACGTGATCAAAGCCCCCTTCAGATTCAAAAAGCTGAATTCCAATGCGGAAAACATGGCAGACATCCTTTTTGAAGTCACATGCAAAGAGAGCGGAAAGACATGGACTGTCAGGACAGGAAAAGACGGGACGTATGATTCTTCCCGCGATGCGGATAAGACCCGCCGCATGCTCCCTTATGGGACCTATACCCTTACGGAGCTGGAATGCGATGCCAATAAGGGATATGCGCTTTCTTCTCCCGTTACGTTTACTGTCAGCGGAGAAACTGTGATAGACCTTGGAACATTCGTCAACTATAAGGAGCCTTCTGCAGAAACAGAGCTCACAGCTTCTGACGGTTCCCACAACGCGAGGCCCAGGAAGGACCTGGAGCTTACGGATACCGTATCGATCAGTGATTTTTATGACTATGTAGGAAAGAAGATCACAGTAAAGGGCATCCTTGTAGATAAGGAAACTAAGGAGCAGTATGCGGAAGTGGAGACCGCCGTCACTCTTGCTGCCCCCAGCGGCGATATCGAGATGACATTTACCCTGGATGGTACAGGTCTTGGCGGACGCGCTGTCGTTGCCTTTGAATATGTCCTTGATGAGAAGGGAGAGGAGATCGCAAAGCACGAGGACCTGGAGGATGAAGACCAGACCGTATGGTTCCCTTCCTTCGGTACCAGGGCGAAAGCTGCTGCGACAGGAGATAACGTGATGCCCTCTGAAGGAACCATCACCATTGATGACGAGGTGGAATTCCATGCCCTCACAGAAGGCGGATCCTATACGGTAAGGGGCATCCTTTATGACGCGGCAAAAAAAGCGCCCTTCACAGTGGGCGGGAAAGAAGTCACTTCCTCTGCATCCTTCACCGCAGGAGAAGGCGGAGACGGGACAGTGACAGTCAGGTTTACCTTCGAGGCCCCGGAAGGTTTTGAAGGAACGACCCTGGTCGTCTTTGAGTCCCTCTACGATGCGGCAGGAGAACTGGTAGCTGAACACAAAAACATCAGTGATAAGGACCAGACCGTCTATGCGCCCAAAGTACGGACCAATGCGACGGATCCCCAGACCAAAGACCATATCGGAAGGACTGCAGAGACCACGACCCTGACAGACAGGGTCACCTATACCAATCTCGTGGCCGGCAGGGAATATACCGTCACAGGAACGCTCTATAACAAGGCTACCGGCGAGGCAGTCCTTGCAGGCGGAAAGCAGATCACAGCGGAAAAGACTTTTAAAGCAAAGGCAAAAAACGGGACCGTCGATCTGGAATTCACCTTCGATTCATCCATCCTTGCAGGTCAGTCTGTAGTGGCATTCGAGACCCTTTATCATAAGGGCATCGAAGTTGCTGCCCATGCAGACATCAATGATAAGGATCAGACCGTTTCCTTCCCGGAAGTCAGGACCACAGCACTTGACAAAGGGACTGGTTCCCACTACGGGTCGCTCCTGGATGAGAAGACAATTATCACGGATGCCGTAAGGATGGAAGGCCTTGTACCGGACCAGGAGTACAGCTTAAAAGCTGTCCTTATGGACAGGAGCACAGGCGCTCCCCTGGCAGGCGGCGTCTATACGAAAGAGCTTACATTTAAGGCAGATGCGGAGAGCATGACCCTGAACGTCGAATTCGAAGTGAGGACGGGAGATATTGCTGGCAAAGCGGTCGTTGCATTCGAGACCCTTTATCATAAGGGCATCGACGTCTGTGCCCATACCGATCTGAGCGATGAAGAGCAGACCGTTACGTATCCTTCTGTTAAAACAACAGCTGTGGATGCGTCCACAAAGGACCATGTAGGAAGGGCCGCAGAAGACGCAGTGGTACAGGACCTTGTCGAGTATACAGGTCTTGAGCCCGGCAAAGAATATGTCCTCACAGGTACCCTGTATGATAAGGCGACAGGAAAGGCACTTAAGGGCGGGGATGGAAACGTTATTACTGCCACTAAGAAGTTCACACCTGATAAAGCGGATGGCAGTGTCCTCATCACCTTCCAGGTGGATGGAAGGCTCCTTGGCGGAAAGAGCGTCGTTGCTTTTGAAACGATCAGTTATGAAGGCAGGGAGATCGCAGTTCATGCTGATTTGGAAGATAAAGGCCAGACGGTGCATTACCCCGAGATAGGCACTAAGGCATCTGATATCATGACCGGAGACAGCGTCGGCACATCTGACAGGGAGACAGCGACCATCACGGATATCGTTTCCTATAAGGATCTGATCCCCGGCGAGACCTATACAGTAAAAGGAAAGCTCATGGTAAAGAGCACCGGAGAAGCCCTTGTGGCAGACGGGTCAGAAGTGAGAGTTGAAAAGACCTTCACGCCTGAAAAAGCAGACGGCACTGTGGCCATGACCTTTACCTTTGACGCAGGCGCGCTGAAAGGTGAGACAGCTGTCGTATTTGAGTCCCTTGAACATAAAGGGATCGAAGTGGCAGCCCATGCCGATATCGAGGATAAGGACCAGAGCATCACTTATCCAGGCATCCATACCAGCGCTTCTGATGTCCATACCAAAGACCATGTAGGCCTCGTATCCATGCTGAAGGAGCTCTTTGGGATGCCGAAGACCACTGACGTCGTAGATACAGTGACTTATGAAGGCCTGATCGCCGGCAAGGTATATACCATATCCGGGACCCTGATGGAAAAGGAGAGCGGAGAGCCCGTTCTTGACTCCAGGGGAGAAGAGATCACGGCATCGAAGACCTTAACAGCAGATGCATCTGAAGGAACGATCGATCTTGTTTTCACTGTCGAGTCCGAGCTTCTTGCCGGAAAGACAGCCGTCGTTTATGAATACCTGATCTATGGCGACGTGGTCGTTGCAGTGCATGCGGATATCGAGGACAGGGACCAGAGCGTATCTTATCCTGACATCGCAACGTCAGCAAAGGATAGACAGACAGAAGACCATGTCGGCACTTGCAGCGAAGAAGCCGTGATCATCGATACCATCGAAATGACAGGCCTCGTGGCAGGAGAGGAATATACCGTAAAAGGAAGCCTCCATGATAAGGAGAGCGGCGATGTCATCACTTTGAAGGATGGCAGCACTGTCGTGGAGATGACCTTCACTGCGGAAGGCGAGAGCGGGTCCGTCGATATGGAATTCATCATCGATTCCAGCATCTTTAAGGGAAAGGCCGTCGTCGTATTCGAAGACCTTTACCATAAGGGCGTCAAGATCGCGGTCCATGCGGACCTTGAAAGCGAAGACCAGACCGTACACTATCCGGAAGTTAAGACCAGCGCATCTGACAAAATGACAGGCGACGGGGTGGGAAGACTCGGTGAAGAAGTGACTATCATCGATACCGTTACTTACCATGATTTGATCCCCGGCAAAGAATATACTGTATCCGGCCAGCTGATGAACAAGGCGACCGGAGAGCCCATCTTAGACGGATCCGGGAATGCTGTGGTTTCTGAAGAGACCGTTTTCACGGCAGAGACCGCTGACGGTTCTGTTGACATTGCATTTACGCTTGACTCCAGCCTTCTTGCCGGCGAGAGCGCGGTGGCATTCGAGCACCTCTATTACAGGGGCATCGAGGTCGCAGCCCATGCCGACCTTACAGATAAGGACCAGACGGTGGACTACCCCGAGATCGGAACCGAAGCTGTCGATGGCAGGACGGGGGCGCATACTGGCGAAGTCACTGGAAGCGCCATCCTGGAAGATACCGTATATTACAGGAACCTTGTTCCCGGAAAGTCATATGTGGTGGAAGGCCGCCTTGTACTTAAGTCCACAGGAGAGGAGACAGGCGCAGCCGCATCAGCAGCATTCGTTCCGGATAAGGCAGAAGGCTCTGTCGTCCTGACATTCGAGTTCGACTCTTCAGCCTATGCCGGCGATACAGTCGTAGCCTTCGAGACCCTTCTTCATAACGACGTTGAGATCGCGGTACATGCTGACCTGGGCGACGAAGCCCAGAGCGTACATTATCCCGACGTGACGACAGACGCTAAAGACGGAGATACAAAAAAGCATGTCGGTGCGCTCAGCGAAACGGCAACTGTAGTAGACGTAGTTACTTATCACAACCTGATCATCGGAAAGGAATATACCGTATCCGGCGTCCTCATGGACCAGGAGACAGGAGAGCCTCTCCCTGATGAAAACGGAAACGAGATCACGGCAGAGACCACATTTACTGCTGAAAAAGCAGACGGCACTGCTGAGCTTATCTACACGCTGGATTCCACGCTCCTTTCCGGAAAGACCGTGGTCGTTTTTGAGGATCTGTACCACGAAGACGTGAAGGTCGCATTCCATGCAGACATCGAGGATGAAGAGCAGACCGTACATTATCCCGCAGTAAGGACCATGGCCTCAGATGACCAGACAGGGACACAGACCGGTACTGCTGACGAAGAAGTATCAGTAACAGATATGGTCTGGTATGAGAACCTTGTGCCCGGCAGCTATATCGCATACGGCTCCGTAGTCAGCAGGGAGACCGGAGAAGCCGCTGTAGACGCAGACGGAAATGAGATCACAGCAGTGGTACCTTTTGCCAACACGGAGATGAACGGCTCCGTGCCTGTCACGTTCACATTCAATGCGACAGGCTTTGACGCCTCCACCGTCGTAGTGTTCCAGTCCATCTATGCAGGGACTGATGACCTTGACGGAAAGGGCGTCCTTGTAGCAGAGCATAAGGATATGGAAGATGAAGCGGAAATGATCTTTTACCCTGGCGTAGAGACAGAGGCTTCTGACGGTCTTACGAAGAACCACACAGGCATCGTCTCCGAAGAGGCGACTGTGGTAGACGTCGTTACATACCACAACCTGATCCCTGGCAAAGAATATACTGTTTCCGGCGTCCTTATGAACAAGGACACTGGGGAGCCTGTCCTTGACAGCGAAGGAAATGAGATCACAGCATCCAGCACGTTTACTGCAGAGGAAGCAGAAGGGACAACAGAGCTGGTCTATACGCTGGATTCCACGCTGCTTTCGGGAAAGACGGTCGTCGTCTTCGAGGACCTTTTCCATGAAGGCGTCAGGGTCGCATTCCATGCGGACATCGAGGATGAGGACCAGAGCGTCCACTACCCTGAGATCGGAACGAAAGCTTCCATTGACGGAGAAAAGAGCGCACAGGCAGGCGGGACCATCACTCTGGATGACACTGTCGAGTACAGGAACCTGGTCCCCGGCATGGAGTACACGATCGTCGGCGTCCTGATGGACAGGGATGCAAAGAACGTGCTGAAAGTCGGCGGAAAGGATGTGACCTCCAAAGTGACATTCACTCCCGAGTCGGCAGACGGCACAGTGACCGTGACCTTTACCTTCAGGGCATCCGGCCTTGGCGGAAAGACCCTGGTCGCGTTCGAGTATCTTTACAGCAATGACGAGCTGGTCACGAGCCATGCAAGGCTGAGTGACGAAGCCCAGACAGTGAAGCTTACGACTCCTCCCAGCCCGCCCAAAACAGGTGATGAGAGCAATATGATCCTCTGGGGGATCCTGGCGGCGGCAGCGCTTGCCGGAGGCTTTGCAGTCATCCTTTGGAAGAAAAAAAGGACCAGATAAAAGACAGATATCCCGGTAAGGGATAAGAGACAGGAGAGTGCCTGGGGCAGTTCATATGAGCTGCTCCGGGCACTCTTTTTGCCATCAAAGGCCGGGAGATAATCAGAAAAGCATTCTGACATATATATAGCAGAAGTCCGGAGATGGACTTTGCTGCTCATGCTGCTCTTTGCCTGGAAGCAGCACGGACTGCGAAAAAAGAAAGGGGGGATGGAAAAAGGCCGCAAGAAGTCAGGCATCTCAAGTATAGGAGACAACATGAAAACAAAAACAAGGATCAGGATGCTCATCGCATTCATCGCTGTGGCCTGCATGCTCCCTGTTAAGGCGCTCCCCGCGCAGGCATCAGGGCTCTCCGTTCAGGCCCCGGCCGTTCCGGCAAGAGCGTCTGCGGCAGCAAGGAACGGCATCCAGACAGTAAATGGAAAAAAATACTATTACAAAAACGGGCAGAAAAAGACCGGCAAGATCCAGGTAGGGAAGAACTGGTACTATTTCGGGCCTGAGATGAAGTTTGGACTGTTCCGGGATGAAAAAGGAACCGTCTATTACGCCGGCAAAAACGGAGTCCTGCAAAGGGGCTTCCATACGATCAGCGGAAAACGCTACTACTTCAACTCCAACACTGCGAGCATCCGGTATGAGGGCCATGAAGGCCTGCTCAACGTGAACGCCAGGTTCTATATATGCAGAGGGGGCGCTGTCCTGACTGGCCTTATAGGTTATGGCGGGAAGACGTATCTTGCCGGCCCTGACGGTATCCTGAAGACCGGCTGGCAGAACGTGAATGGAAGTCCCGCCTATTTCTGGAAAAAGACTGGGAATGGGCATGTCCGCTTTGAGAGGGCAAAAGGGACTGTCGTGATCAGCGGCGTGACACACTACCTGGACGAAAGCGGAGTGCCGCTTAAGTCCTATGAGGGAAAGGCACTGGACAGATACGGTGTAATGACGACTGCTCCTGTGACGCCCACGCCTTCGCCCGCGCCTTCCCCTGCACCTGCACCGGCTCCTGTTCCCACGCCCGCGCCTTCGCCTTCCGAGTCGGATGCAAGGTTCTTTGGGGACGTATCTGCCGGGAAGACACTCACCCAGAAGGCCATCCTGAGCTGCCTCAATTATTACGAATCTGAGCTTCAGAAGCTGAACAGCAAAAATAAGTTTGAAGAGCGGTTTGGGAAAAAGGGCGCACCTTCAGGCGATGTGTGGCAGTACTCGAACCACGGGGCTCTTGGGAGCTACTTTGCCCGCTTCGACAAGATGAATTCAGGAGCATATTCCAAAAACGGCAGGACCGTACGCTACTGCAACTGTGACACCTGCAAATGGTGGGTGGTCCAGGATGTACTGAATGTAAACGGGACCACGTCCAGGGATATCAATACCGTGTGGAAAAAATATAAGGTCAACAGCCTTAAGCTCAGGGACCTCATTGCAAAGGGCGGCTTTAAGTCCGGCGGTAAGTTCATAGAGCTCACCCCCGGGACCTGTTTCTACAATACTGGAATGACCCATACCTGGATCTATATGGGACAGGGCAGCGACGGCACAGAGTGTGTCTTTGATACCGGGCACGGGGGCAATATCTCAGCATATGCCCCTTCCCTAAAGGAAAAAGTAAGGGCCTGGGAAAAAGATCTTTCAAACAGATATCATACTGACGGCAAGAGGGCCGTTTTCCGCACATGGATCAACGAAGCATCCGACACATGGGAATATGGTGGACAGAACATCGGGACCATCTGGATCCCCAATGATCTGAAGACATTCTATTACAGGAACGCGGCCGGAAAGCTCGTAAAGAACTGAACCCGGCATAAGACCTTAAGCGCAGGGGACATGTGTCCCCTGCCCGTACAGATCCGGAAAGAAAGGGGAGAGCGATATGCGGGCACGGGTGCCCTAATGCTCAAAATCAAAATGAGAATAACAAGACCATCAATACTTTGCCGCCTTCTGGCCGTGCTCCTTGCCTCGGCACTTATGCTTTCATGGACTTTTGCTGCCAGAGCTGAAGCTGCTCCTGCATGCAGGGAGCACATGTTGTCACCTTACGATGACATCCTGGAAGGGCGCGTGGACGTCGAATATACTGCATCGCCCACGGGCTTTCGGTATAAGAACGGAAAGACATACTACTATGTAAACAATAAGATGAAGACCGGCTGGCAGACGGTGAACGGGAAAAGATACTACTTCGTAAAGTCCGGGAAGAACAAGGGGGCCATGCTCACAGGAAAGCAGAAGATAGGAGACTTCTGGTACTTCCTGGATCCCGAAATGAAGACAGGGGTCATAAGGACCGATGCGGGCGTTCTCTATTACAGCGGGAGCGACGGTCACCTGAAGACCGGATGGAGGACCATAGACGGGAAAAAGTACTACTTCTGGTGTAAGACGCAGAACGGCCACATCCATCATGAAGCGGCGCTGGGCGTCAAGTCAGTGAACGGCACGTATTATCTCTTTGACGGAAATGAGTGCTTTCTTAAATACGGCATGAATGAGCACGGCGGAAAGCTTTTCTATACAGACAAGAGCGGAAAGCTCCAGAAAGGCTTCTGCAACATTGACGGTGAGAGATACTACTTCAATATCAATACGAACAGGTTCGAAGCCCATGAAGGGAAACTGAATTACAACGGCAGGCACTATATCTGCTTTTCGGGAAAGGTCCAGACCGGCCTTATCTCTTATGGTGGAGAGTTATACTATGCCGGCGAAGACGGGCGTCTTAAGACCGGCTGGCAGGAGGCAGATGGGAAGAAATACTATTTCCTTCCTGAAAAGACAGCAGACCAGCCTGTCCGGGCAGCCGCGAAAGGTGAGCATACGATAGATGATACAGTCTGCTTTTTTAATGAAGACGGCACTCTGGACACGGACAGGACCGTAAAACTGGGCCTTTCAGAAGAAGACGGAACATGGCACTTCTATTATCCGGTTACCGGAGGAGGGCATGAAAAAGGCGAAATGGCCAAAGAGCCTGTCTTTTATAAAGGAAACTACTACTGGTTCGACAGCAATGGGGATGCAGTGACCGGCTGGCAGATGACAGATGGGGACTATGCATACTTTAATGAAAAGGGCATGTATATCCAGGACAGGCCGGCCATGAAGCTGACAGTGATCGATTATGGCAAGACGAACGGCAGCTACGGTTCCAACTATGGAGACGCAACGCTTATGGAGTCGAAAGGAGAATATCTCCTTCTCGACACACTCATGCCAAATGGGGGCACGAACCTGATCAAAAAGCTCAAGGAGCTAGGGGTAAAGCGCCTGTCCATCTATATCTCACATTATCATGACGATCATATCGGCTGCGTACCGGCGATACTGAAGGACAGCTATTTCACTGTAGAAAAACTGTATCTGCCGGATGCTTCCTATATGTACGGGAAGAACAAGAACACAAAATGGTTCAAGGCCCATACGGCCCTTTATGAGAAGTCAGTAGAACTGGCAAGAAAGCGCGGGACAGAGGTCGTTACGATTAGGGAAGGAGATACCATCCAGTGCGGACTTGTGAAAGGGTCCGTCCTTTTCCAGAAGATCACACCTGACTTTACAGGGAATGCAAGCGATCATGGTCAGGTCATCACTTATATCAATAACCATTCCCTTGTGACCATGTTTACATGCGGCAGGGTGAGGTTCCTCACAGCAGGAGATATCGAATCCGGAGCCGAAAAGGATTTGCTTTCAAAAGGACTGGATCTTTCGGCAGATATATTTAAGCTCAGCCATCATGGCGGCTCTTCAGGCAATACCAAAAAGCTCCTGGAAGCCGTCGGTGCCGGGACAGGATATTATACAAATCCCAACGAAGTCAGCGGCTTTCTGCAGGATGGCTGGTGCAAGCCGGTGATAAACAGGGCCCAGGGAATTGGGATGAACCTTTTCCATCCTCTTGTCAATGGCACCTTCACCCTTTCCGTATCAGGAGGGTCTGTCTTCGTGAGCGGTACGAGGAGAATGAAAACGGTGAGCGTTCCGGTGGTGAACAGAGTGACTGGAGCTCAGGAATCCGTTAATGTCACGGTCCAGGGGGCTTCGAACAGCAAATATAAGGTCTATGAGAATATGATCCCTTTCTATTATGATGTAAGGTGAGCAGAAGCATGTGTGACACTTAGCTGTCATTTCTTCACTTTCCCTGCAGGAGCTTTCCTGCAGGGATTTTTATTGTCGAAAGTCATGATCAGAGGTGGCTTTCCTGTTAGCCATGCATCTTATCCATTCTGGAACGAACTTCATTGAATATATAAATATATTAATATATAATTATATATAAATAAGGAATCAATCCTAAAAAAGGAGGAGCGAAATGGACGGGAAAAGATACATTGCGATCGATGCGGGAAAGTACAACACAAAACTGAACACCTACGATGCGGCCACAGGGAACCAGACTCTCTGCAAATTCAGGACAAAAATGTCGGAAGGAACATTCGATGATGACATGTTTGAGAAAGGGACCTTCATCGTTCAGGTGGACGACGGTCCTGTCTACAAGGTTGGCCGGGATGGCAGGAATGAACCGGAAATGGAAACATCCAAGAAATCCGAGATCCACCAGGTCTGTGCTCTCACAGCGGCAGCCCTTGCCCTTGGCCCTGGGGAGCACAGGGGCGTGAACGCTGCGATAGGGATCCCGCTCCAGATCTGCAACATCCCTGAGGAGAGGCTCTCTTATAAGCATTTCATCTTCGGGGATCCTGGCGACCTGCATACCGTAAGGATCAAGACAGATGCAGCCGGCCCGGTACTTACATCCGCGTTTTCCTTTGACAGGCAGCTCGTATATCCGGAAGGTATCGGAGTCCTTTATGAATATCCCTCCAGGCTGAACGGTCCCACAGGCATCATCGACATAGGGAACCTCAATACCAACAACCTGTACTGTGACACATTCCTGATCAATAATGAGGGCTGCTATACAGCGGAGATGGGCGGCAAGATCCTGATTGCAGGACTCAGTGCAACGCTGACTTCTGAGCTGGGTTCCAGAGTAGACGACAACATGGCGGCCTCTACGCTCTTAAAGTCTTACGAGCAGAGGTATCTCAGGTCCGTCAAAAAGAACAGGGAGATAGAGATCCAGAGCAAAAAGATCATCGACAGGTATCTGCTGGAGCATGTCCGGCAGATCAAGCAGCGCTGCGATACCAGGCAGTGGCCACTGGAATTCATGAATATCGTATGCATGGGCGGGACAGCAAGGCTTTTAAGGAACGAGATATACCAGGTCTTTGGAGAAGAGACCTTCATTCCGGAAGCTCCGGAGTTCGTAAACGTGAAGGGGTTCCTCAAAAAGATGTGCGCGGATGACGGGATCGACCTTACACAGGCTGTGCAGGCAGGAGGAAAGAGCGCGTGAGGGAAGAGGAGATCAGGGAAAGGACCGGCCTTCTTCTGGAAGCATACAGGGACCTGACCGGGGACATGGCTGTTCCCGGCATCCCGGACTTCCTGCGCCTCAGGTCTTCTGCCATTAACGAGCTTGGCCTATTTAATAGGAAGAAACTGGACAAGAAAGAGATCCGGGAGGGCAGTGAAGCCCTGGCAATGAGATCTGTGAAGAAGGAAGCGGACAAAAGCAACGCAGAGAAGAGCTTACCTGGAAAAGCAGAAGGGATAAGGTCGGTCAGTGGAGATGCGGCCCTGCAGGTAAAGGAAGCCGGGGGAGAAGAGCCGGAATCGGATTTCGATATCCTGAGAAGAATAAAGGATCCTTGGAATTAGAAGAAGCACAAAATAACAGACGCAGGATAAGCCTGGCGGAAGAAGAACGATCAAAGAGCTTCGCCAGGAATGCTCACTTTCATGATATTGCATATGGCTCGCAGAAAAATGGAGGCAGGATCATGGGAAGACCTTCTTTTGCGCTGACGATAGTCGGAGCCGGAACGGCCGAGGACTACAGCTTTGTAAAAGAGAAGATAGATCACTTTATAGATGGGATCCGTGACAGGTATGAGTTCATCATCATATCGGATGGCGCGTCAGGTGCGGACATGTTTCTAAAGCGGTATGCCCTGGAGAACGGATTCCTTCTGAAGGAGATGCCGGCAGTAAAAGACAGGCGGCATGGCACCACAGGCTATATCCAGAGCCGGGAGATCCACTGTTATACTGCAGGATTTGAGCACAGGGGATGCATCGCTTTCTGGGATGGCCGCTCCTGCAGTGTAGTGCCCAGCAAGAAGATGGCAGATCTTTATAAGACGCCATTCAGGATCGTGAGGTGCGGAGCAGGAGCAAAATAAGAATAGGCAGGATGAAGCAGAAAATAATCCTGTTGTTCAGAAAGCGAAATATTATATAATTATATAGGACTTGCTTACAAAACACAGGATTGGAGAAAAAATGGCTCGAAAAAAAACAGAAGGGGAACCGCGGACTAACTTGCTGCTGTCCCTCAGCGTGGAGGATAAGAAATTTCTCAAGATCTATGCGGCTGAAAGGGGCATGACTGTAGCGGCAGTCATACATGAGTTTGTGGAAGGTTTGAGAGAAAGAAAAGAGGCACAGGAAGGTCTAGGTAAGAAGAAGTAGTGAAAACGAAAAAGAGCATACATGGAAGGAACTACGCATAGATGCCCCCCTAGTAACTTGATACGTTTTTATTTTAATTTTACTTTTGAACAGGCAGAGGCACTGGCCAAGAATATCAATCTGAATCCAGGCCTCTGCATATCTTTTGTTTGCTTCGATGTATTTGGTGATGTAATGGTGGATCATGCTTTTCTCCCATCAAAAAACCACCCGGTGAGGGGTGGTTTTAGATCAATTATTATTCTCCATCTTCGTCATCAAGTAGCTCGCCTTCTACAGTCCCACTTTCAATGCCAATCTGCGACGCCATCAAAAGCACTTCCTTGCGATCATTATGGCCAGAATATATGTACTCAAGAAGCCTTTTCCGGTCCTGCTGATTTTCGCAATAATCAAAAATAAACTGAATAAAAAATGAGTCATTTTTGATGTTTTGTAAAACATTATACAGTTCATTATCTGTGGTGGTATAGAGAGTCATGTTTTTCTACTCATGAATGTTTTTGCGTTTTTTCTTGCTAAGGTAAGTATACTCATAACGGTCTTTAATTTCAACAAGGTATTCGTACCCTCCGTGTTGTCATTCAAATATGCCTTCTTCTAATTGTTTTTCAACATCTCCTTGTACTAGAGAATCCCATAAAGGATCATCCTTAGGTACTTTCCTTCTCTTGTGCTCTTTGGCAAAATATCGCACTTGGCCAGATTGATTGATGTAATCCCTTGATAATGGCTCCGGCATATTTTGAGAAATATCTTCTCTGTAATGACTGTAAAGGATCCGATTTACCTGCCTTGAAACAGGCCTCATTCTGCCTGACATGATCTGAGAAAACGCTTCACTGAAAAATTCTTCCTCGTTTTCCAGCGCATACCTTGATATTGATTTTCCAAATATTTCCGCCTGGCTCTTTCCTGACCTGCTGCCACCCATTTCCATCCATTGCAGATAGGCGCTATGTCTCAGGTCAGTAAATATCTTTTTAATTTGGCTCCTTGCATCTTGCGATAAGTCAGTCCATACAGCGTGCCCAATTTCGTGGAAAAACGTTCCATATTCATCATTACTGGCATTCCAACCTGATTCATAATACTTCTCTGCATTTTTCTTATATTGAGCAAGCGATGAATTTTTAAGTCTTAACAGTGCTGTAGTTGGGTCGTAAGAGGCTTGGTGGTGTCTTGAATTTGATTTAAGTACCGGTGCAATACCTTTGATATTCAACTTCCTTCCAAAACGTTCAAATACACGTTGTGCGGCTTCCTCAAATCCATTTACAATCTCTTTTTTGAGTTTTGGATCAATGAACAGATTTTCTGCAACAGACCAGTTATGCTCTTGCTGTTTTTTCTGCACTTCTCGTGTCTGTACGTCAGTAGACGTGCTGTGCATTTGCTTCCATGCTTCTTTTCTTCTCTGTATCTCTTCTTGTGACAGAGTGCTTCGCCCGCTTTCTTGCGTGGCCTTGCTCTGCCCCTCCAGCCATTTATTAAGTGCCTCTCTGTCCATATAGGCAGCTGTACTGCACCGGCAGAGCGGGTGCATCGGCGGTGCGTTCCGGCCGGCCTGCATGTCCTTGACCTTGAAGTGCTTGCCGTTCAGGGCCTCGCATTCCTTACAGGCGCCTCCGTTGCAGATGAATGTGTAGTCTTCATAGCTGAATTCCTGGAATGCCAGCTTCTTCGCTTCTGTCTGGACCCGGCAGAGCTCTGTGATCATCAGAAGATCTGCTGTTATGCATGATATCTTCTGTTGGTTTTCGATCACGTAAAGGTTGTACTCCCTGAGAGCCATTCATAATATATATATAAGATTTACTACCGGACAATAGCCGCGTGATTTTCGGACAAGCCGCGCGCTTTTGGGGCACGGCTGAAGTGTCCCAAAAACGCACGGAATCCAGGGGGTTGGAGGTGGAAGACCCCAAGATTTGAGCTTGCTATTTATCCGGGCTTCCATGCGCCGCATGTCCACGGACAAATAGGCCGCTGTCCATTTTTCATGCGGCTCTCCGAATACCTGAGAGTGTAATCTCCATGAAAAACACTTTGCTATTAGGATACGGAGAGCTTTTTCATATGTACCGTAAACGGTATAATAATCCTAAAAAGTACTGTTGTGATGTATAAGTATTGGGGTGAATCAATACGGGCCGGCTGGGCTGTTCATGAGCAGTATAGTAAAGCTGGACATGGATTTACCCGGATTCAGTCTAAAAAGCGAGGGGATAATGGCGATCTTATTACTGGGAAACGGAATCAATCAAAATGAAGAACTTGTCTGTTCATGGGATGAGCTGTTAAAGACGGCATGCAAAGATGATATGAAGAAAAAGGGGGGAGCAGTTACACCAGCCGTACTTCCTTCAGTTGATGGGCTCACAATGACCCTCGGATACGATCTTCAGGAGTTCTATGCAATCGACCACGATATTGCTCAAAACGGAACTGATCTGAAAAGAAAGATTGCCGACAGCATGAAGAAGCGTATGAATGAAAAGACAGGGGAAGCTAGTTTCAGTTGGGAGAACACGATACACTGGCAGATCATGCACCTGCCCTTAGATACCTTTCTGACGACCAATTATGACTATGCGTTGGAGTCATCGGTCTGTCCTGGTTTTATGAGCTCAAGCGGTTCCAGAGAAACGATCTACAGCAGGTATCGAAAACATATCGTAAATGTTGATACCAAAGACAAAACTGTATATCACATTCATGGAGAGATCCATGTTCCAAGAACGATCTGTCTGGGGTTTGAACAGTATTCCGGCTCGCTGGAGAAGATGCGGTCAGATCTGGTGAGATCAACAAAGAACATGGAAGATACGTCCGATGAGCATACGTATCATCTGCGGGATGTCATGATCGGGCTCAAAAAAGAAGATGGAAGCAATGAAGATGACGGAAGCTGGTATCTCAAATTCTTTAAAGAGGACATTTTTATCCTGGGGCTCAGACTGGACTTCTCAGAGCAGGATCTCTGGTGGCTTTTAGATTTCAGGATCCGCAAGATAAAGTATGAAAAGAATGATCTGAACATAACGAATAAGGTATGTTTCTTTGATTTAGATTCCTCTGACAGGGACCATGAGGGAAAATATGCCGCGAGGAATGAACTGTTGAGGGCTTTCGGTGTTGAGGTCATTTATCTGAGTGGAGCGACATACAACGCCAAATATCAGGAAGCTTTAGAGCATATCCGCATGTCGCTGCGATCCTAATGAATGATAAGTATAAATTAAGCAGTGGTTAGATGATGAAAGTCAAATGGAATGGACAAACTGAATTCCTTGTTTTGACACACGGGAAAACATACGAGGTATTATCTGTTGAAAAAGGATGGTACCGAATCAAGGATGATTCAGGAGAAGACTACCTGTATCCGCCGGATGGATTTGAAATAGTGCCACCCCACATGCAGGATATGTTGGCACAACCCAGAAATGAAGGACTCCCCGTCATTGTAGCTGAAGACGAATAAAGGCAGGTGATGGAATGGTAACTTTTCGCTTGATTGAAGAAGATGAACTGAGAATCGTATATTGGTATTTCCCAGAGGGAAATGAAGAAAATGGGCACGGTGTCATCATCGTCGATAAAATTCAACATAAGATAGACATCACTGACATAGCTCCGGATGATTTTGAGAGGGATATTTCTCCAGAGGAGCTCAATGAAATGACAGAAGCCATGAACCAGATGAAGCGTGAAGCTGGAGAATCTAATATTGGTGAAATGTCCACAGAATCAGAACACAGCATTTATTACGGAGATCATGCCGTGCGTGGAATCATAAAACACCTTCAGAAGGGTGAAGTCCCTCAAAAAGGGATGCAAATGTGGTATTAAGAATTGATCTAGGCCGCTGGTGCATGGCCGATGATCGGGAATCGTCTCCTGACAAGATGCTGGAATTCTCCCAAAAAGGGCTGTCGACCATTTGGTTGGCCGACAGCTCCTTCTTCCAGAAGCTTTTGAAACGCTGAATATCCCAGGTTGGGTTATTCCGGCTTTAGTTTCTGTTGTAGGGTATATCAAGAGGTTCCAGGAGTCAGATAAATGTATCCTGTTATTCACTTTGCAAAATAAACGCAATGTTTTATGGCAGCCTTAATTCGATTAGCGGTTAAACCATCTGGATATGCTTCACAGGCAAGCGTACTTCCAATTCTGTATTTGCATTCATTGCATGGAATAAATCTTTCACTCCCAACGCTCGACTGTTGTTGTCTTACCAGCATCCTATCTCTTGGGGATAATTCTTTAAAAGATGTTGCACGTTGATCCTCTGGCAATTTCCAAAATTCTTCAAAAGTCATTTTACACATCTTCTGTTACCTTCTCGCCTCTGCAGCAATTCTACTCCTTGCATCACCCGAAAGCTGCAGCACAAGATGATAAACCGGCATCGTGTGCCCCGTCTCAGGCACAATATGCTCTGATTTCACATACTGAGTCATACGGGATTTTGTTATTCTGTCTATAAGAATCGGAGCAAATTTGCCTCTCTCTTCCTTTAACTCTTCCAATTTTACACAGATATAATCATAGGCCTCTTCCCAGTCCTTATGCTTATTGATGGAAAGAGTGATGCCCGCTCGTAAATTAGGATTGAGATAGCCCATAAGCTGCTTATACTGACTGGTAAAATTCTCGATGACTTTATTTTCCAGAATATAACAGTCCTCTTTGATGCCTTCATTTTGACTGAAGAAATACAGATCCGTTTCTCCTATAGTTTTCTTTGCCCTTCCCATAGTATACTCACGGGCAATTTGGATTCCGAATCTTGCGTTCAGGACCGGCTCCACTTCTCCCTGAAACGTCCTGGTGAGTGCGGTTTCATTAAGATCTTTCAGATCAACAATACGTCCGGACATGGATTTCAGAACAGAAAGCATCTGCTCAATGATCGCTTTTGTCTGATCGTCTTCATTTCTGCTTAATATTCCAAGAATCTCTTCGATATCAATCGGCTGATCAAAAACTTCTGAATAGATCTGTCTGATGCCTGTCTTCCTGCTCCCGATAAGTTTCTTATACTTAAATTTTTCTTCTTTTCCATTTTGGCGATAGAATATATATTCATCTGCCTGAAGACCGAACTCTTTATTGATTTCGTAAACCGATCCCCGCATCATATCCAGATATGAGTTTATTGGATGCTCTTTCTGATTTTCTGTAGCTGCATATACATCAAGACGGTTATCCCTGATACGTACCAAAGACATCCATCCACACTGTCTGCGCTCAAATACTGCTCCTGTTCTCCACACAAAGTTAGTATCCAGTTCATAGCCATGGCGTACCATGAGGCGGTGGAGTACATTTTCAGGCAGATACTGATATTTAAAGCTGATATGGACCGCATCCTTTGAATCAAATGAAGATATCTCCTTTGGTTCATTTTCATCGCAGAGCATCGGAATAAAGAAGTTCTCAGAATCCAGTCGGTATATAAGATTAAAGTTTATCAGGACATTGATTATATACTGAATCTCGTGAGGCTTATATTTTATATCCGGCCACACTTTCCTGATATTCTCTTCAGAGACCTTTTTACATACAAGTTCATGAATATCCGTCTCGGAAATGATGCCATTCCTCGCATATTTCCGTCCGTTAAACACTAAAATGTACAAGGCGTTGAGCAGCCATCTGGGTTTCAGCACCAGATACTGCTTTGATACCGGATGCTTCCCGCTATAGAAACATACTCCCAGATCCTGATACCATCTGATAATCTGATCAAGCAGCTCCGCATTGGTCCCTACTCCGTTATCCCCGCATTTCTTATGGAACTCATCGGATGTAATATAGTCCTCCGGCATTTCCTGAAGGTCATTCATAAGAGAAAGCCAGGGTTTAGAAAAAGGTGTGTGGACACTTTCCATATCCGATATTATCCTGCAGATCTCGTCACGGACTTCCGAAAGAAACTCTTCCTTTGTATCTTTGAGCGCGGAAATGATCCGCACGCCTTTAAGATTCGGATACTCACCCCGCAGTCCATTTTCATTGATATTCACACTTGGGTTCTGGTCCTTCTGGTTGATAACAAGCAGCACCGGGGCACCATTGGCAAAACTCTTAATATTTCTGATCCAGTACCAGGCCTGTTCGCTGGCCTTATTATCCCTGGCATTTGTCACTACTACATACAGCGTCCGGTTTGTTAGGAACAGGCGATGCATGGAATGCATGATTGCCTGCCCGCCAAAATCCCAGAAGTGCAGTTCAATCTCTTCATTTCTGATCCTGTATTTTTTTGAACTGATGCAGATGCCGGGAGTTGATTCTCCGTCAAAGTCAGGAATTGTCTCTCCATCTCGCATGAGCCGTTCGATCATCAGGGTTTTGCCGGCTCCGCCGTCTCCAAGGAGGACAACCTTGCATTCGTTCACGGGTATTTCTTCCTTTAGTGATTTGAAATACTCGACAATGACCTCACGGCTTTGGCTGAAAATTTCAATCGGTTGGTCAGTTAGTTTAAGGCCATAGATGTAGATGCCTGGGCCTTGCGGATCTTCATCAGAATTAAGACCTAAATCAACAATAGATTCAGGAATTGCAGACAGCCTAAGGCCACGCAAATCAAGATTTGTTAAAGCCGTGAGTCCAGACAGAGCACGGATATCGCTAACGCTTGTACCACACAAATTAAGATTTGTCAACGCCGTTAGTCCAGACAGCGCACTGATATCCGAAAGGTTTCTATTAAAAGACAAATCAAGATTTGTCAACGCCGTGAGGCCAGACAGAGCGCTGATATCGTCAACGCTGGTTGCTGATAAATCAAGATTTGTCAACGCCGTGAGGCCAGACAGAGCGCTGATATCGTCAACGCTGGTTGCTGATAAATTAAGATTTGTTAAAGCCGTCAGTCCAGACAGCGCACTGATATCGCTAACGCTAGTTTCATGCAAATTAAGATTTGTTAACGCTGTTAGGCTAGCTAACGCATTGATATCGCGAACGCTTGTCCACGCCAAATTAAGATTTGTCAACGCCGTGAGGCCAGACAGAGCGCTGATATCGTCAATGCTGGTTGCTGATAAATCAAGATTTGTTAACGCCGTGAGGCCAGACAGAGCGCTAATATCGCTAACGCCTGTCCACGACAAATCAAGATTTGTTAACGCCGTCAAGCCAGACAGAGTGCTAATATCGCTAACGTCTGTCCACGACAAATCAAGATTTGTCACATCTTTAAGAATGCCTATATTACGTGGCAGCCTGTAAATTTTATTCCAAGATATACTTGTTACGCAGGACAGCTCCTGATATTCTTCCTCAGTCAATTTATAACCATTATCAACGTTGATCAGTAATTTGTATATTTCTTGATCTGTCATCTTTTGCCCCTCACAAAACCGTACGTAGTCTTTCAAAGATAATAATGCTCCCTTGCAGCCTGTCAGTCTGTTTCTGCTAGTATTCCCGGTATTCCCTACGAATCCCTGAGCATGCTTCGTACTTCTATCAGTGCAAAACCGAGTCTATTGCTGCCTGTCCAGGCAGAAGTATCATGCCGTTCATCATCATTCAGACGTACCCCGCAGGCCCATACTTTATCGGTCCGGGCACATTCTACGAGATATGCGTCTCCGGTAGAGAGGAGCTTTTCTTTCAGGACCTCATTCTGGCCGAATTTAGCAAGTAGTCTCCGGAGCAGTACCATCTGGCGGTTTCCATCCCAGACATGTGCGATATATCCTGATGCTTTCCGTCCAATCATCTGCTGATTGGCTGTATCATCCGTCGAAAGAACTGCTCTGGCAGAAGATTCATCGCCAAAGAGCAAGCATATCCTGTTCTTATTTTACCTGCCCTGCACCGCAGAAAAAAGATGTTTTTCTGCAGAGCAGTCAGACATATATAAGATACAAAAGCAAAACCAAAGGACCATAGAACAGGAGGGAAATAATGGGGAAAAAGATGCCGACAGAGGAACTGCTGAAGGCAGAACTGCGGATGCCGAAGACGCTCAGGGGAACGGGAAGGTATCTGGATCACAATGCTCTCAGGATGTGGAGAGCCGCCGCAAAAGTAGAGCAGGCCGGGATATATGACAGGATCGTCCCGGCCGAAGCAGTGGAGAGATTCCGATTATATGGCCTGGCAGACGGTGAGGTTTTCGATGACGAGAGGGTACTGCAGGAGCTGAAAAGACTGTCTTTCGATACGGATGACCAGACCTGCGCCATATTCGATGATGTCCACTGGAGCGATGAAGGACTCAGGTTTGACTTTTCTTTTCTTCCTTCGCTCCTTCTGCACTGTGTGACGGAGGTGTAAGCATGGGATGAAAGGCTGCAGGAGGGGCTTTTTCAGTGGTGTTTCTTCCTATTATATAGGGGTTATCCATGGCATCCGTGAAACAGGTGTTGTGGTTTCTGCAAATGCTCTGTCAGTAAATTCAGAGGACATGGAGCAAAATGCTCCCGGCTGCGGCCGGGAGCGTTTTGCTTAAATCAGTAATAAAAAGAAAGGCGTGCATTCTTTGAAGCATAGGAGTTCCGACATATTCGGAACATTCATGTTTTCCCTGTCCGTTCTGACATATATAAAACGATCCGGACAGTCAAACAATATATTGCCATTTCCTTTCATTGTCCGTTTAATCGGACATGCCGCAAGACATCATGTGTTTAACATTTATGAGAGACATTAAATGTATGGGAAAAAGCTATCAAAAAGAAGGAGAGCTGCCAGTTGAAAGAATATTTTATTGAAATGATGGCCAAAGCGGAAAAAGGTCTCTTCCTGGTGCAGCTGCCTACTGGAACGGGCAAAAGCTACAGCATCAAAGAAGCATTCAGAGAATACGCTTCTGATGTGAAAGGCACCAGGAAGATCATTTATCTTACTTCACTTAAGAAAAACATAGCAGCAGATGAATTCAGAGATACTTTCGGCGGCCAGGGTAATTATGAAAATCAGGTCCTTTATATCCGGTCTAATATGGAGGAAGTCCTTGAAAAGCTCCCCGATATGGAAATCCCTTCAAAATATAGGACACCTCAGTATGAAGCTCTAATGAAGTTAATCAGAGCATATGATTTCGCTATTGAACAGAAGGAAAGGAAGGGAAAAGTCTTCATAACCCAGGATTATATAAATATGCTGGAAAATGATCTGAGAAAGGCGGAGCATGACTTCCGGCGGGGCATTGCAAAAGCACTTGACAGGGAGTTCGCGGGGAAGTCGGGCAGAGGAAAGAAGAAAGAACTGAAAAAAATAAAGCTGGATGCAATACATACTCGTAAGGATCTCAAATGGATAGGAGAACTGTATCCGGCTGTTTTCACAGATGAATATAAGATCCTGCTCATGTCTGTCAGTAAATTCATGAAAAAGAATTCGACTCTTGTAGAACCCAGTTATGATTTTCTGAGTTCGGATCTTATAAAAGATGCGGTCATTTTCATCGATGAGTTTGATGAAACAAAGGATACTGTCCTTCAGTGCCTGGTCGAACCGGCACTGGCCATTGGAGAAGAATATTTGTCTCTGTTTTTGGATGTGGAGAGAGGTATTTCAAAAGAAAAAATGTCTTCCCAGATGCGCCAGGCATGTGAAATGGCCGGTAAAAAGGAATACGAAAAGCTCCTCGAAAAGTCTGCGCACATCCTTGAAGAACACATGGCCGGACTTTCCTTCAAACTGGACAGCCGCTCTGTAACAAAAACGCAGAATTTTCTTTTCAAGGATGTGACGTATCATTCTTTTTCTATGGACGGAAGGCATTACATAAGAGCAGAAGCAGATACTGCAGAGAACCGGGTGAAGATCTATCTGGAAAGCAGGGATGAGTATAACAAAAGGGTCAGGGAATTTTATGAAAAGCTGGAGAAGATCGGATATAAGGAAAAAAAGCCAAAGCTGATATCGGTTTACGGGATGCTGCGGGATATAGATATGTTCTTCATGCAGTTCAATACTTTTCTTTTCAAATGGGCAGAAAGCTATGCAGAAGCTGTAAACAGGAGCCGTGGCCCGTCAGATATCATGATGACTATAAACAATGCGAGGAGCAGCATCCTGAGAACAATGACAGACAGCAGGACAGGGCAAGATCTTATAGTTGGCCATATTCCTGTTAAACGGAGTGAGCATGAGAAGGAAGACATCATCCCGGACCTTTCCTTTTACAATAAAGGATTCCAGCTTTTTGACCTTGTAGATGATGATGAACACAATGAAAGCACATACTTAAGACTGTTTAAGCTGGGGGATACACCAGAAAAGATCCTTGCTTACCTGGCACGGAATGCCGCTGTGTTCGGAGTCTCGGCAACGGCGGAACTTCCTTCGGTAATAGGAAATTATGACCTGGATTATTTAAAGGACGTCCTCGGTCCTGACTTCCATACAACGCCTGCATGGCTGGTAGAAAAATATCGTGAAACGCTTTCTCAAAAATGGGAGCCATATGAAGACGGAAGGATCACTGTTGAGGCGGAAGTCGTATCCGTGGAGTTGCCGGAAGAAGGGTTATCTGGCAGGCTGCGTGGGTTTTATTCAAAGGAATCGTCAGTGAGAAAAGCGGCAGCCCTGATCCGGGATGTCGTAGAAAACTCCGGCGATGATGATACAGACTATAATGAAGCACGATACTGCAATATAGCTTACGCCATGAGAAGGTTCGCCGCATCTTCTTTAAAGTCAATGCTGCATCTTGAAATGTCCTATCCAGACGACCGGAAATGGGCAATGGACAGACAGGTGATAGAAGAACTGTACAGCATAGCAAAACGAGACTGCGGAGCAGGCGAAAACAGTTCCAGCTTATTTATCTTCCATGATGATTACGATAAAGCAAAAAAGGATCTTCTTGAAAGGCTCTCGGCCGGCGAGAAGATCTATGTCATGTCGTCTTATAAAACGATCGGGGCTGGCCAGAACCTTCAGTATAAAGTGCCGGATACGGACGGTCTGATAGATATCTATCCGGAAGGGAAAGAAAGGGACAGGCGCAATGAGGAGAAGGATTTTGACGCACTGTACCTTGGCAATGTTACCAACTCCACGGTCAATCTCAATTCCGGGGAACCGCTTACTATAACAGATGTCGTCATGAAGTTTGTGCAGCTCGAAGAACTGCTTGAACATGCCGAAATGGACCGTAAATCCGTATATCCACTGATGAAGAAAACTTTGAACCGCTATTCAGCAGGCAGGGATGACAGGAAAGAATACATTCCTGATCGTACCTACAGCACGGAAAGTGTCCGCCTGCTCGCTAACAGGACCGTCATACAGGCCGTGGGACGCATGTGCAGGGCACATTGGAAAAGCCCGCACATCCATATTTTTATAGACGGTAACCTTGCCTGCAGGCTGTTGCCATCAGAGCTGGACAGGCACATCATGTCCCCTGAATTAAGAGCTGTCAGAGAAGCCATTGACAGAGACTGGACGATCCCTTTGGAAAGGATGCAGTTCGAGATCATAAACAGAGCAGAGAACATAGCTTTCAAAAGTCTCCAGATCATCAGAGCAAAACTTGCTCAGGGATGGGATGATGAGACCATGAGCTTCTGGGGCCTCCTCAGGGATCTTGTAATGAGACTGCCGACGGCATCCCAGGAAGAATGGGAAAATAACATTCTTATCCGAAACCTCTATATTACGGCCGGAGATGAAAGGAGTACATACCAGTATATACAGGTCAGCGATTACAGCACAGTAGTTATAAACCTTTTTAAAACCGTCAGCCAATTTCAGAAGGAAAATGCCGAGATCCTTGGAAATGGGGGCTTCCTTATGGATATGTCCGATGCGGCAGCCCATCTTGACACAGTACTTAAATATCCCGGAATGAAAGCATTCTTTGAAAATAGTGGATTTGCTTCATCCTTTGAAAAGAACCTGTATATGATGAGCCCGGTGATCTTTAACAACATATACAAAGGCGCCCTCGGGGAATACGCAGGTCGGTTCATCATGGAAAATGAACTGGGGATCGAACTGAGACCCATAACAGATCCATCAAAATTTGAGTTCTTTGATTTTGAACTTTCGCCGGATGTTTATGTTGACTTCAAGAACTGGAAATTTTCTTATCAGGTCGAAAGAGAGCAGGTCTATGAACAGATCAGAAAAAAACTTGATGAGATCGGAGGGAAAAAAGTCTATGTCATAAACATCACGAATGAAAGGGACGCAGAGCCGGTAAGGACTGTCAGCGGCAGGATCATCGAAGTATGCGGCCTTATCGACGAGAACGGAAATGTATTAAAGAAGGTTATGGAATACCTTGCAAGGGAGGCTTTGGAATGATACCTACGAATCAGTACACGGTCCAATGGAACTTTGAAAATATAGACAGGGACTTTGATATTTTCGTGGTCAGAAAGGAACGGGAAATGTACGATTCCAATGTACTTGACCTTCAAAACAGCGAGGTCAGGGCACTGGCAGTACAGTATTCCTTTGGAAACAAATGCCTTGTCCTCTTCCGAAAAAATGAAATGACAGCAGCAAGGCTCAGCCGCGCCATTTCGGAAGAATATGAAGACGTTACCGTGTCAAAGGTTGACATCATGGATGAAAGGACCAGGAACAGTACATTTTATTACCAGTGCAGACTTCTTGCAATGCTCCTGATGAACAGCTTACGCACAGCATATCTTGAAGAAGAGTCATACAATAATCTTTCCGGAAAGCTCCTGTTCACGGCAAGGAACTGGATGAGCAAGGACAAGGATACCGGAAGACCTTATGCCATCAAGACTCTGGAGATGGTATTCGAACCAGGCATGTGCCTGAAAGCTAATGTAAAAACGTTCCGTGCAATGCAGAAAAAAGAAGGGGATAAAGAAGCTGGTGCTTCCGGGAAAGAAAAGCCGGGAAAAGGCATCGAACGGAAGAAGAGAGGCACCTTGTACGTATTCGATAAGAAAACAAAAGCCCTTCGGCGCAAGCTCAAGACAGATAAAGGTCTTGAAAGTGATGAGATATTTACAGAAAAAGGATTCAAAGGAAAAAGGAACACCATCCCTTTTATAACGTTCAGCAGCCTTTCCGCATTTAAAAAGAGCAAAGCTGGGGTCATTTATGGCTTCCTGACAGATGTCAGAAAGAATCTTGGTGAATATTTTATATTGGAACAGCTTTACAGAGAAGATGACAGAGTATTCACTGGTGCGGAAATGCTTTGTGGAGGAAGCAAAAATATCAACTGGGGAGCTGTTTTGAATGAACGCGGCGTCAATATCACGGATGAATGCCATACAGAAAGTTCCGATAAGGCCACGGAGATCCTCATAGCGGAGCTGGCTAAACTGGGCGCTTCTGCAACGACAGGGCTACTGCGAAAAAATGCTTATAATATCCGTCTCATCAATGACGAGGAATATTATGTAAACGAAAAGCTTCCGGATCCGTATGAAACGGATTTTGGTGATATGATCGTCCAGCATATTACATTACCTGTACTTGATTCCATGGAGAGGAAAAAGAATGGAGAAGTAAGTCCTTTGATAAGAAAACTCTGTATGGAGCTAGTGATCAAAGGAGATGTTGATGCAGGGAGGGTAAGGGTTTTTGACTGGGGCAGTTTTTCGCATGGAGATACCTGGACCTTTGTCTGGAGAAAGAAAAAGCCTGGGGAAGAAACGGCCAGAGAGCGTCACTATGTATATTGCTTTCTCCGGATCGACCCGGAAGGCAGCATGGAATTTTCCAGATATAATGATGATGACCTGTTAGATTCAGAAGAAGTTTTAAGTGTCATTGCCTGCTATTCAAAAAAAGAAGCTGAATTAAGGCTCCACCATAAAAAATATATCGAAGGCATCGTATATAAGGATCCTTCAAATCTCCATATCATCGCCAAAACATGTATATACAGCATGCCGGATTTTGAAAAAATACACCATGCGCTCTATGAAACAGGCAGAAAAACGCCGCTTGATATTCCGGTCGTAATAAAGGCAATGGAAATATTCAGTACAGAATATCCTCAGTATTCTCAGCAGGCAGAAAATGTCCTCAGACAGATCCGGGAAGCTGATGCGCAGATGATCCCTCTGACAAGGAGATCCATAAGAGAAATGCTCGGAATGCGTTCAAAGGCCGGAAAAGCAATGAACAGGTTCCTTCATGAAAACTATGGAATCTGGGTATCACCTGAATTCAAAGACAGGAAATTTGACGAGACGTTCATGCTGACCAGGATGACAGATATCAGGTATTTTTATGAAAATGACACTTCTGGGGAGACCGGCCTAAGTACGTTCAATTATTATGCCGGAACAAGGAATGCAGACCTCAATCAATCACTGCATACCCCGTGCATTTTCAGAGAAGTAAGGGCAGAGAAGGAACTGGAATTCGAAGCAATGCTTCCTCTTATGGCAGTAGATTTTGTTCGGATCGCTGGATATACGGTGCTCCCTTTCCCGTTTAAATATTTAAGGGAGTATGCAAGAAAAAATGTAAAGTAAGCAGCCACAGATGCCGGAGTGTATTTGCTGCCGAAAACGAGGGAGAGAAAATGAAGCTGAAAAGAAGATCTACTATTATACTGGCGTTTATTTTCTTAACAGAAATATTCATGATGCAGATCCCGGCCAGAGCAGCACACATGCCATCGGATGGCCTTGCTGTTATTACGGAAGACTATGAGGAAGAGGAATACATAATAGAAGAGGGAGCGGAAAGCGAGCTTTTAGAAGGTGTTCCAGAACCTTACAGCGCGGCGGTATATTCACCGAGAGCAGAAGATTTCCTGTATCCCCGGCTGTCAGTGGAAGAGAAAAAAGTCTATGCGGCTCTTTGGGAAGGTGCACAGGAACCGGAAAAGGATGCCTATGTGCCTTTTGAAACATATACCTGTAGGGCACAGGACAAAGCCTCAGCCAGGATGCAGGACCCAATGACTTCAGAAGAACGGAGCAGGGCTGCTTGCGCGGTCCTCTTTGATCATCCGGAGATCTACTGGTCACAAAGCATACGTCTCATGTACAGCTATGTGATAAAAGGCGACAGCTATATTGTCACTGTCAAAGCAAAATTCTCTGCCATGCCTGAATTGAACTTTTCTGCAGGACAGGCAAAGCTTAGGAACAGGGCAGAAGCATTGCTTTCCGGGATCGACAGAGACGCGTCACCGGCAGTCGTCGCCCTGAAGGTCCATGACGCTCTGGCGGATAATGTCAAATATGATTATGATGCCAACAATGTATACGCACACTCTGCTTATGGAGCGCTTGTAGACGGATGTGCCGTGTGTGATGGTTATGCAAAAGCCTATAAATATCTGCTTGGGATGTGCGGGATAGATGCTTCTGTAGTAACAAGCAGGATTCATGCCTGGAATATAGTAAACTTTGACGGAAGATACTATGAGACAGATGTTGCCTGGGATGATGAAGAGCAGTGCAAGGATTATTATGATGTTTCAACTGCTCAGATGGATGACGGATATTATCATGAAAGAGATACTGCAAGTACAGCGAGGTATATTCCCAAAGCGGAAGGCGGAAAATATAGCAGCCAATATATGTCCTTCTGTGGAAAATGCTATGAGAATGCGGGACCGACAGGAGAAGCTGCGGCCCTTTCAGTAATCGGAGGAGACAGAGACAGTGACCTCTGGACACTGGATATCATAGATGCCAGGGGAACGTCTTTATGGCATAGTGTGTATAAATCCGGAACGTCATCAGATGCTTTCAATATAATGAAAGAATTTTCCAGGGAAAGCAGAGCGGAGGCGCAGCGCATTTATGGAATAAAGACCGGAACTTATGATATATGGACCAGGATCGTTTATGACAACGGCGCTGTTTCGGTTTTGAGGACAGGGATCAGTATAAATGGCAAAGTCCATACAAAGTCGCTGTCTATGGAAATGAAAGAGCTGGCAGCAGAAAGAGGAGAAGAGGAACTGCTGAAATGCAGGATCATTCCGGAGGATTCCACGGATCCTGTCTCATGGTCTTCATCTGACCCGGAGACAGTGTCGGTCGATGGGTCTGGCAGGATCAGGGCTGTTTCAAAAGGGGCCGCCGTCATCACAGTAAGATCCGGAGAGTGCAGTGCTTCCTGCAAAGTCACTGTAAACGTTACGCCGACAGGTCTTTCCGTACCTGAAAAGATGGACCTGGTAAAAGGGCACACTGCTGAAATCGAAGAGAGGATCCTGCCGGAGGGAGCTGAAGGGAAGATATCATGGACCAGCACTGATACGAAAGTTGCAAAAGTCCTTTCCTCCGGTAAGATAAAGGCTCTGTCACCGGGGACATGTACAGTCACAGGAAAAGTAGAAGGGACAGATATAAAAGCCGTCTGCAGGATAACCGTGCTCCTTCCGGAGCCGGCTTCTCAGAAAACTGCTGTGACCAGGGAAGGTATCAAACTGACATGGGCCAAAGTCCCGGGCGCTTCTGCCTACAGGATCTACAGGAGGGAAGAGGGAGGAAAATGGACAGCCAGGATCGTGACAGCAAAGCAGAACTGGACAGATACTTCCGTCAGATCCGGAAAAAAGTATGCCTATGCGATAGCCTGCCTTTCAACTGATAAAAAGACCGAGATCAGCGCATTTGGGACAGATCCGGTCGGGACATATTATTATACACCCGTAAAGGTGAACCTGGTCAATACGGATCAGGGTCTGAAAGCCTCCTGGAACGCCCTGCCAGGGGTCCGCATGTACAGGCTGTACTACGCCGCGGGGAGCAGCTGGAAGAAAGAGGGAGACATAGAGGGAACGTCCTATACCTTCCAAGGTTTATCGTCCGGAACGACCAGGAAAGTGAAAGTAAGGGCCCTGCAAGATGGGGCACTGGCAAGCGGCAGTTCCAATACGCCTTCTCTCAAATATATCCAGGCGCCGGATGTAAAGGCGCTGACGATAACAGGAAGGACAAAGATCAGGATCACATGGAACAGATCTGCAGGTGCGGCAAAGTACAGGATCTACTGCAGAGAAGGGGCTAGAGGCTGGAAAAAGCTGCAGGATACAACGGCGTTTTCCTACACTTGGGGCGCTGCAAAAGCAGGGAAGACATATACCTTCAGGATATGCTGCGTATCCGGTAATGGTAGGACCATAACCAGCGCCTTCGGAAAGGAAAAGTCCATCAAAAGATAAGTAAAAATTATTATTTCACGACCGGATAGTCATATACATAACGAAACCAATTTTCAAGGAGCTGCAGATCACAGAGCGGCTCCTTTTTTCGTTGCAGTGAAATAAAGGAGAAAAAGATGGAAAAGAAAACAGAACAGCCGGTGCAGGCAGGAGAACAGCATCATGGGACAGTTGGGAAAAAGGACGCCGGCTATGCGCCTGAAAGATGCGGAAGATTTAAAAAGCTTCTGATACCGGACGATGCCCTGATCATTGATACGGAGACTACCGGCATTGGAATTGATGACGAGATGGTGGAGCTGGCGATCCTGGATCTTTCGGGACGGTGTCTTTATGAAAGTCTCTTTCATTCTAAAAAGGCGATCAGCCCGGAGGCATCGAAGATCAACGGCCTTCTTGATTCGGACCTGCAGGGCGCCCCGGACTACAGAGAAGAATATGAGACAATCAGGACATTGTGCCAGGGGCGCCCGGTACTGGGGTATTGTCCGGATTTTGACATAAGGCTCCTGCGGCAGACACATAACATCCACGCAGCAGATCTTACTGATTTCTGGAAAGATCTGAAGCTGATCGATGCCAAGTCTTTGGCGATGGGATACCTGGACATTCAGAAATTCTCACTGGAGGCAGTCTGCCGCTGTCTTGGAAAGGCAGGGAAAGAGGCCCACTGGGCCCGGGCTGACTGCGAATGGGTATTATGGCTCATTGAGGCCCTGGAAGAGCGGCCGTTTTAACAACAGTAAAAAGACCCGCGTAAAATAATGTTTACACAAATCATCTCTCATGAATACGAGCCAGTCAAATTCGTTCAAGGCAGGACCGGAAGCGGGTGCCGGTCCTGCCGGAAAGGAGGGGGAAGTATCTGTACGGTAGAACAGAATTATAATATATGATATTAAAAACATATGTTTGTATTATCATGGTATATGTGTATAATAATAGCATGAAAAGCAGGTGATTAAAATTATAATTCGTAAGGAACAGATGTCTGAAAACACCTGTCGGGGAGAAAGACGCGGATGAAGACACGCACATGCATCATCAGGAAGGACACGCCCGCCGGACATTACTTCGGGGATATCTGCCGGAAAACGAAAGCACTTCGGAATACTACCAGCTTCTATATCCGGAACACCTATACGGGGATCGCCAAGGCCCCGAAAGACCGTACGGATAACGAGAAGGAAGTTCTGGAAAAGGTATTCACCGGTATACACCAGCATAACGAGCATAGAGAAAAGCTCTTTTTCAGAGACCTGAAGAAAGCACGTATGAAGGGTGGTCTTGCAGGAGAGGCGATCGTGAAGAGGGCCATCCCCCGGGCAGCGGCGACCCCGTATCCGTCCGTGAAAAGAAGGATGCTCACTTATGAGACGCTGGATGCGGTCTTTAAGTTCACGAAGAACCCGGACTATTACCGTCTGCCGGCACAGGTGAATCAGAACGCCATGAGGAAGACTTTCCAGGCCTGGAAAAGCTTTTTTGCCTCCCTGGAGGACTGGGACGCGCATCCTGAGAAATATAAGGAAAAGCCGCGTATTCCGGGATATATCAGGGAAAAAGAGGCTACGGCCTGGTTCACGAACCAGACTGCGAGGATCTGGAAAACCCCGAACGGATGCGTCCTTTTCTTTACCGGTACCAGTGTGACTGCGGGGTGCGGGACATTCACGGGCACTTATATCAAAACAGAAGTACAGCCTTATCATGGGGAGTACAGGCTCCTGGTGACATATGATGATAAGGCGGAGTGCCCTGAGGTGCCGGAGCACCCTCAGCGGATCTACGGGATCGACATGGGCGTGAACAATTTCGCTGCTGTCGCAGGCAATTTCGGGAG
>OCTX012288065.1_pt1 | contig 38358 bp, 32 predicted proteins | sample 1539691 | NCBI WGS metagenome assembly OCTX01 (sample SAMN02144231, study PRJEB22623) | gut metagenome | biome: sheep rumen | host: Ovis aries | place: New Zealand
AAGCCCAGTCGGGCCTGCAGAATGTTTGCCTTAATGTTTTCTGTAGATTGCACATAGCAAATGCCCCGGAAGGCATTACGCAAACGGCTTCGGCCTTATCAGGCCTGCAGAATGTTTGCTTTAATGTCTCCCGGGGCATTTTTTCGAAGTTATCTATTAAAATAGTAGATGAGTATAAAAAGAGGGTGCCGCGACATCTGCATCTCCTGCATAACAATTGCTGTGAAGGAGATCTGCGATGATGTGCGGCACCCTCTTTTGGCATGCTGTAAGAGCGGCTGTGAGGATCTTAGTTGTCGAGATCGTAGCGGCTCATGGCCTGCTTCAGTTCCTCGTCGATGGAGTCTGTGGTGCGCTCTGCCTTGTCCAGGTCGGAGCCGAAGGTCCTGCTTTTGCTGACGGAGCCGGTCATCTGTCCGGAGCCCGTACGGCTTCCGCCGGATGCAGCGGATGATGCTGCCTGCTGCGGCTGGTCATACTTTTTCATCCGTTCGGCCAGGTCCTCGTTGCGGTCCCTTGGGATATAGGCGTTGCCAATGTCGTAGGTGTGTCCGCGGAACTGCATAAAGCGGTAGGCGATCATAAAGCTGGCGTCGGTAAAGGTAGTGAAGAAGTGCTCGTTCACCTTTGCCAGGCGCTGCTCATACGTCATGTTCTTCAGGCTGTCCGCATAGGTGAAGATCTCGTCAAAAGCTGTCTCTGCGATCTGCCACTGCCGGGTAAAGTCGGAGGAGATGCTCTGCAGACCGAAGGCGTGAATGTAGACACGGATGGGAGCGGTGTCCCCGGTCAGCCATTCATAAATGCTTTCGTAGCGGCGGTTCATGTCTGCGATCTCCTTCTTCCAGGAGTCTGAAAGATAGGATGCCTCGACGATGACCGAGATTTCCTCGTCGGAAAGGGTCAATCCATATTCCCGGTTGAACTTCTTTACGATGCTGCTCCGTCTCTTTTTGGAGTAAGGAATCGAGATGTTTCCATAATTGCCGCCGGGATAGCCGCCGGCAGATCCCGCGCCAGGCTGCTTCTGGGCCGTCTTTGGGCCGGTCTGTGCATTTGGCCTGCGGCCGCTTCCGGGGCTTTCGACTTCTCGGTAGTCAGCCGTTTTTGCCTGATTGCTGTCATAGGAGGCGCCGATCTTTTCCTTCTGCAGATAGCGGACGAAGAAGAACGTGGCCAGCGCAAGCAGGATCAGGCCGCCGCCCATGCTGTCCAGGAGGGCTGAGAAAATGGAGATGCCAAAAAGGATCCCCAGCACCTTGAGGATCGTGCGGGCTGAATCGTTTCTGCGCCGGTTGCTTGTGCCCGGCCGGATCAGCCAGAAGATCAGAAGCAGTATCAGTAATCCACCCATAAGTCTTTTTTGTATTCTCCTTTCAGTATTCCCAGAGCATATTGGGCTGTGTACGGAAACGTCCGGCCGCAGCCTCTTCTCCCGGGGCAAGGACAACGAACTGATCATCCCACTGCCCGGATAGCAGTTTTTCACATACCAGATTGCTTCCCTGGACGAAATCGACGGGCACACGGATCAGCTGTGCGTCCTCCTCGGCCCGGGCCACAAATCCCTCAGCGTAGCAGTCATAGGCGCCGGTATCGATAATATCCAGTGAAACATAATCGGCAAACCAGGAGCCAAAGACCGTGGTGCCCGGTTCCATGCCGTATTCCTTCTGGGCACTTTCGAGGATCGCCCGGATGGAATATTGTCCACCGTCCGAATCCCGGTAGTACATATGGCCTTTTTGCTTGAGATCGCCCACCTGATCGTCTGCGTTTGCCAGAAGGATGCTGACGCAGTCATCAAAATCCGGGATCACTGCGGTACGGGATAGGGTGAGCCCCTTCCAGGTCTCCGGCGACCAGCCCATGGCAAATAAAATATATTCGATGGAATCCGGCAGCTGTGCGCAAAGCTCCCGGATCTTTTGCCGCATATCCGAGGGGAAGACATGTGTCTGCCGGCCCAGAGGAATGACGGGAATATTTGTCCCCAGGCTTTGGTTTGCGGCTTTCAGGTGGCCAAGCATCGAGCTGCAGGCAAATACGACAGAGTTTTGTGCGTTGATACAGGTCTTGTCCATAGCAGGTCTTGTCCTTTTACTTCATGAACTTGTCGATGGCGGAGTTCATCTTGTCGATGGCTGCGGTGTCATTCTCCTCGATCGCATCGGCGATGCAGTGTTCCAGGTGCTGTTTTAAAAGGACCTTGCCCGCGTTATTCAGTTCGGCGCGGACAGCGGCCAGCTGGATCAGCACGTCGGAACAGTCGACCCCGTTTTCCACCATTCTCTTGACGGACTGGAGGTGGCCGATGCTGCGCGCCAGCCGGTTGATGACCTTCTTCACTTCCTCGGGATCATGGGTATGGCTGTGGCTGTGATCATGGAGGTGATCATAGTCGTGGGCATGCGCATGGCTGTGGCCGTGAATCTGTTCTGATCCATGATCCGCTTCCTGATGCACCGGAGAAGTGCTGCTTCCAGGAGAAGCTGCATTGTGGTTGGTATATTCACTCATCTGTAAAACCAGTCATCCTTTCTGAACCGGCAGGCCTGCCGTCTTTTCTTCAAAGGTATCCAGGATGATGCCGCAGATATAGGCAGCATCCTCTGCCGAGAAGGCGGCCGGAAAATTATCCGAAAACAGGATCTGTGCCGAAGCGGGGAACTCGTCATCCCCGTCCCACAGGATAAAACGGGTATAGATCCCGGGAACGATCTCAATATCATAGGAATGATCCCCGTCATTCTGCGGGAGAGCATGCAGGCTGTCCATAAAACGGCAGAAGCCGTCGGGATCCCGTGCATACACCGCAGCCAGACGATCCACACAGCGCTCACGGAACTGCCGGTCATAGGTATCGCCCCAGGGCAGGTACCGGAAGGGTATCATGTTTTCACTCATGATCTGGAAGGTGCCTTCCGTCAGGTAGCGCAGCAGGAGGATCTTTGCATACATGTTGCTGTAGACCGAGATCACCGGATCGATCCTTTTCTCCGGCAGGATCGAAAACTGGGGATAGCGGATCTTGTATTTTTCAGTAAAAAACGTAACCAGAAAATACTGACCCTTCTCAGAAAACGGCACATTCAGGTTGATCCTGGTCTCGTCCGGATCAATGTGCCGGTACAGATCCAGATAATAGTCAAAGGGAAGATCCTCCAGACGCACGACCGGGTAGGAAAAAGTATCCATTCCGTTCCTCCTGTCAGGTGAAAAGAAATCGGCAGCCGAAGTGATGCCACCCGACTGCCGATTCCCGGAAATGATGTTTGATGTGATAATCACATGATAACTGCACAGCCAGGGCTTTACAAGCCGGGTGGGGGGATAAAAAACAAAATAATCGCAGTTCCGTGCTGCCAGGGCAGCCCTTCCTGCTCATGTGGGGTGTGTCATCAAGTCACACCCCCACTTACACGCAGAGCGTGACGTGTGGGGATGACTTATGACACTGTAATCATTATAATCATTCTTTGGGTGGTTCGCAATCAAAACAGGGGCTTTGCGCCGGGTGTGTTGACGGACCGGGACGGAAGCAGGATAATATATAGAAGTATGTGATTGCGGAGGTCATGGATGAGCAGAAGACGTGCAGACAATGCGGAGAACACCGCCGAAAACAGGCCGGTTCTTAGAAGAGATGAGGATGGACTGTGCCTTGTCTGGGACGGCATGGTGCTTCGGGGAGACCTGAGCCGGAAGGCGGACAGACTGCAAAGCGGCAGGCTGCAGCAGGAACTGTTGTACCGGGCGGCAAAGTTCCGCCATGCGGAGGGGCCGCTTATGGCGATCGACGCGACGGCAGGTCTGGGTGAGGATTCGCTGATCCTGGCAGCTGCTGGGTATAATGTCACGCTGCTGGAGCACAATCCGGTCATTGCAGATCTTCTGGAGGATGCCCTGCAGCGGGCGGCTGCGGATCCTGCGCTCAGCGAGATCGCCGGCAGGATGCACCTGGTCCGGGCGGACAGCATTGCTTTTATGTCAGAATATGAGGGACCCTCCCCGGATCTGATCTATCTTGATCCTATGTTTCCGGAAAAACAGAAGAATTCACTCACCGGCAAGAAACTGCAGATGTTCCAGATGCTGGAGATCCCCTGCGGGAATGAAGAGCAGCTGCTGCAGGCAGCCCTTGATCTGCAGCCAAAGCGGATCGTGATCAAGCGGCCGCTCAAAGGTCCGCATCTTGCCGGACGGAAACCATCGTATGCGATCACCGGAAAGACGGTGCGGTATGACTGCATCGTGCTGTAATTGTTATTTTAAGCTTTACCTAGATCTTCATAAGGAAAGCTCTATACGTAGATCTCTATAAGTAAATCTCCATAAGTAGATCTCCATAAGTAAATCTCTATAAATAGACCGCCATATATAGTATAGTCCCGCCTGAATGTGCAAATGTGCATTCAGGCGGGATTTTTAATATGGTTATAGTTTTACTGATATGCCATTTTGTTAGATGTTATCTTAAATATATATCTTGAAAACCTATACCCCCTATGGTATATTTGCTTTTGCAGGGAAGAAATGGACCTGCAGTTTTGTGTGCGCCGATGACGGCGCATTCGGTTGGTTTGGTATTTTTATTTATTGTATTTATAAGGAGGTTCCTGTTATGTTCAGTTCCAGTCTTGGAAAGTATGCGATCGGTGCTCTTGCAGGTGTCTGCGGCATGACCTTTTTTACCAGCAAGTTTGCCCAGAGAGGGTATAAGTATGTAGTGGCCGGCGCCATGATCGCCAAGGACAGGGTGATGGCGGATACAGAGAAGGTCCAGGCTGCTGCCGGCAACATCAAGGCAGATGCCAAGGAGCTGACCGAGAAGTATTACGCGATGCTGGATCGGGAATACGAAGAAGCAAACACCACCGAGGCGTGAGCCTGGGGGAGGTGCTTGCATGAACTTCAGGGTACTGCATAAGACAAGAGGACGGGTCCACCTGGATCTTGCCGTCAGACGGCTTGACAGCAGGGAGGCTGACGTCCTGTATTATTCGATTCTTGAACAGCCGGGTGTACAGAATGTGCAGGTGCTGTACCGTACTGGACAGATCATTTGCAAGTTCAATCCCACGGCTGTCGGAGCAGAGAAAAATCTGCTCGACTTTATCCGCAAAGCCGATCCCGGGGATCCGGCGCTTGCGGAGTACGTTCCCGCGGTTTCGGGAAGAGCCACCAACGAGGAGTTCAAGGAAAAGATCGCCGTAAAGGTGATGACAAGAGTGGCAAAGCGGCTGCTGCTTCCCGCACCGATCCGTGCACTTTGGGTCATGAAAAATGGCGCTCCCTTCATTGCAGACGGTATGAAGGATCTGCTTGGACGGAAGTTCAGTGCCGAGATCGTCCACGCATCAGCGATCCTGGCCTCCATACTGACCGGTGATTTTTCGACTGCCGGATCCATCATCTTCCTGACAGAGCTCGGTGAGATCCTGGAGGAGTGGACCTACAAGAAATCGGTCGATGACCTGGCGCAGTCTCTGGCGCTGAATATTTCCAGAGTCTGGAAGATGGAGAACGGCGAGGCCGTATCGGTCAGCCCGTCTCAGGTGCAGGCCGGCGATAAGATCTGCGTCTACATGGGCAATGTCATCCCCATGGATGGTATCGTCTATGAGGGCGAGGCTATGGTGAACCAGGCGGCTCTTACGGGAGAATCTATCCCGGTCCACAAGGAGAAGGGCATTACGGTATATGCCGGCACGGTCATTGACGAGGGTGAGCTGGTGATCGAGGTCAAGGAGACCTCCGGCCAGACCAGGTATGACAACATCGTCCGCATGATCGAGGAGTCTGAGAGCATGGTGGCTCAGACCCAGAGCCAGGCTGAGCGGCTGGTTAGCCAGCTGATTCCCTATACCTTCGGCACGGCAGCTCTTACCTGGCTGCTCACCCGGAATGTGACCAAGGCAGCTTCTGTCCTGATGGTCGACTTCTCCTGTGCCATCGAGGTAGCCATGCCCATCGCGGTTCTTTCCGCCATGCGCGAAGCCAGCGGGCATCACATGACCGTCAAGGGCGGCAAATTCCTGGAGATGCTTTCCGATGCGGACACCATCGTCTTCGACAAGACCGGCACACTGACCCGGTCGATCCCGAAGGTGGAGGAGATCGTCTGCATGGAAGGAAGAGACCCGGACGAGATGCTGTGTCTGGCAGCCGACCTGGAGGAGCATTTCCCCCACTCGCTGGCCAACGCAGTTGTTCAGGCAGCAAGAGAACGGAACCTGAACTACGGTGTTCCGCATTCCAAGCCCGAGTATATCATTGCCCACGGCATCGTTTCGGAGGCTGGCGGCGAGCGTGTGATCATCGGAAGCTACAACTTTGTCTTCAATGATGAGAAGACCGTGGTCCGGCCGGAGGATCAGGAAAAGCTTGCCCATCTGCCGGCACAGTACTCGCATCTGTACATGGCCATCGGCGGTGTGCTTGCGGCGATCATCGGCATCGACGATCCGATCAAGGAAGAGACACCGGTGGTGATCGACAGGCTCAGAAAAGCAGGCTTCACCAACATCGTCATGATGACCGGCGACAGTGAGCGGACGGCAGCGGCCATCGCCGCCCAGGCCGGTGTGGACCGGTACTATGCGGAGGTCCTGCCGGAGGATAAAGCCCGGTTCGTGGAGATGGAGAAAAATGCAGGACACCGCGTCGTGATGATCGGCGACGGCATCAACGATTCCCCGGCACTTTCCGCTGCGGATGTCGGCATCGCCATGAAGGAGGGTGCAGATATCGCCCGCGAGATCGCGGACATCACCCTGGCCGGCTCCGATCTGGAGCAGCTGATCGCCCTGCGCGAGCTGAGCGTCAAGCTGATGAGCCGGATGAAAAATACCGGCAGCGTAGGCATCGCGTCCAACGCAGCCATCCTGGCAGCCGGCATTCTGGGTCTGGTGACGCCGGGAACAGCGGCTCTGCTGCACAACACATCAACGATAGCACTCTGCCTGCGGAACATGCAGAACATGATCCCGCCGGAAGAGTATTATAAGGAAGGCGGCTACACCTGATCGTAAAGGCATGGCTGTCAGCAAAAAAGGGGGCTGCCGCACGAAGCAAAACCGTGCATAAACATTCTGCAGGGAACTGACCTCAGCCGGTACTTGGAGGAATCCTATTCAAGGATTCCGACTTAGTACCGCTGCGCGAGGACAGAGCGAAAGCGTTTCCCGGAAGAATATTTATGCACGGTAAGATCGTGCGGCAGCCCCGCTGTCGTTATTCAATCTGGCAGCCAGCCGTCTCTATTTGTTTGTGGCAGGCAGCTTTTTGCTGCGCTGCAGTCAGTTTTTCTTTGCGGCCTCGATCATGGCAAGATCGCCGTAGAGGATCGAGTCGTCGCCGAGGGCGGCGGTCTTCAGTTCCACGGTCTCGCGGATCGCAGGCATGCAGTAGCGGTCTACCTCGGCCAGGACCTTCTCGAGGAAGATATCGCCGACCGCCTCGATGACGCCGCCGCCATAGAGGACGAGGTCCGGGCTGAAGGTGTTGATCATATTGCCGGTGGCAATGGCCAGGTAATGGCAGGCGCGGTCAACGGCTTCGACGGCGACCGCATCATTTGCTGCAAGAGCCTTTTTCAGGGGTTTGCTGCGGAAGACGCCGTTCTGGACATCGGCGGAGAGCATGGATGTCCGTCCGCGGGAGGTCTGCTGGCGGATGTAGGCAGACATGCCCTGTTTGCTGGAGAAGGTCTCCAGGCAGCCTCTCTGGCCGCAGTTGCACAGGGGGCCTTCCGGATCCAGGATCATGTGGCCGTACTCGGCGCCCTTAAACATATGGCCGGTGTACAGCTTGCCGTTCAGGATCAGGCCGCCGCCCATGCCGGTGCCCACAAAGAAGCCGACGATGTTCTTGTAGCCCTTGCCGGCGCCGTATTTATATTCGCCAAGGACGCCCAGGTTCACGTCGTTGCCCACATAGAAGGGTACGCCGAACTTCTTTTCCATGGAGCTTTTCATGTCATAATTGCGCCAGGGAAGGTTTGGGGTGAACAGGACGATGCCCTTGTCCTGGTCGATGACACCGGGCGCGCAGGAAGCGATCGCATTGATGCGGTTCCGCTTGATCCCGGATTCCTGGATCATCTCCTCCACGACGCTGACGATGACATCCTCTACATTGGCCGAGGAGTCGCCATTGCTTTTTGATCTCTTTTTCAGGCGGTAGATGATCTCGCGTTTCTCATTGAAGATGACGCCAAGCACCTTGGTACCGCCGACATCCAGACAGATATTATACGATTCAGACATAAAGCACCTCCATCCACAGATTAAACAGGACTGATACAGTTAAAACTTTGCTGTACAGGACCAGAAAAATTCTGTCTTAATTATACCACAGGGCAGACCTGGCACGAAAGAGCCTATCGGTACGGATACCTTCTTTTGTCCTGGGAAATATATTGGACATTTCATCCAAAATAGAATAGAATATAGCGATGAGATTATAAATGGAGGCTGCAATTGTAAGGCTTCTTTATTCTTTCGGAGGAAAATATATATGCTTGTACTGGAAAACATCAGCTATACCGCAGAGGATAATGAGATCCTACGGGATATCAATCTGACGATCGATGACCGTTTCGTCGCGGTCACCGGACCGAACGGCAGCGGCAAATCGACCCTGCTGAAGATCATCATGGGACTGGTCCAGCCGACCACCGGACGTGTACTTCTGGACGGTGTGGATATCACCAACATGCCGATCAACGAGAGAGCAAACCTTGGCATCAGCTACGCCTTCCAGCAGCCGGTCCGCTTCAAGGGCCTTCGGGTCAAGGATCTGCTGGATCTGGCCGGCGGCAAAAAGTTCACCTTCAACCAGGCCTGCGAGATCCTGAGCGATGTCGGTCTGTGTGCAAAGGACTATATCTACCGTGAGCTGAACGATACCCTTTCCGGCGGTGAGATGAAGAGGATCGAGATCGCCATGACGGCGGCCAGAGGCACAAAGCTGTCCCTTTTCGACGAGCCGGAGGCAGGCATCGATCTGTGGAGCTTCAAGAGTCTGATCCATATCTTTGAGGAGCTCTACGCCAGGACATCCGGCACCATCGTGATCATCAGCCATCAGGAGCGTATCCTGGATATCGCCGACAAGATCATCTATCTGAAGGATGGACGTGTTGAGCAGTATGCAGCCAGAGAAGAAGTGCTCGGAGTGCTGAATGAAAACCTGATGAGCAGCGCATGCTCTATTCTGGAGGAGCACAGCAGGAAGATCGAGCAGGCAATAAAGGCAAAGGAGATCTAAGAGATGGATGCAATACAGAAGAACCTTCTGATGGAGGTAGCGGCTCTGGATGCGCTGCCCCAGGGAGCTTACAATATCCGTGCAAACGGTGAAAGTGCCGCCAGAAATACGACGGCCAATATCGATATCGTGACCAAGACAGACAAGCCGGGTATCGACATCATCTTCAAGCCCGGCACAAAGAAGGAGAGCGTACACATCCCGGTCATCATCAGCAAGACCGGACTGAAGGATCTGGTCTACAATGACTTTTTCGTCGGCGAGGACTGTGATGTAACGATCGTGGCCGGCTGCGGCATCTCCAACTGCGGCGGCGAAGATTCCCAGCATGATGGTATCCACAGCTTCTTTGTGGGCAAGAACAGTCATGTCAAATATTTCGAGAAGCATTACGGTGAGGGAACGGGATCCGGAAAGCGTTTCATGAACCCGACCACCATCATCGAGCTGGAAGAGGGCGCCGTCATGGAGCTGGAGACCTCCCAGATCGCCGGCATCGATGATACCCTCCGGATTACCGAGGCAAAGCTGGGTCCGGGTGCATCTGTGATCATCCATGACAAGATCCTGACCAACGGCAGCCAGAGCGCAAAGGCAGAGATGCATGTTGCCATGAACGGCGACGGCAGCAGCTGTGACATCATCAGCCGCGGCGTTGCCAAGGAGGAGAGCAGCCAGGAGATTGTCATCGGCATCGACGGCAACGCAGCATGCAAGGGCCATGCCGAGTGTGATTCCATCATCATGGATCACGGCGTCATCCTGGCCACACCGCAGCTGAAGGCGACCAATGTCGAAGCTTCGCTGATCCATGAGGCAGCCATCGGAAAGATCGCCGGCGAGCAGCTGAACAAGCTGATGACGCTTGGCCTTTCTGAGAAAGAAGCCGAGGATACCATCATCCAGGGCTTCCTGCGCTGACCTGCCATAAACCAGATCGCAGTGAAAAATAAGTCGTGCATAGGCATTCTTCCGAAAAACGCATCCGCGCTGTTCTTACGCAGCGGATGCTTCCGAAGGAGGCTTATGCGCGATTTTTTGCCAGATGCAGGACAGTGACATCTGATCGATGAAAAACAGAGCCTTACTGCAGAGACTCATCTTCAGGTTTGCGGATGTTCTGCATTGCCTCTCACTTAGCGGCCGAATATTGCCGAAAGTGCCTGCTGTTTATGTGATATATGTTCTTTTCATGTTTGTTCTTTGCATGGGGTATTATATTTTAAGTACATATAGAAGCGTATATATAATCATTTGACAGACGATCCAAAGATGATCGAGTACTTATTAAGAACAGTATTTAGCAAAACCGGTGGTCAGGCTGATGCCGGCACACCAAAAGGAGAGCACAGATATGAAGAAAAAGAAGAATATTGCGGCAAGGATTATCGGATGCATTCTTCTGGTCGTTGTTCTTGTGGCAGCCGTGGCTTGCCTGCTGTATCCGAATGCAGCAAAAGCTATTTTTTATCACGCCGTTGCACCGAAGATCGATCTGGATGAAAACGCAGAGTGGAATGGCGGAAAGACCTATATGAATATTCCCTATGCGGACGTCTCGGCATCGGATTATCTGGATCTCTATGTGCCGGAGAGCGAGGAGAAACCCGAGCTCATCGTGATGGTGCATGGCGGCGGCTTTGTTGCCGGGACATCCCAGACCAGGCAGACTGAACTGGTCTATCAGTATTTCCGTGATCATGGGTATGCCGTGGCCAGTGTGAACTACCGGCTGGCCCAGGAGGCCTGCTTCCCGGCGGCTGTTCAGGATGTAAAGGCGGCAGTGCGGTTCCTGCGGGCAAATGCGGAGACCTATGGCTACAACGCAGACCGGATCACTATCATGGGCGAGTCGGCCGGCGGCTATCTGGCTTCCATGGCAGCGGTCACCAGCGATGACGAATTCAACGACCTTCCCTTCATCGGCGAGGAGGAGCTGGCAGAGCCGGTGTCGGCCAATGTGCAGGCACTCATCGATTTCTACGGTTGCGTTGAGCTTGGGAATTTTGACAGGGACTGGAAAGCCCTCGGTTATCCCCTTACCATGATCCGCCTTGCCAATTCCTGGGCGGATGATGAAATTCTGAACGGGTTTGAGAATTTCGAGTCGGCATTTCTGGGGAAAAACATGTCAGAGATGACAGAGGAGGAAATGCTGTCCTATTTTCCGGTCACCTACGCTCTGAAAAACCTTCCGGAGCGGGATGATATCCGGATCTGCATCCTTCACGGGGACTGCGACATCACTGTGCCGATGCCCCAGAGTCAGCGGTTCTACGAAGCGCTGCAGACCGTGCTTCCCGAGGACCGGCTCAGCCTTCGCATCATTCCCCATGCGGGACATGCGGCAGACCTGATCTACATGGAGGAGCAGCTGGCAGCGATCCAGGAGTTTATTTCCCACTAAATGGAGACGGCTGCAGGCAGCAGAGATGCAGATCTTCAAAGCTGTCCTATATCCGCACAGCAGCCCAGGATCTTGCAGCAGTCCGAGATATATGCAGCAGTTACGGATCCCGACAGTAGTTACGGATCCCGGCAGGAAAATAAAGTATATACTTAGAAATCAAACAAAGGAAAAGGAGGGCGTGATCATGCCTTGTACAACAATATTGGTCGGCAAAAAAGCGACCTACGACGGATCGACCTTTATGGCGCGGAATGAGGATTCCGGTGCCGGAGAATTTACAGCAAAGAAGTTTATCGTGGTGAAGCCGGAGGAGCAGCCCCGCCATTACAAGTCCGTGATCTCGGGAGTGGAGATCGACCTGCTGGATGACCCGATGCGCTATACGGCAGTCCCCAACGCTCTCCCGAACGAGGGAATCTGGGGCGAGGCAGGTGTAAACGCCGAAAACATCGCCATGAGCGAGACAGAGACGATCACCTCCAATCCCAGAGTACTGGGTGCAGATCCGCTGGTAAAGGGCGGTATCGGTGAGGAAGACTTCCTGACGATCGTGCTTCCCTATATCCACAGTGCCAGAGATGGCGTGCTGCGCCTTGGCGCGCTGCTGGAGCAGTTTGGCACCTATGAGATGAACGGTGTGGGCTTCCAGGATGTAGACGAAGTCTGGTGGCTGGAGTCTATCGGCGGCCATCACTGGATCGCCAGACGGTGTCCCGACGATGCCTACGTGGTGATGCCAAATCAGCTTGGGATCGATTCCTTTGATTTTGCAGATGCCTTTGGCGAGGGCAAAGATTACCTGTGTTCTGCCGACCTTCTGTCCTTTATCCAGGATAACCATCTGGATGTGACGATGCATGAGGATGGGTACAAGCTGGCAGAGGAGAAGTACTTTGATGTGCGCGGCGCTTTCGGAAGCCGTGACGACTCCGATCACAGCTACAATACGCCCAGAGCCTGGTTCATGGAGCGCTACCTGAATCCGACGACCAACGTCTGGGACGGACCGGATGCCGATTATCTGCCGGAGTCCGACGATATTCCCTGGTGCCGTGTGCCTGAGCGGAAGATCACCGTCGAGGATGTGAAATACGTGCTCTCCGGCCATTTCCAGGGCACGCCCTACGATCCCTATGGAAAGCACGGAGATCCGTCCCTGCGCGGAAAATACCGGCCCATCGGCGTCAACCGCAACAATTTTGCAGCGCTGACCCAGCTTCGTCCCTACGCGCCAAAGGAGATCATGGCTATCCAGTGGATCGCCATGGGCTCAAATGTGTTCAACGCATTTCTGCCTTTCTACGCCAATGTGGAGGATACGCCTGCGTACCTTCGCGATACCAATGGAACCGTCAGCACAGAGAATTTCTACTGGGCAAACCGCCTGGTGGGCGCCCTTGCCGATGCCCAGTATGCGATGTGCAGCTCCCATATCGAGCGGTACCAGAATAAGGTTCATGTGGAGGGACACCGCATCACAGGAGAATTTGACCGGGCCTTTGATCCGGCGACCATGGGCAGCGCAGAGATCGGCGCCTGCAACCAGAAGATCGCCGACATGGCCCGCGAAGCAACAGACGCTCTGCTGGACAAGGTCCTCTATGAGGCCAGCATGAAGATGAAAAACGGCTTCTCCCGCTCAGACGCGTAATTTCATTTATATTGTTGGAAATGTGCCTGGCAAGGGAAGATGGCAATCGCTTCCCGTCCTCGTATGGCATACAGCCCACATACCCGGAAGACATTAAAGCAAACAATCTGCAGGCCCTACAGGGCTTAAAGCCTTTGCGTAATGTCTTTCCGGGTACGTGGGCTATACGGCTAAATCGAATCACATATAGGAAAAGGGCTGTCGTCGTGACAGCCCTTTTCCTCTCGTTTGGTCATCCCAGGTGGATGGCTTTTTTTATTTCTGTTTTACCGAATCACATTGAACAGTTCGCGGAAGAAGTCCTGAATCTCCTCAAGACCGTTTCTCATCTCGCTCATATGCTCGCAGTAGTCAAGACGCTCGGAATTCATCCATTCCGGTCTCGGATCGGTATTGTGGCAGGAATAATTCAGATCGAAGGATACCATAGTTGAGCCCCCTTGCTTCAGTGAAATCGGTGTTTTTCTGTACCTGTTAACTATAGTATAGTGCTTTTTTTGCCGAATGCTATGGCATATGGGAATAAAGAATCGGCAAAAATATGTACTGAGAGCACATATATTTGTAGTATGTGTTATAATGAGGGCAGAAAAACGGGAAAAGGAGCAGGAGAATGGGATTTACGATCGAGGATATGCTGACGGTTTCCAGAGATAAATACAAGATGCAGCTGATCGGGGGAGCTGACGGATGGTCGAATTCCATCAGCTGGATCCTGCTGATTGAGGACATGACGGTCTTGAAAAACTTCAAGGGAAAGGATCTGGCCGTCACAACGGGCCTTGGCTTTCCGACCGAGGAGCAGCAGCTGGGACTTGTGGAGCAGCTGATCGTCTCTGGCGCGGCCGGCCTGATCATCAATACCGGCATGTATATTATGGAGGTGGCGGAGAGCGTGCGTGCTTTTTGCGATGAGAATGACTTTCCGCTGATGACCGTCCCCTGGGATACCGAGCTGTTTGATCTGATCAAAGAGCTGAACATGCGGATCCTGCTGCAGGGCATGACTGACGAACAGATCTCCGGCGCACTGATCCACGCCATCGAAACGCCTGGAGCTTCCGATGCCTACAGAAAAGAATTGCTTCCCTACTTTGACGTGGACGGTACCTTCCAGGTCGTGCTGATCACCACAGGAGATCTGGACACGATGGACACGGTCGAGCGCAGGCGGATCAGCTTCCAGCTGCAGATCTATCTGGAGAGTATTACCCACAACGCCAGCTTTTTCTATTACGACGGCAGCTTCGTGGTCGTGATGAACGCCATGCCGCCGGCGTATGTGCAGGAGGTCATGAACGGCTTTCTGCGCCGGGCGGAGCGGCGTATGCCGGAGGAACATCTCTATGTAGGGGCCGGCAGTGTCCTGAAGGATATCGCAAATCTGCACCTGGGCTACCGCAGGGCAAAGGCCGCTCTCCACATGGCATTCCGGAACGAAAAGCATATCGTTTGGTTTGATGAGCTTGGAATGTACCGGCTGCTCTGTCTGATCGAGGATCCCATACTGAAGAGAGAGATGGGAGAGAATATCCTGCGGCCGGTCATCGATTACGACGTAAAGCACGATTCCAATTATCTGGAGATGCTGGAGAAATACCTTTCCTGCGGCGGCAGTATCCAGGCCGTGGCGGAGCAGATGTTTACCCACAGAAATACCGTGATCTATCGCATGAACAATATCAGAAGCCTACTTGGGAGCGATCTGGAGACAGCAGAGGAGCGGATGAAATATCAGATCGCCTGTATGCTTTTGCACTCGGAACCGCCGACGGAGTAAAACAGGGTATTCCCTGAAGCATGAAAAAGCCCCGCTGTGGCTCCCTGAAAACAACCAGGGATGACACAGCGGGGCGGCCTGTAAGCAGCAAAAATGGTTCTGCCGGCAGTCGGATTCATTTAGATACATCATTTAGATACAGCCGGCGATGGACCTATAGCTGCCATAACCTGGGCAGGGTGCCCGGAGTTTTGATTAAAAGCAGCCAAGGCCGATCGTAACGATAAGACCGAGGATAAACGAGAGCAGAAGCGTCCGGTCTGAGGCATGCTCCCTGTCATCTCCGGTCAGAAAAATATAGACAGTATTCATCAGAAGCATCATACCAGCCAGAAGAAATAATCCTTTCACAAACATCAGCATGTACCTCCTTTGCGCCTTAATTATACCTATAGGGGTATAGGCTGTCAAGAAGAATAAAAAATATGAAATCAGGTGTTGACAGGATCTGACAATTGTATTATTGTAATATTGTACTAAGTAAGTAATACAACAATACAGTAATACAGATGGTGCAGAAACACTTATAAAACGCAGCAAAGGAGAAATAGAATGGCATGGGAGCTTGACGGGAAACGGTCGATCTACCAGCAGCTGATCGAGATCATCCGGCAGCGGATCATTACCGGGGTCTATGCCCCCGGGGCAAGACTCGATTCGGTCCGGGATCTGGCAAATGAAGCCGGAGTCAACCCGAACACGATGCAGAGGGCCCTGGCCGAGCTGGAAAACAGCGGGATCATTTATTCCGTGCGGACCAGCGGCAGGTTTGTGACGGATGATCAGGAGATGATCAGGAAACTGCGGGAGGAAGAGGCCCAGGCAGAGGCGGCAGCCTTTCTGGGGCGGATGCGCAGCCTGGGATTTACGGGCGATGAGGTCCTGGAAGTTTTGAAGAAGATGGAGGGATAACGGATGAGTGAGATATTTACCTGCCGGGGACTGACAAAGCGGTTTGGTTCCACAACGGCACTGGATCATGTCGATCTGTCGCTGGAGAGCGGACGGATCGTGGGCCTTCTGGGCCCGAACGGCAGCGGCAAGACGACCCTGCTCAAGCTGGCCAACGGCCTGCTTGTCCCGACAGAGGGCGAGATCCTTCTGAACGGCGAGAAGCCGGGGACAGGAACGAAGGCGATCGTCTCCTACCTGCCGGATGCCAGCTATCTGATGGACTGGATGAATGTCGAGACGCTGGTTGAGATGTTTTGTGATTTCTACAGCGATTTCAGCCAGGAAAAGGCATATTCCATGCTGGACAACCTGGGGATCGACAGAAAGGCAAGACTGAAGACACTTTCCAAAGGAAACAAGGAGAAGGTCCAGCTGATCCTGGCCATGAGCCGGAATGCAAAGATCTATCTTCTGGATGAGCCGATCGGCGGTGTCGATCCGGCTGCCAGAGATTACATTATGGATACGATCCTCAGAAACTATTCAGAGGAGGCGCTGGTGCTGATCTCCACCCACCTGATCGCCGATGTAGAGCGTGTGCTGGACGAGGCCGTCCTGATCAGCCGCGGGCAGATCGTGATGCACCGGACGGTGGACGATATTCGTGAACATGAAGGCAAATCTGTAGATGAGTATTTCCGGGAGGTATTCCGATGCTGGTAAAACTGCTGAAATATGAACTTAGATCCACGAGCAGGATCATTCTGTATATCTATGCCGGTATCCTGGCAGCAGCCACGCTGATGGGGATCCTGGGCAGGTTCCTTTCCGGAAGATGGGAGACCACTGACGGGATGACGATCGTCTTTGGCGCGGAGGACGCAAACAGCATTGTAGCGACCCTGTTTCTCGCACTGTTCCTGATCTATTTCTTCCTGATGGCTGCGCTCTGTGTTCTGACCATTGTCATGATCATCATGCGCTTCTACAACAACATGCTCCAGGGTGAAGGCTACCTGATGCATACCCTTCCGGTGCCGACATGGGAGCTGATCGCATCCAAGCTGATCGTTGCGCTCATCTGGAACCTGATCGCGGTGGTCGTGGTCCTCATTTCCGGCCTTCTGATCGTCGGTCTCTCCGGTGCGTTCACGTACATGAGCCAGTATGTCGATGTAGCTGCCGGCATCCGGGAAGTATTTGCTGATCTGAATATCAACTCTGCGGTACTTATCCTGACGAGCCTGTTTTCCCTCGTTGCCACTATCCTGCAGTTTTATTTCTGCATGTCGGTGGGCAACCTCAGCAGCCAGCACAAGCTTCTGACCTCGGTCGGTGCCTATGTAGGCATCCAGATCATCACCAGCATTGTGTCTGCTATCCTGGGAAATAATTATATCAGTCAGCTGGATTCTGCTGCGGTCTCGATGAGCCCCATGCTCATCACAGGTCTGATCAGCAATATCGTGCTCTCCGTCCTGTTTTTCTTCGGGACCGAACGGCTGCTCAGCCGGCATCTGAACCTGGCCTGAGGATGGCATTGCCTGTAAGAAACAACAAAAAAGGACCACTGCTGCTGGAAGGATAAAGACTGCATCGGAAATATATCCTGCAGCACCAAGGGAAACATTCATGTAATATACAGAAGGAATGGGTCATCCGGCCCATTCCTTTTTGTATTGCAGCGGTGTTTTTCCCTCATGCCGCCGGAAGACGCTGATAAAGTGGCTGACGTAATTAAAGCCGCAGCGGTAGCAGATCTCCTCGACCGAATAGCCGGAGTATTTCAGCAGCTCCTTGGCATAGTTGATTCTCGTCAGCGTGATATATTCGATGGGAGATGTGCCAATAAACTTTTTAAATTCTCTGTCCAGGTGATATTTGCTGACACCGGACAGGGAGGAAAGCTCATCCAGAGACAGAGGAGAAGAAAACTCTGTCTCTATTTTTTTCAGGACAAGTTTCAGATAGTCGGGCATAAAGCCAAGGGCATTGCCGGCATCGTTGTTGGCCGTCAGAAGCTGTGTGACCAGAGAGGTGATCAGGCTTGAGACGATGATCTCTGAATTCAGATCCTTTTTCTGGGTGAGGGCAATGATCCTGCGCATCGTGCTCTCGAAGGAAAATTGATCCAGATCCTTCAGGATCCGGAATCCGCTGCGGATGAATTCCTCGAAATAGCCGTAGGCGTTTGAACCATAGAAATGCAGCCACAGAAACTCCCATTCCTGCCCGGACAGGCATTCGTAGTAATGGTGGTCCATGCAGCTGATCATGGTGGCCGTTCCCGGAACCAGATAGTGGGTCTTATCCCGGTAACGGAGAAGTCCTCTGCCGGATATGGTGTAAAAGACGAGAAAGCTGTTCAGATTTGCCCGCTCGGTGAAGTAGGGGCTCTGGGTGCGGAAATAACCGGCCTCCTGTACGTAGAGAAAGGACTGGCGGATGTTCAGCGCCGGCGTATTGATCAGACGGATCGAGTCTTCACTCCAGGTATAATCTGCCTTTTCCAGATATTTCCGGTCAGAATTAAATGCCATGAATATACTTCCTTTCGGTATAAGCAGGTGCTTTGCCTGTTTTTAAATACGAATGCAGAAGAGCAATATAGTGATATTTCTTGCCAATATTCTATAACAACAAAATAGAGAAAAACAATATAATTCAAGCATAAACAGCGAATTTGATTAAAAACAATAAAATGTTATATGCAGGAGGACATCTTATGAATCAGCTTGCAAAGATAAAAGAACCGGGGAAGGCACGGATCGGCCTTTACAGCGCAGGACTGCACACCTACTGGGATCAGTTTGAGGGCCTGAAGGACTGCCTCATGGAATACAACCATTTTCTGGAGAAGCGGCTGGCCGAATTTGGCGAGGTATACAATTTCGGTATTCTGGATTCCGAGGAAGGCGGCCGGGAGGCAGGAGAATACTTCAATGCCAAAAATGTGGACATCGTGTTTTCACATGCAGCGACCTACTACACCAGCTCCTGCGTACTTCCCGTGCATCAGATCTGCAAGGCACCCTGTGTTGTTCTGAATCTGCAGCCGACACCGGAGATGGATTATATGACCACAGGTACTGACCGCTGGCTTGCCCAGTGCGTTGCCTGTCCGGTACCGGAGATCTCCAATGCCTTCAACCGCGCAGGCATCCCCTTCCGGGCGGTAAACGGGCTTCTTGGCCTGGATTACACACCTGGCTTTGCAAAGGCAGACGAGAATACCAGCACACGGCCGGAGGCAGTAAAGGCCTGGAAGGAGATCGGGGAATGGTGCATGGCTGCTGCGGTAAAACACAATTTGCAGCATGCAAGGTTCGGATTCCTTGGCGGCTACTACAGCGGCATGCTGGATATGTACAGCGATCTGACTATGCTGCATGCACAGACCGGCATGGATGTTGAGATCCTGGAGATGAGTGATCTGGATGCTTATCTGAATGAAGTCACCGATGAGGAGACCAGAGAAAAGCTGGAGCTTATCAATACCTTCTTTGAGATCTCGGGTGATTCACCGTCCGATCCGATCGCGAAAAAGCCTACAGAGGAGCAGCTGGAATGGTCCGCAAGAGTTGCCTGTGCCCAGGAGAAGATGGTACGCGACCGCAGGCTGGACAGCGTTTCCTATTACTATCATGGAAGAGATGATCATCTGGAGGAGGTCCAGAGCGGATTTATCGTAGGATTCTCTCTGCTGAACGCGCAGGGTGTGGCCTGCTCCGGTGAGGGAGACATCAAGACAGCTTTGGCCATGAAGATCGCAGATCTCTGCGGAAAAGGCGGTAGCTTCTGCGAGATCGTGGCAGCTGATTTCAACAGGGATACGATGATCCTTGGCCACGACGGCCCCTTCCACATCGCCATCTCCAAAGGCCGGCCGATCCTCCGCGGGATGGGTGTCTACCATGGAAAGAGAGGCAGCGGCGTGTCGGTAGAAGCAAAGGTCATTTCCGGTCCGGTTACGACGATCGGGATCACCCAGACCGGCGACGGACGCCTGAAGATGAACGTCAGCGAGGGCGAGGCGATCGAGGCACCGATCCTTCTGAACGGCAATACATCTACCCACATCCGTTTTGCAGACAAGCCGGCTGCGTATATGGACAAATGGTTTGCGGAAGCACCGACCCATCATCTGGCTCTTTCTGTAGGCCACAATGCCGGACTGTTCCGCAAGATCGCTCAGCTGATGGATATTCCTTTTGCCCAGTTCTGATGGCAGGAGCGGCAGGGAAAGAAGCGCACGTAAGAGCATAAGGCCCAGAATGGGGCATCATGCAATACAATTAATTTAAAGGAGGAAACACGATGAAGAAGAGAATGGTAAGTGTAATGCTTACAGCTGTGATGACAGCAGGGCTTCTGGCAGGCTGCGGCGGCTCATCCGCATCCGAGACTGAGGCTGCAGCATCCGCCTCTGCGGCACAGGAGACGGCGGCAGCGAGCGAAGCAGCGGCAGAGGAAGCAGGAGATGCTGCTGAAGGCGGCATCGCTGCGGGTCATACCTATGCAATCATCACCAAGTCGGCAGGAAACCCCTACAATGAGCGAGAGGCATCCGGTTTCAAGGAGGTCATTGAAGCGAACGGCGGCACCTGCATCATCCAGCAGCCGGAGACGGCAACAGCAGATGCACAGATCTCTGTCATCAACTCACTGATCTCTCAGGGCGTAGATTCCATCTGCCTTGCAGCAAACGATGAAAATGCTCTGCAGGCTACACTGCAGCAGGCAATGGATGCAGGCATCAAGGTATCCTGCCTGGATTCCAAGGTTAACGCAGACAGCCGTGCGACATTTGTCAATCAGGCCGGCACGATGGAGATCGGCCAGGCGCTGGTAGACGCTGTCTATGATCTTGCAGGCGGCGAGGGCCAGTGGGCGATCCTGTCTGCCACATCTCAGGCTGCCAACCAGAACGCATGGATCGAGGCTATGAAGACGATCGTTGAGGCTGATGAGAAATATGCTGCGCTGGAGCTTGTAGAGATCGCATACGGCGATGATGAGCCCCAGAAGTCTACCGATCAGACCCAGGCTCTTCTGTCCAAGTATCCGGATCTGAAGGTCATCTGCGCACCGACGACCGTAGGTATCGCCGCTGCTGCCAAGGTCCTTCAGGATCAGGGAACCTCTGTCAAGCTTACCGGCCTTGGCCTTCCCTCTGAGATGGCAGAGTATATCGGTGATGACGAAGCACATTCCTGCCCGTACATGTTCCTGTGGAACCCGATCGATGTCGGCCGTCTTGGCGCTTACACATCCATCGCCCTTGTAAACGGTGAGATCACCGGTGCTGCAGGTGAGACCTTCACTGCAGGCGATATGGGTGAGTATACCATCGTCGAGGCATCTGACGGCGGAACCGAGATCATCCTTGGACCTCCGTTTGAGTTCAATCCCGAGAATATCAACGACTGGAAGGATGTCTATTGATCCAGGTGCTCTGTGCATGCAGGGTGCACTGTAAAGCCAGGGACTTCTTAAAGAGTTCTGATTCCCTGCGTGTTTTTCAGGCCAGCTGCATACATTGAGAAATATACTTTTAGTTTCCCACTAAAGGAGGGGCAGAAGGGAGGAGAAGACCTTCTGCCCTGTCTGCATGTAAGGAGTAGATAACATGATCAAAGCATTTAAAATGACGGTCTATGAGGGACAGGAAAAAGAATACGAGAGAAGACATAACCTGCTCTGGCCGGAGATGAAGGAACTCATCCACAGCCATGGCGGCCATGCATATTCGATCTTTCTGGACAAGGAGACGCGCACACTGTTTGCATATATCGAGATCGAGGACGAGAGCCGCTGGGCAGAGACCGCCGATACGGAGATAAACCGGAAATGGTGGGATTACATGGCAGATATCATGGAGACGAACCCGGACAACAGCCCGGTCTGTACAGATCTTGACATGGTATTTCATCTGGACTGACGGCCGCTTCTCTGTTCCGAAACAGACATGGCTGATGACAGGAGCGGCTAAGTGCAGGATGCCTGTATTCTCCTTAAGATAAAAGCAATGGATAAACGGCACAGGAAAGGTACTGCCGAAATCTGCCCGAAACGATTGAAATGAATAGCGATGTGATGTAAAATCATCCTGACAGGACATGAGACTGCCCGCACTGTGGTGGTCTCATATTCGTTTTTGCATGGCAGACAGGATAGGTGCTGCATGCGAAACGGCACTCTGCAAAGAGTGCAGGCCATAATAAAGAAAGGGATGTAATATGGAGACGAATGCGAATATCAAATCAATTGCGAAGCAGAAATTCAAATCCAATTACTGGACGACTGTTGGTGTTTGTGTTGTAGCCAGTATCGTGCTGATGATTACGGTGGAATACACTGCATTTACCAATGCGCTCCAGGAGATGATGCATACGGAGCCAGGCACGATCAGTACCAATCTGAGTACATTTTCATTCTTTTATACGATCTTCATCGGCAATATCCTTACCGTAGGACTCAGTTCGTTCCTGATCAAAAACGGCAGCAGAGCCGGTCAGCCGGAGTTTATGGAGCTGTTCTCCGGGTTTAAGGAGAATTACGGCAACAATCTGGTCACCATGGGTCTGCGTTATCTTTTCATATTCCTGTGGGCACTGCTTTTTGTCATTCCTGGCATCATCAAGGCTCTGGAGTATTCGATGATCCCCTATCTGCTTGCCGATTATCCGGGACTTTCCCGGCAGGAGGCCTTTGCCCGCAGCAGGCAGCTGATGAACGGCAAAAAGATGCAGCTGTTCTGTCTGCATCTCTCGTTTATCGGCTGGTATTTCCTCGGGGCGATCACGTTCGGTATTGTGAATGTCCTCTATACGGAACCCTATGTGTCCCAGGCAGAGGCTCAGTTCTATCTGGAGGCAAAAGAGGATCTATACCGCCAGATGCAAAACGGCTGAGGACAGGAGCATTCAGGCAGAGGACCTGGATCGCAGCGGAATACAGGCAGACAGTGGTGTCATGTGAATGGCATTGCTGTCTGCTTTTTTGCGCAGACTGTGAAACGTGCAATTTATGCAGGATTGCTTTTGGCTGGGATCCGGATCCGTGGCAGAGAGCGTGGCAGGCAGGGCGTGACCAGTGCGTGGATGCGCCTGCCAGGCGGACGCTGTAAATTCCGCAGGAATGATCTGCCTGTGGAACATCTGGCGGAACCGGTGCGGAAGTGATATGATGAGAGAAACGTCAGGTGCGCGGCAGCCGATGACATGGCCGCTGTATGGCTGGCGTATGACAGAGAAAGGAGTCATGCAGCACATGCTGCATGTTAGGAATATATGAAAAAAGCGCTTATTGCGATTCTTGTGATCTTACTTTTAGGTGCCGGAGCGGCCGGAGGCGGCTATATGTATCTGAACGGGTTCCGGCAGCAGGAGGGCTTCCTGAAGGGAACGATCCTCAACGGGACAGATATTGCCGGACTCTCGGCAGAGGCCGCCGCGGATATCGTGACCAGAGAGCAGGAGAAGAATGTAACGGTGGTTCTGATCCGTGAGAACGGTGAGCCGGCAATCTCCGGCACCCTGGAGCAGTTTGGTTATACCTTTGACCGGGAAGCGGTGCTTAGCATGCTGGAAAAGCGGATGGCCGCCCAGAAGAAAGACATCTTTACGGTATTCCGTGTGCTCCGGAACGGCGACGAGATCCAGAGCTCTACCCGGTATCAGTTTGACGAGAGCGTCCTGGAGAGCTTTGTAAAGGCAGAAGCGCTGCCGGTCCCCAGGGTCGAGACAGTGGATCCGGAAATGAAGTTTGATGAAGAGAAGCAGCTGTATTTCGTCACGGAAGGTTCCGAGGGCAACTGCATCGACGATGCAAAGCTGCAGACGTTTGTCAAGGATACCATCGATGCGTCGCTAGCTGAGGGGCCGAAGGAAAGCATAGAGATGGCGATCCCCCAGGAGGTATATACCTCTGTGCCGCCAAAAGACAATATGGCTGAGCTGGAGGCGGAAGCCCTGCAGAAGAACAAGGAGCTTCGTCTGGCTGAGTATGAAAATGTAAAGATCACCTACCAGTTTGGCAGCGAGGAGCAGGTGCTGGATTATTCCACGATAAAGGACTGGCTGCATATCGATGACGAATTCAATGTCACCATCGATGAGGGTGCGATTGCCGCGTACGTGGACCAGCTGGCGGAGGATTACAATACCTGGCATCACGCCAGGACCTTTGTCAATACCAATGGCGAAACCGTCAACTTCGAGCCTGGCCTGAATGAATATGGCTATACCATCGATGAGGAGGCCGAGGAAAGCACGCTGAAGGCGAATATCGAGTCCAAGGACGCCACCGTCCGGGAGCCGCAGTACATCCGGACCAACAGCTATGGCAATCCATATTTTTATGCGCGGAACGGCAGGGATGATCTGGCAGGGACGTATGTCGAGTGCGACCTGACAAGACAGCACCTCTGGTTCTATATCAATGGTCAGCTGATCGTGGAAAGTGATTTTATCTCCGGTGATATCTCAAAGGATAAGGGGACACAGGTCGGTGTATTCCCGCTGGCCTTCAAGGAGAGCCCGTCCATCCTGCGGGGCGAAAATGCCGAGGAAACCGGTGATCCCAACGACGATTATGAGACGGAGGTGCAGTACTGGATGCCCTTCTTTGAGGGACAGGGTTTGCATGACGCCTCCTGGCAGCCGGCCTTCGGCGGCAATATCTATACCTACAACGGCTCGCATGGCTGCATCAATCTGCCGCCGTCTGTTGCGAAGACGATCTATGAAAACATTCAGCCGGGCATGGCGATCGTGATCTTCTATTAAGATCCAGATCTTTGGTTGATAAGAAAAGAATAGTACACCGGAAGCGGGGGAAGCTGTCTTCCTGTCCAGCGTGCATCGCTGTTTCAGATGGACCGGACAGGGAGGCATGCCTCCCCTCTGGCATATATGCTCCAGGGAGGAAAGAAATGGAGAAAAATGAGATCCTCCGTATCTACGGAACAGACTTTAAGGCAAATACGCTGCAGCTCCTGAAGGAGGCAGATCTGGCATCCCTGATTCCCTCGCGCGAGGCCAGGATCGGCATCAAGCCAAACCTGGTATCGGCATCCGAGGCATCCTGGGGGGCGACCACACACCCGGAGATCGTCGCCGGGATCATTGAATACCTGCAGGCAGAGGGTTTCCGGAATCTGGTGATCGCGGAGGGCTCCTGGGTAGGGGACAAGACAGGGGAAGCCCTGCAGCTGTGCGGATATTATGCTCTGTCGGAGCAGTACGGCGTTCCTATCATTGACACCCAGAAGGATGGCAGTCACAACGTGGACTGCGGCGGGATGGAACTCCTGCTCTGTGACTGTGTGGACACCTTTGATTTCCTGATCAATGTGCCGGTCATGAAGGGCCATTGCCAGACAAAGGTCACCTGCGCGCTGAAAAATATGAAGGGGCTGATCCCAAACAAGGAGAAGCGTCATTTCCACTCCATGGGTCTGCACAAGCCGATCGCCCATCTGTCCTGCGGGATCCGGCAGGATTTTATCGTGGTCGATCATATCTGCGGCGATCTGGACTTTGAGGATGGCGGAAATCCGGTGGTCAGGAACTGCATCATGGCCGGCAGGGATCCGGTGCTGGTGGATACCTTTGTCTGCCATCTCATGCATATCGATCCCCAGACGGTCCCCTATATTCCCATGGCGGCGGCCCTGGGATCCGGCAGCATGGAGCTTGCCGCAGCAGAGATCCGAACCGTGGGCGAAGAGCACAGCGAGGAGGAGCTTCCCAGAGAACGGAAGATCGTAGCCCTTCAGGATGCGGTGGAGGAAGTGGATTCCTGCAGTGCCTGCTACGGATATCTGATCCCGGCGCTGGACAGACTGAAAAGCGAAGGGCTTCTGGACAGGCTGACGGAGCGGATCTGCATCGGCCAGGGCTGGAAGAAAAAGACGGGGAAGGTCGGCGTCGGCAGCTGTACCTCTGGCTTCGATTTCTGCATCAAGGGGTGCCCGCCGGTGGAGGATCAGATCTACCGGGAGCTGAAGGCGTATATAATCAGCAGCGAAAATGGAAGCTGCTGATTTAAAAAGAAGATTCTGCGGAAAGAAATCTCAAAGCGAGAGGAGGAAGAAACGATGAAGACACTGGTGGCCTATTTCAGCGCGGAAGGCGCAACGGAAAAACTCGCAAAGGAGCTGGCGGACCGGATCGGTGCGGATCTGTTTGTCATCGAGCCGGAAAGACCCTACACAGCGGAGGATATCAGCTATATGAATCCGATGGCCCGCTGCAACCGGGAAAAGTTCGGAAACAAGGATGTTCCGGTCATCGGCCGTGTCGAGAACTTTGAAGACTACGAGCTGGTCCTCCTCGGCTTCCCGATCTGGTACCGGGCAGCGCCAAATGTGGTGAATACCTTCTGCAAGGAGTACGACTGGAGAGGAAAGAAGACGGCAGCCTTTGCCACCTCCGGCGGAGACGGCATCGGCAAGACCATGGAAAAGCTGCAGCCCTATACCTGCGGCACTGTGGTGGACGCAAAGCTGGTCCGGACGGCAGATGAGCTGGTCGACTGGGCAAAGAAGCTTCAGGACGCATGATCTGGAGGAGATACAGGTGAACCGCTGGATGACGTGGAAGACAAAACAATGGGCAGCCCTGCTGCTTGCCGGCATATGCATGGCAGCGTCTGGCTGCACTGCGGCTGAACCAGCCGGGCAGGGAACGGACACAGCCGTGACAGAAGCGGGAAGTGCAGACAATACCGGATCGGCGGCAGGCACAGAAGCACAGAATGGCATGCAGGAAGATCCTGCCGGTCAGGGCAGCCTTGCGGCAGATGGTTCTTCTGCCGGTTCTGCAGCAGGGAACAGCGTGTCAGCTGAGGCAGGAGCAGCAGGAGAGAACATGTCCACGGAGGACGAAGCGGCAGCAGAGAGTGCTTCTTCCCTGCCGGAGGGTGCCCTCGTAGCGGAAGCGATCTCTCCGGAGGAACAGGTAAAGACGATACAGGTATCCCTCGGATTTGCCGGGGACATCTGCTTTGGCGACAATTATTCTCCGATGCAGTACCTGGCGGCCCTGGGCTCCGAGGATATCGCAGACGGGATCGACCGCGCGTATCTGGATCTGATGCAGCGCATGGATCTGATGTGGATCAACAACGAGTTTGTGTATACAGACTATGGCGAGCCGCTTCCCGGAAAGATGTATACCTTCTGGGGATCACCGGAGCATGTGAACTATCTCCACGATATGGGCGTGGATATCGTGGGTCTGGCCAACAACCACACCTTTGATACCGGCATCGATGGCTTTCGGGATACCCTGGAGACGCTGGAAAACGCCGGGATCCCATATGTTGGCGCAGGCTGGGATCTGGAACAGGCGATGGAACCGGTGCTGATGGAGGCAGGAGACGTAACGATCGCCTACGTGGCTGCCTCCTGCGCAGAGTATCCCGGACTGATCTACACCATGGAGGCCACGGAGACCGAACCGGGCATCCTGTGGTGCTACGATGACGCGCATATTCTCGAGGTCATCCAAAAGGCCAGAGAGAGGGCTGACTTTGTTGTCGTCCTGCCGCATTGGGGTGACGAACACACAACGATCCTGCAGGAAAAGCAGACATCCAGCGCCCGCGCCTATATCGACGCCGGGGCGGATATCGTGATCGGCGCCCATCCCCACATTCTGCAGGGACTGGAATACTACAATGGAAAGCCGATCCTGTACAGTCTGGGAAATTTCTGGTTTGACGAATACGACATCGATACGGTCGTGGCAGAGGTGCAGCTCACCTGGCAGGGAAAGCCGGGAGAGAAGCCGGATATGGCAGATACCGATGTACAGGTCATCCTGCATCCCGGCACACAGACCGGCATGCACACCTACTTCGCAGACACGGAAGACTGGCGGGAGCGGATCTTCGGCCAGCTGGAAGCCATCTCGCCGGGCATCGAGATCGATGAGAACGGCATCGTGCATGCCGCAGATACGGGGCTGGACGGCTGATCCCCTCAAAGAGAAGCAGGGAAAAGGGGCTGTCGCGTAAGGCAAAAAAATCGTGCATACATATTCTGAAGGGAACATCCGCAACGCCGGTACTTGGAGGAATCTATTCATAGATTCCGACTTAGTACCGCTGCGTGAGGACAGAGCGCGAGCGCTTCCCGAAAGAATATATATGCACGATTTTCTTTATGCGACAGTCCCTTTTACGTGCTCAGATCTTCTTGACCGGCACGTAGATGCAGGCGTAGTTGTCCTTGTAGGACTCGTACAGCATGCCGTGGTCAATGTCATAGGCATAGCCGCCGTTGCCCAGCCATTCGTTGAAGATGCAGGCGCAGGTCTGCCGGACTTTTTTCACGGTTTCTGCCGGAGCTTCCGTTCCCACCTCATCGGAGGCGATGAATACAGCGTATTCGGCTGCGGGGATGGTGAATTCGGTGAAGCCTTCCGGAACCTCCGGGGTAGTGCTTCTGCAGCCGAAGTAGTAGCAGAGGTGCTCCTTTTCCCCGGCGGGATGTTTCCAGGTGGCCAGCTCGCCCAGATCCTCCAGATCTGCCGGATAGGGCGGATATTTGCTGAAGTCGATCTCACCCCAGTAGGCCGCGTTTTTCTCTGAGCCGCGCACGTATTCGGCGTCGATCTCATAGCCGATCCCGCGGATCTCTTTCTGTTTTACGATCTCAGGTATCATATCTTTTGTCTCCTTTCTTTCGGAAGGCTCCATACTTCCCGGAGCTGTCTCCCTGTTTTCCATGTTTGATGCTTTTACTATAGCTTAGATCGTTTGCTGAAACATGTCCGTGCTTTGGACATTTCATAAAGATGCCGGAAGGATCCCAAAATCCGGAAGTGTTTTTCCGGTATTTTGCCGTATACTATAGAAGAAGGGATGATCCCGGGAAAAAAGGGAGAGGAGGGAAGTGTTTTGAGATCGAATGATTATCAGCGGTGTCTGGAGATCTGTACGGCGTACATCCTGGACCATATCGATGAAGAGATCACAGCCGGGCAGCTGGCAAAGCTTGCGGGTTACAACCTTTCCCATTTTAGTTATGTTTTTCACGCCTATACGGATATGACCCTTTTGGAATATGTGCGCAGCCTCCGCATGCGGAATGCAGCCGGCGACCTTTCCGGCGGCCGTTCGGTGACCTATGCAGCGATGAATGCCGGCTTTCAGACAACGGCAGGGTTTTCCAAAGCCTTTACCCGGACCTTTGGCATGACGCCCATGGATTACAGGAAAAAGGCCAGGGAGGGAAGTGCTGCGCTGATCCCCCAGCCGGAGATCCGGGAGGAGATCTTCCGCCTGCATGCCATCGGCTACCTGATCCCCGGGCGTCAGATGACAGGCCAGGATACGGGCAGCGCGGCTTCCTGGAGCGAGGTCGATTTTCATGCATTTCCGGGCTACCCGAAGGATATGCGGGATGAAGCCGAATTTGCCGCATGGATCCGGCCGGATCCGGTGTCGGGAGAGATGGCCTATTTCTTTGGCTGTCTGACGGATTATTCAACCGTGCCGGAGGGCTTTATGCGCATGGAGGTGCCGCAGGGGACCTATGCGGTGGTCAATGCATCGGATACGGTAGCCACAGATCCCCCAGAGGAAACCTCCATCCGGATGCGGGAGACCACGGCGGCTGTATTTCGGGAGTGGCTTCCAGCCGCAGCCAGGGAGGGCTGGGCGTTCGATGAAAAACGCCCCCTCTTCGAGCTGTACAGGAAGAGCAGGGCGTGGTTGTATGTGCCGTTGATCCGGAAATAAACAGACAGGACCGGCAGAAGATCAGGAGCCGGTATTGGATGTCGAGGCGGTTTCGTCGGACAGACCATAGGCTGCTTTCTGGCGGCTGGTCAGATCATAGCTGCCCAGGATCTCCTCGGCGCGGGCGATCAGGCTGTCCAGGGTGTATCTCTCCCGCCAGCCGTAACCGGAAAGATCTTTGCAGATAAAGCGCCGGGATTCACTCTGATAGCCGTGGCAGCCGCTGATGGTGGTCATCAGGAGCTGCTCATCTGTGTTGATCAGGTTCATGGAATCTCCGCAAAGAACCATCAGAATACCATCCCCGCCATCGATCCAGCGGATATCTCCGCAGGAGAAGGCAGTGCTGTCCAGAGGCAGCGTCCAGCGCATCTTCCCATCCGGAGAGTAATACCGGAGCACAGCGTCTTCCGAAACCGTCATAATGCCTCCATCCGGGCAGAAGACGGTCCCGTACACAGCAAGGTCGCTGCCGTTATCGATTGCAGCGGTTTTTGTACCGTCTTTCTCAAAAAGGAAGACGGTATTTTCATTGATGAGGGCAAAGGCTCCGCCGTCTGTGCTCCAGGCCGTGATGTCTCTGGCCATTTCCGGAAAGCCTTCCTTGCTCCATTCCTCAGGCATAGCCAATTCCGTAACGCTATCTTTTTGAAGATCGGCCAGGTAAAGGTGACTGGTTCCTTCCGAGAAGGAATAGGCCGCCGCCAGGATAAGAATCGTGCCGTCCGGTCCGGCGGCAAGGGAATAGCGGAGGGTGCTGTCGGCATCAGCCACCGGAAGAGAGCGGGTCTGCCCCTCCGGCGCCATGACGGCAAGGGAGAGATGGCGGGAAGCCGACGAGGGATCTGCCGTCTCCTGAAGGCTGCAAAGACTGCCGCCGGTCCAGACCAGGTCGTGGACCTTACAATTTTCGTCCTCCGTAAGGCGGATGGTTCGGCAGCTCCCGTCCGATGTGCGGACAAAGAAGACTTCGGAGGAGCCGGCGGCATAGAGCACGGCCTCGTCTCTGGTCTCCGAGAGTCCCAGTACCGTAAGCTCTGCCGGCAGCTGGCGGTCAGTCAGATCGACATAGCGAAGCGGGTGGGAGACATCTCCGTCAGACAGAAGGAGTCCGTCCCATCCCGCCAGCACGATGGCGTCATCACAGATCAGCGTATTTTGCAGCAGAAGATCCGCTTCGTCGGCCTGCAGGGCGTTGAAGCTTCCATCGGTCACATTGCGGGAGTACTGCAGGATCCGGAAATCGCCGCTGCTTTCGGAACCTTTAACCGTCCAGATCTGCGTCTGCCCGAGCCTGCCAAGGGCAAGGCCGGCATCGGCGTTACGCAGCATCGTCCAATAATCTTTGTCATCCAAAGCGGTGGAGATATGATAACCATCCTCCGTTAAAAGATTGAGGTGGGTCCCATTGACAATTGCGGCATCCAGCACAGCACCGGAAGCCTCCACGGTCCGCAGGACCGTTCCGTCCGACGGATCAAGAAACAGCGCCTTGTTTCCGCAGATCAGGATCAGTGCGTCCTTTGGCTCTCCGTTCTCCCCAGTTACGCTGGTGCAGAGCAGCTCGCTGTGCCTGTATTTCTGGGCCGTGGCGGTCTGCTGCTCCCAGCTTTGGGCGCCGGAAACCGGATCCCAGGCGGAGATAAGATCTGTCGCATGGGTCATCAGATTTCCACCGAAGAAATACTGACTGAAGCTGCCATCCGGAGGAAGCGTGTGGACGATGAGACGGTCATCTTCTGAAAACCCGAGGGTCTGGACTGACTGGCACTCTATGGGCAGACAGCGGTATTTTCCCTCTGCAAGATCCAGCAGGACGACGGTCCAGCCGCTGCCCATGGTTCCGAACGCATCGCCGGCAGACAGAACAAGCACACCTGCCGCCGCATAGCGCCCGCTGTCAGAGATTGCCATCGGGTCCTGCATGCTGAAACTTCCGGTGTCCGCAAACAGGGAGTAGGAGCCATCCAGACGCTCCAGCGTCCAGCTGTTCTGGATCTCACCGGTCTCTGCCTGCAGGAGGTAAAGCGTATGGACATGGTCATTCACAAGAAGCTGATCTTTGCTGCCTGTAAAAATTCCGGAGACATGATCGAAACTTCCGTCCTCGCCGATCGTTTTCTGCCAGCGGATCGTGCCGCCTGCTATATCCAGACAGAAGACAGACTGGCCGGCAGTAAAAAGCAGGGAATCGCTGCCTGAAAAACCAATGAATCCAAAATCATTTGGAGCTATGATACTGTTCTCTTTCAGGGAATACGTGCTGCATAATCTGCCGGAGACGGTGTCCCAGACTGTGACCGTATGGCTGTCATCGAAGGCGGCGATCCATTCCTCGTCATCCGAGACGCATATGGCCTGCACATCGGCTTCCAGTGCGAAAGTGTTCTTTGGAAGCAGGTTTGCAGAAGAAATGTACTCGGTGATATAGGCGGAGACGGCAGACAGCAGTGCCTGCTCGGCTTTTGGTATGTAGGGACGGTCGGCGTCCTCGCGGGGCAGGGCTTCCAGAGCCAGGCGGATCGCCGTCATGCGGTCGCCTTCCGCCAGTGCCTGGGCCGATTCGGTTGCCAGATAAACGGACTGATTGCGAAGTGACTGGAGATAGTTCGCCTGGATCTGCCGGCTGCTCTGCCAGACATAGGCAGAAAACCCGGCAAGCGCAAGAAAGACGACAGAAAGGATGCTGGCGGTGATCCGCATACGGTACTGCCGGGCACGCTGCACCAGCGCATCATAGGGACAGCCAAGGATCGCGGCAGCAAGGCGCGGCATTTCTTCTCTTGCCGCACGCCTTTTGCCGATGCGCAGATCACAGGAAAGGGGCTCCAAGGGGAAACGGACCCGCTTTATGGAACCGGTCTCATCCGGCAGCTCCTTTTCTGTCCAGGTCAGACATTCAGGAATTACCTCATAGGGCTCCCCTTCTGCGATCACTGTCAGGACGCGGCTGATATCATGACAGGAGAGAAAGTGATCGATCTCCCGCTGCACCCAGGGGCTTTCCTTTGTGCGGGGAGAGCAGATGACGATCAGAAAATCGGCATTCTCCAGAGCCAGCATGATATCGTCGCCGAGGTTGCTGGTCAGCGGAAGCTCATCCTTATCCCGGAATACCCGGGCGATCTTTGATTTTCCGGCAGAACGGGCAACGCTGGCCGGAACATGAAAATGCTCCAGCCAGCGCTGTACGTATTTTGCCGCGGCCATATCCACTTCCGCATGGCGGTAGGAAATAAATGCGTCATAGCGCAGCTCCACTTATTCCTCCAATCCCCTGTCCGGATCTGACAGGCCGTAGCTTTCCTTCTGCAGATCGGTCATCTCGTAGTTGAGCAGGGTCTCCCAGCCCTTCTCGATCATGGTATCGAGGGTATAGCGCTGGCGGAAACCATAGCCGGAGAGATCCTGGCACAGGAAACGGCCGGCTTCGGGCTGGTAGCCAAGGAACCCCTCCAGGGAAATAAGCTCGACGCCGCTGTTCAGATCGACCTCGACCAATGTCCGGTTTGCCGACAGCAGGAGCCTGTGTTCGTCCACATATTCCCAGTCATAGTCGTTGGCATAGGCAGAGTCTAGGCTGATGGCAGCTGTCCACTGCAGCGAAAGATCATCGTCATATTTCCGCAGACAGTTGTCATCGGATACTGTCATCAGGCAGCCGTTCGGATCGAAGGACATGCTCAGAATCCTCACGCCGGTGCCGCCGCTCTGTATTGTTTTTTCGCCTTTACGATCGAAGAGATAGATGTTGTCCCCGCAGAACAGAGCAAAACCTTTGCCGTCCGGAAGGAAGCAGGCCTGATCGCCCGGGGTATACGTGCGGTCTGCCAGAAGGACCTCCGTGGGATCAGCAAGGGTATCTGCGGTGCCTTTTTCCAGATTCACCAGATAGGTCCGGTAGGCGTTCCTCTCCCAGTTCCACTGGAATACCAGGACATCGCTGCCGGATGGGGAGACCGTGATGGAGTACATATAGAGAGCCGGGTCCGCATCCTCAGCAAGCAGAAGTTCGGTATTCTCACCGCTTATCGTCGTTTTTCCCAGGTACAGCTTTTTCTGCGTGCTGTCTTTTTCCAGGGAACCCTCGGCGCGGAGATAGTAGAAACAGTCATTTTGGAAGACCACGTCAAGGAAGACCGCGTCTGCTTTGTCAGTCAGAGCAATGGTTTCATAAGAACCGTCCGCGATGCTGACCAGATATGCGGTGGGAGAAGCAGGGAAAACGATCGCTGCTTTTGTCTGATCCGTTGTCAGTGACAGTTCCTTGCTGTACCAGCTTAACGGTTCTGCCGGTATTTCCGCCTTTTTCAGCGGGTGTTCCGGCTGGCCGTCAGAGATCAGCAGGCCATTCGTGCCGGCGAGGACGATGGCGTTATCTGCAGTCACCTGGTCTGTCGTATAGGAAAATACCTCGTCGGAGGTCAGTGGCACCCAGTTTTCGTCGGTCACTATGGTCGAGTACTCCAAAACAGATGCGGCAGTCCCTCCATATCCTTCGGTAACGGTCCAGAGCTGTTCCTCACCAAGGCGGCAGGCAAACAGGGAGGTCTCCCTGGTCTGCACCGCAGTCCAGGCGCTGGCAGGGTCGGGGTCTATGATTACATGAAAGCCGCTCTTGGTGATTAGGTGCAGGGTACCGTCAGAGAAAAGCGTGGCCTCCAGGATCGGACCAGGCGTTTCTACGCGTTTGAGCAGTTCACCTGTTTCCTGATCGAAAAAGCAGGCAAGGCTGCTGTAGACAAGGACGGCGCTTTTTGTGGTGCTTCCATCGGCGTTGGTAAACGGAGCGGTCAGGACAGCAGTGTAGAGGCAGTCCTGAACAGAGCTCTCCTCCTGCTCCCACAGAAGGCTGCCGTTGTCCGGAGACCAGGCGGATATGATGTCGTTGGATTGCTGCATGATCGTTCCGCCGAAAACAGAATAGGTGCCGCTGGTGCCGTAGGGACGGCAGACGGTAAGCAGTGTGTCATCTTCCGTGAAACCAGAGCCTATGACTCGGCCGCACTCGATGGGAAGACAGGTAAATTCGAAGGATTCCAGGTCAAGAATGACAGCGGTCTCTCCGATCCAGTCCGTGAGTTCATCATCTCCAGGGCTGTTTACCCGTACCGCAATGGCAGCATAGCGGTCATCCGGGGAGATGCGGATCTGATTGGCGAATTGGAGCGAGCAGCCGGAATGTATCTGCGTATAATTTCCTGTCAATTCCGTAAGAGCGGCAGAATTCACCTCGCGTCCGTCATCGGCCTGAAGAAGGGTAAGTCTGGTGCCGCCATCGGAGACAAGGACATGGCTGCCGCTGTTCAGTACGGCAGCAACAGGGGAAGTGACGATCGTTTCGTCGATCATATCCTTCGACCAGGAGAGGTCGCAGGAGGGAAGAGAAGCACAGCAGACTTCATCCCCGGCGGTATAGATGAGCCGTTCATCTCCGGAATAGCCGGAAAAGGCGGCACCTGCTGTCTGGTCAGCCGTCAGCTTTTTCGGAATAAAAGCACCGGCCTTTGTGCCGTCAGCCGTATGCCATATGTTGATCATACCGCTCTCTTCCATCACTGCCAGCCAGTCCTCGGAAGCCGACAGGCACATGGCAGTGACCGGCGACTCCAGCAGATAGGAGGCATCCGGAAGCAGATTGACCGAGGCGTAATCCTCTGTAATGTAGGCCGGAAGGGCATGGAGCAGAGCACGGACAGCCTGTATATTGACCGGCCGTTCGTCCCCTTCTTTTGGAAGAGCTTCCAGGGCAAGCCGGATCGCTGTCATCCGGTCACCTGAATTTCTGGCCTTTTCCGATTCCGATGCCAGGTAGGCTGACTGGTTGTTCAGTGCCTGGTCATAGTTGTTCTGGATCATGATATTGCTTCGCCACACATGGAGTGAAAAGCCAAGGATCACCAGGCCGACAACGCCGGAGGTGGCAGAGGCGACACGGAGCCTGTACTGCCGGTGACGCTGGATCAGAGTGTCATAGGGAACACCCAGGATCGAGGCGGCAAGCCGGGGCATCTCCTGACGGGAAGCATGAAAGCGTCCCACTCTGAGATCACAGGAGAGCGGCTCAAGGGGCACACGCTGTGAGATCTTCTCGCCGTTTTTGGTGGTCATCTCTTTGATCGTCCAGGTCAGACGTTCGGGGATGACTTCATAAGGATCGCCCTCCACGATAACCGTCAGCACACGGGAGATGTCATGCGTGGTAAGAAAGGCGTTGATTTCGCGTTCGACCCAGACGGACTCCTTTGTGCGGGGAGAGCAGATCACGATCAGAAACTCAGAGTTGTTCAGAGCATACTGAATATCATCCCCGATATTGCTGGTCAGAGGAAGCTCCTCGGTATCGCGGAAGATACGGTTGATCCGCTTCTTTCCGGAGAATTTGCGGATCTGTCCGGGGATATGAAAATGCTCCAGCCAGTGCTGGACATAGATCGCAGCACGTGTGTCCTTGTCGGCATGTCGGTATGAGATAAAAGCATCGTAGCTGACTTCCATGGTCTTCTCCGGTCCTGATGCGCTAAAAAAGCGTCTGTTTTTTAAAGGGTGCTACTTCTTATTTTACTACAAAACCGGAACAATTACACGGTATATATCAGGAATCGGAGGATTTAGCGCTGTGCCTTGAAAGGATGGCAAAGGGACAGGATCTGACAGCAGTACGGCAGGAAACAGGACCGGCAAAGACAGGAAAAAATGGAACAGCAGAAAAAAAGATCCCGAAAATGCATGCTGGATGCATTTTCAGGATCTTCTTATGCCGGCGACCGGGATCGAACCGGTACGGGTATCGCTACCCACGGGATTTTAAGTCCCGGGCGTCTGCCAGTTCCGCCACGCCGGCGTATGTGGTTTTGCTCTGCACGGTCTGTGCAGAGAAGTGGGCGGTGGTGGATTCGAACCACCGAAGGCGTCGCCAGCAGATTTACAGTCTGTCCCCTTTGGCCACTCGGGAAACCGCCCATTTTGCTGTCAGCTGTATTCTGACAAGTTGAAATTATAGCTTATTTTTTTCCGGATTGCAAGAAGTATTGCGAGTGCCTTTTTGCGTGTCCTCCTGGACAAAGTGCGGGTGCCTTTCCGGGCAAAGATGCATTTGACTATATTCTCAAGGGTGGGTAAGATGACAGGTATGAATGCTTATAAATCGATACTGAAATCTTTACTTGTTCTTGCCATTCCGACGGTGGTCGAGCAGATCCTCAGCACGCTCCTGCAGTATGTGGATACAGCCATGGTAGGCCAGCTGGGGGAGAGGGCGACGGCAGCGGTCAGTCTGACCATGTCGATCAACTGGCTGGTGAACAGTCTGGCCAGTGCGGCCGGCATTGCCATCCTGTCGCTGATCGCGAGGGCCATCGGTGAAAAAAATGAGGAAAGGAGCGCCCATATTGCCGGCCAGGGATTTTTCCTGACGCTGTCGGCAGGTCTGCTTCTTACTTTTATCTGCGTGGGACTCAGCTCCAGCATCCCGGTCTGGATGCATGCAGCTGCCGATGTCCGGCCGGATGCGGCGGCATATTTTGCCATCATCAGCCTTCCGCTGGTTTTCCGCACGGCCAATATTGTGATGGGCTCTGCGCTCCGGGCGGCAAAGGATACCCGCACACCGATGCGGATCAACCTGCTGTGCAATCTGGCAAATGCAGGTCTGAATGCGCTGCTGATCTACGGTCTTGGCATGGGCGTCCGGGGGGCGGCCATCGCGACCGCGGTCAGCTACACAGCTTCCGGTATTCTGATGACGGTTTTTGCCTGGAGAAAGAAGGCCCTTCGCTGGAGGGCGGCTGACGTGGTGCCGGATGCGGCAGTGCTGAAAGCCTGCGGCAGCATCGGGCTGCCGGTGATGGGGACAGGCGCGGCCTCGTGTCTGGGCTACGTGGTCTTTGCCGGCATGGTTTCCGGGATGGGTACGACGACCTTTGCGGCTCATTCCATCGCCATTACGGCGGAGGAGCTGTTTTACATTCCCGGGTATGGCCTCCGGACAGCGACATCAGCTATGATCGGCCATGCGATCGGTGAGCGCGATCCGGAGAAACTCCGCCTGACGGAAACGGTGAGCATCGCCCTTACGGTCGGCGCTATGCTGATGACAGGAACGCTGCTTTTCTTTACCGCGTATCCGCTGATGCGCATCTTTACCAGCAGCCTGCCTGTTGCCCGGCTGGGAGCGGAGATGCTGCGTCTTGTGGCATTTACAGAGCCATTCTTTGGACTGATGGTGGTTCTGGAGGGCATCGCCTACGGAAAGGGCAGGACCCGCGGCATCTTTGTTGTGGAGACGATCAGCATGTGGGGGGTCCGGATCCTGTTTACATGGTTCTGTACCCATGTCTGGATGACGGACCTTCGCGCGGTATGGTACTGCATGATCGCGGACAATATTTTCAAAGCGCTGATGCTGCTGGCCGTGTATGCAGCAGAAAAAAGAAAGGAGAGAAAACGCGCAGACGGTTTTGCCTAGAGCAAAAAGCTGCGGATGATCTCTCCGGAACAGGGATTTTTATGGCTCAATCACAAAACTTGTGGGATTTAGGATTCCGGACATAGTCCTTCCGGCTCATATCAAATAGCTTCAGAAAGAAGTATTCATCA
>OCTX012289716.1_pt1 | contig 38358 bp, 31 predicted proteins | sample 1539691 | NCBI WGS metagenome assembly OCTX01 (sample SAMN02144231, study PRJEB22623) | gut metagenome | biome: sheep rumen | host: Ovis aries | place: New Zealand
GTGCGTCCGCAAAGACCATAGTCGTAGCTGTAGGTGTTGATGCCGTCGAAGAGGGTGTAGGCGTAGCTGCGTTGGTTGAGCAGGTTGGTGAGTTCAAGCCGGACGACGCAGGGTTTGTATTTATACTGAGCCGAGGCGTTGAAGAGCGACATGTGCTTGTAGCGGTCTGTGGCTATTTGCCGCCGCACATGGTCGTAGTCAATTGAAAGGTCGAGTTTGGGAACCGGAAACAGATGTACGGCACCGGAATGTGTCAGCGAGGTCCAGGTGTTGCTCACGTCGGAATACTTTGTCCTCGACCATCCGTAGTTGATGTTGTAACTCAGTTCGAGCCATGTGAGCGGAGTGATGGATGCGTTTCCTCTCAGTTCATAGTTGTTGGAGCGAATTTTGATGACGTTGTCGTTCAACGCCTGCTCGCTGTTGCCAAATCCGTAATTCGCGTCGAATTTGAGTTTGGAGTAAATCGACGGAAAATTCTTCGTGGCGGAGAGTCTGAATCCCGTGGTGCGTGAATGGGTGTCGCGCAGCAGCGCATGGCGGTCGATGTCGATTCCTTCTATATGTTGCGAATAGAGTGTGTTCTGCTTGTTCCGTCCGTGGTTAGCCTCAACCGTCATGGTGAAATACTGCATGGGGAGCTGGTATTTCCAATTTATGGAGCTGTTCCATCCCTTTGATTCGCCGATGATGCCAGATGAGGTATATACAGCTCGGTACCCCGTCTGCATGGGTGCCGTCAGCAACGTCATCATATCGCCCACATGGTTGCTGACAGAGGAGTTGAATGATACTTTGTTGTTGGCATTGAATGTGTAGCTGGCTCCGATGCGCGGGTTTACCTGTAGTTTTGTGAAATCGAGTTTATTATAGTACAGTCCCCTCAAGGCAATATCTGCCGAGGCATTGAAGTAGAACCTCCGGTTTTTGGAGTGGATGTCGAATCCTGGCGAGACAGAAGGAGTGAACTCCCAGCCGTGTATGTGATTGCGGTCAGCCTGCGGTATGCGGTTCGTCTCCAGGTTGTCGTAAGCGGCATAGATGTTGACGGGCAGATTCAGCCTGAATAGTTTTCCTACGGGTATTTGAAAAGATGACCCCACATTCATGGTGAGTGTGGACGACTGGGCGGTCTGCCCGTAGCTTCGTCCGTTGTTGAGGAAATTAAGTCGGAGGGTAGGGGTTCGCTTGAAGGAAACGGAGGTGTTCACGCTCCTGCGCACTCCTTTCTTGTTTTTCGTCATCCAGTTCAGCTGGTTTGCCAGTTCGAAGGACGACGTACGCCTGCGTTGCTCCACCGGCAGATTGTTCGACAGAATGTCCCCTTCGTTCTGGTCGAACCTTCCTTTTATCACGAACGACTCATTCAGATAGAGATTGTCGCCGTTTTTCAGATAGTTGACCGACAGCTTGGGCAGGTGGATCTTGGAGAGCGGCGAGGTGGTCTCACTGACGGTCACGTAGTCGCCCTCTCCCGCCATCATGACAGAACTCTGGCTGATGTCGTGCGTTGCTCGGTGGTAGCTGTAGTCTGCGTTGATTTTGGCCGTGGTGATAGAGTCGAATTTCTGAATGGCGTTGACGGTAGCCATGGCATTGCGCTGATAGGCATACTCGCCCTTGGGAGGAGCGCCGCCGTCGAAGCCCCCGAACAGCACTGTGGCCCGGGTGCTGATGCCCGACCCTCCGAAGTGATCGTACATGTCGGCATGGGCAAAGTTCTTGTAGTTGCTTCCTTTCAGCGAGCAGATGGTCTGGAACTTGTCGGTGAACATCATGCCGGTGAGTCCGAGCAATGCCTGCAGCTCGTCCTTTCCGTCCTGCATCCATCCGATGCCTGCCTCTTCTTGTCCGAAAGGCTTGAACTTCGCTTTTTTCGCCAGCTTGATGTTCATCGACACCTCGTCGCTGGGCAGGTCCTTCTCGATTTTACGTGAGTGATGGTTGCGCACGATCTCCACGTTTGTCACGTAGTCCGCCGGGATGTTCCTCGTGGCGAGGTTGTACTTGCCGCCCAGCAGGTCAAGCCCCTCTATGTTGAACTGCGAGATGGGCTTGCCCATATAGCTGATGGCACCGCTCTGAGCCACGTCCACTCCCGGGAGCCGTTTAAGTCCGTCCTCCAGTGTCACGTCGCCCTTGCCCAGGAACGAGGCCAGATTGTGGCTCAGCGTGTCGCCTTTCTGCCATAGCGGGCGTCCTTTTATCGTGACCTCCCGCAGCGCCATCGTTTTCGGGCAGAGCACCATGTCCTGACGGATGTCCTTCCCGCTTGCTTTCAGCACGACGGAGTCTTTCTCATAACTGAGGTGGCTGAACATGAGCATGAACTCCTCGCCCTTCAGTCCTTTCAGCTGCAGGCTGTAGGTGCCTTGAAGGTTGGTGGAGGTGAAGGCCACGGTCTTGCCCCCTTCCAGTGCCTTCACAATCACGTTGCTGGCAGGCTTGTTCTGCAAGTCCAAGACCCTGCCGCTCACTTTCACCTGAGCTGAGGTGGCAAAGGGGAGCGTCAACAGTAAGATGGCAAGAAATATTCTGTACATGTCGGTTTATTCTAATTCCAATGGTTGATATTGGTTGCACTTAAACGGTATGGCCACACCATTGATGATTCTCGTCAGATATCTCAATGGGATGCTCCTGTCGGGATTCCGAGGGGTTTTCTCCAGGCTCCACAGGGTCCAACCCTGTTCGTCGGCGTCACTTATGGTGTGATAATAAAGCGGGTCGGCCGGGTAGCGTGGGTTGAGAAACAGCTTGTTGCGTCTTTCGATAAACTTCTCACGCTTGATTTTCTGGTTCGGACGCTTTGCCTCTTCCATCGTTATCGGAAACACTCTCTTGACAAGCTCGAAGAGCTCAAAAGTGAAGATGCCGCCTTCGTCCTCGCATTTCACGATGAGCCCGGGCAGCCCGTGGAATTTCCATGGACCGGCCGTAGACGCCACTTCTTCCGCAAACCATGCGGTCCATTTCCTGCCGGCATAACTTGTCTGTGCTTTGCTGCAGAGAAATCCGCTCACGGTCATCGTGTCCTCGAGAACAGTCCATTTCTGCTCCTCATTCTCTTCATACACATAATGTTGGACCGGTATGTCCTCATATACTGTCATCTTCTTGCCGCCTATGTCCCTCAGTATGGTGGGCACGTGCGCTTTCTCCTCTGCGGACATGGCGTCAAACGTTTCCTGAGTCTCTCCGTTGATTTTTGTCCAGAAACTATGGTAGCCCATTGTCTTGGTGAAATGTTGTCCAACGAGGACGACCGTCTGCAGAGAGTCTGTGACCGGCTCTCCGTCTGCTGTTTTTGTGTTGACGCGGAAATGATACCCCACGGTAAACATTGTGGAGTCAATCGGCGTTTCGTCTTTGGCATGAATACCAGAATAAATCATGCCAAACAGAATAATTATAAACAGTTTTTTCATCATTAAAATTTTTTTCTGATTATGGTAGTGAAATAAATACGTGATTCAATTTCAAGCTGCATTGACCTGTCTGTCATAGCAGACTATCGTCTTGTCTTCTTGTCTTCTCGTCTTCTCGTCTTCTCGTCTTCTTATTTTTCTAACGGCTGAAACACATGTGCTTTCTTCCCTACGAATACTCCATTGATGATTTCCGACATCTCTCCGCTGCCGTTCTCGTAGTAAATCACGTCTTCAGTCTGGGTTAAAGCCCTGATGTCTGCGTAATACATCGGGTTTTTCGGGTAGAGTTTGCTCCCGAAAATTTTGTTGCGCTGGCTGATCAGTTTCTTGTCAGCCACTTTCTTTGTAATGGCGTTATGCTCATAAAAGACGGGCGTCTTCACTTTTTCCAGACCTTCCATCGCAAAACGGTGGATGCCGTCACGGCTTTCGGCTTCGAGTATCAGTCCGGGCAGGCCGTTCAGTTTCCATGGGCCGGCAGCGACAGGGATGTCCTCCGTGAAACGTACGGTCCATTCGAGTCCGTGATATTTGCTGCTGGCCGTCTTGCATCGGTAGCCGTTTATGGTCAGCGTGTCGAGCTCCCGTATGGTCCATGTCGGCCGGTCCAGCTCCTCGCACGACTCATAATGGCCTGGCGGGATGATGTCTCTCACGGTCGTCATGCCATCAGGATAGTTGGTCCACACTTCTGGCACATGACACATGGCATCCGACTGAACCGTAGCGTAGTTTTCCAGTGTGAAGTAGGTCGCGTCTTCCGTGTCTTCCAGATATTTGTGATAGGGATAGAAGCGGGCGCAATGCCCGCCTGACTGAAGCACACACCGCATGCTGTCGGTCACAGGCTGACCGTCAGAATCCAAGGTTTTGCAACGGTAATTGTACACAACCACGACGTTCGATACATCGATGCTGTCCTGATGCAGTTTTGCGGCAAGATAGGTGGCCATGAGATCAGTCAAGCCGTCATCCTGGGCATGCACTGCTGTAGCAAGCGTGAAGGTAATAATGGTTATTAAAATTTTCATTGCTTTTGTTTTTTTTACACAAATGATTAAAAATTATAAAAAAATATCTCAATTTTCTCTTTTAAATTGAATATCAAACAAAAATTCGTAACTTTGTTATGTAAAACAAAAAAAATATTTGTTATGGCAAGACCTATTAAAGAAACACCTGTTCTGAAAGGCGAAGACGCATACAATTTCGAGTGGAGAAGATTGGAGGTTGAGAACAGAACAACTGAAGAGCGCGCTGAAGCTCGAAAAAAATTTCAGGAAGCAGTTGCAGAAGCTAAAAAACATATTGAGTGGTGTTGGTAAATTATGAGACTCATTCCCTTGACCTCTGACTATAAACTGACCCAATTTGATTGTGGGGACAGCGATTTGAATGATTTTCTTCTTAACGATGCAAAGAAAGCTTATGAATTGCGTATCGCTAATACGTTCATTCTTGAAGACGATGGACGTATTGTTGCATTTTTTTGTTTCTTTATGTCTCTTATACTGTCCATTCTTCTTTAGGTATCAGAACATGCCATTATTCCTTTTCAAGCGGCTTAAACACATGTGCGCTTGTCAGCAGGGGGCGTCCGTCGGCGTATATGTACTGCTTGCCGCCAAAATTCATCACGTCCATGTGGTTGATGGCACCGCCGAGCGACAAGGTATATCCAGTCTGTGCCGACCCGCTCTTATCTGCAACGTGGTACATCGGATTACCCGCATACTGGTTGTTGCCGTATATTTCGTTGCGGTATTTCAGCAGCTTTGCGTATTTCATGCGGTGAACCTCGGGGTTCTGTTCGGGGCTGGTAATCGGTGAGGACTCTTGTCGCAATTCTGAAAGGCAGAAAGTATGTGCTTCGCTCTCTGCGCGGACAATCAGTCCCGGCAGGCCATGCAGGCGCCAAGGACCGGCCGACGACGGTATCTCGTCCGTGTAATACGCATGCCATTCCACGCCTCGGAATGTTGCAGTGGCTTGCTGGCAGAGATAGCCGTTCACGGTCATCGTGTCTTCCTTGAGTGTCCACTCGATTTCGGGCGTCTCTTCAGTGCCTTCGTATTCGTGCGGGAAGATGAATTCTCGTATGGTGGTGCTTCCCGTGGGGAGGCCGATCCACACGGTTGGCATGTGCATCAAGGCTTCCTGGTAGGCTGCTACGATGTCAGCTTCTGATGGCTCGCCGCTCTTTGTATAGTCGGAGTAGGGCATCGACTTGGTCAGCAGCCGTCCTGCCTGTACCGCAAGCTGCATCTTGTCGACGACATCTTTTCCACTGGCGGTCTGAGTCCTGCATTCATACTCATACACAGCCACGAACTGGGCCGTGTCGACCACTTCTGTCTGGGCCTGTGAAGGAAGAACCCCCAACACGGCAATTAGCAATAAGAATGTTCTGGTCATTTTGTGTGATTAGTTTGTTGATTTATAATTAGTTCAAATTTCTATTCTTTAAAGTTTCCCGCACGATCATCCCTGACGGTGCGGGAGTAGCTCCATGATAACAACTTTCATTAACTACATTATCTCTATCTTGTTGTACAAATTCATGAAGCTTTTAATTTCTGACTTACTTTTCATTTATCTCATAATCCTGTCTCTTATCATCTTCATTCCTCATCCTAAAATAATTGTTGTCATAAGTAACTACATTTTTCACTTTTCACTATTCACTTCGTAGAATCTTTTCACAACTCGGCAGAGTTCAAACAAGTTTGACTTTGCACTCGCTGCTCCAAGATTTCACTGTTCACTAAAAAGTCTCATCATTTCTCCCTGTTTTTGGGGATCTTCTGGAATTTATAGGTCACGTGGAGCATGATGTAGCGGGGCAGGGTGTTGCGAATGGTTTCGGTACGTCCCTGTCCGTTGATGACAATCTGCGTGTTCGAAAGCTGGTGGAGTATGTCGAAAGCCTCGAGGTTGACTAAGATTTTTCCTTTGCAGAACGGACGTGACACGGAGGCGTTCCACACGAGGTCATCGCTGTTGAGCGACCTCTCACCATATCCTCGCCGCGAGTACATCTTGACGTCGGTGTTGATGTTCAGATTTTTCAGCCATGCAGGGCACGATTGATATTTGAACACATAACCTCCATTGATTCCGTAGGAGAAGTCAACGGCATTGATTTCCTCAATGGTGTGCTCCTTGTTGTTGGCATGACGGTATTGCCCATACAGCTGTGCACCGAGATAGAGGTCGTTATAGCGGTAGTTGAGAGTCAGTCGGTCTTCCAGATACCAGTTGTTCACATGGGATAACGAGGTCTTCACTTCCGGCATCTCGGAAGTCAGGGCATTGGTTGCCATCGCATAGTCCACATTGCGTGTGTAATCACCGTGGATGTAGTTGTTGAGTGTCAGCCGCTTCTCCTTGTCGGGCTGGATGCCGAAGCTGCTGAAGAAATAGGTTTGCCAGTTTCCGTCCACATTCTGTGGCTGGTAGGTGTAGACGCCGGTCTGGGTGTTGTAGGAATAGCCTTGCGACACCTGGTTGAGGAAAAATCGCAGTCCTCCGCCGATGTTGAACGTGGTGTTGTGCTGCTTCCAGCTTCGGGTGAAGCTGGTCTGCATCCGGTGGTCGGTTCGCATCTTCAGATGAGGGTTGCCGAGCCGGATACTGAGCGGATTGGCGTCGTTACGGATGTCCACCATGTTGTAGAGGTCGGGCATGGTCATCGACAATGAGTAGTCGAAACTGACATACCGCTCCCAGTTGTTCCATGCCAGATAGGCGTAAACTGATGGAGTGAAGGTGAATTTCTTCTGCTGTAGTTCGGTGTTGACGGCCTCGCTCCTGTAATCCAATCGTTCGTTCAGGAAATTTATAGGAGCCTGTATTCTGAAATATTGGTATTTCCCGTCTTCATCCTTCGTGTACTTCGTCTGAAACGAAATCACATGCTTCTCGTTTGTCTTCCTCCTGTCGTAGGAGTTGTTGGCATCCATGGCCAGCAGCAGCGAGTCGCGGCTGGAGGGGAGCGTTCCGAACTGATGCCATGTGTCGTCTTCCCAATAGGGAAGCCGGTCAAGTCGGTAGTCATCCCGTGTCTGGTGGTAGTATGCCCTGTTGTAGCCGTAGACTGTCCTGAGCGACCATCCGTTAAGCCAAGTTATGTCATAGAACGGGCCGATGGTGAATGTGGATGAGTTGTTTGGAGAATGGGTATGTCGGTTGCTCAACGTCCGTGGTTGTCCCGTCCGATAATAATCGACCGCCTGGCTGTCGTAACTGTATGAATGGTGGTTGTTCAGGCTGCCAAGTAGCTCGAAACCAATCTGGTCGCCGGTTGGGAGCTTGTGGGTGAGATCGATCGACATGGATGAGTTGATGCCGTTCCCGTCATTTTTGCTTTTCATGTGGCTCTTGTTCACGAGTGCTGCCTGGAGGTCGGGATTGAGCGATGCGGAGAAGGCCTCGTCGAGCACTTTCTTTGCCGTCCCGAAGTATTCCGGGTTGGTGAGCATGTTGGCATAACGGCTGCCTCCGTGGCTGTCGTTGTCGAAATAGCCGAAGCGGAGTTCGGCTCCCAGCCAGAATGGCTGTTTGAGTTCAAAGCGGTTGCGGATGCCGAACCTGTTGTCGTGGGAGAGGGAGTTGTTCAGCATCCTGGAGTAGGTGCTGCTCGACGAGGCGAAGAACTGCTCTGTGCTGGTGAGGGTCACGTCCCTGGTCTTGCTCCATGAGAAGTCTATCGTGACGTTTTCTTTCCAGCGCTTGTCCTTCTCGTCAATCAGCAGGTCCAGCCCGGCATTCCGCGTACTGCGTTCTCCCTGTGGTTGGTTCGACGGGCTCCATTCGCCGTTCGACCCCGGCCGTCGGCTTTCGTTCACGTTGTTGGTGTTGAAAAACGCGGTAAAGCGGGAGTTGTCGGTATAGCGGAGTGCGAACAGGCGTGCCAGATAGCGCTCGTCGAAACGGTTGCCTTCTGCGTCCCGCTCTCCGAAGGGCGTCCCGCCAGCCAGTTCCACATTGGCAATCCATCCTTGGGCATATTCACGCTTCAGCACCACGTCCATCACATAGAGTTTCTTCTCGTCGTCGCGGCCCAGCCACTCGCTCCGGTCGGTGGACTTATGGTGGACCATCACGTTTTTCACGGTGTAGGATGGCAGGTTGTCGAGCAGCACGGTCTTGTTGTCCTTGAAAAAGTCCTTGCCGTTGAGCAGCAGTTCGTCGATTTGCTCTCCGTTCACGAGTATGCGGCCGTCGTCCTTGAGCTCCACGCCGTCGAGCTGGCGGATGAGCGCGTCGAGCATCGACCCTTCGGGCAGGTTGAAGGCATCGGCGTTATACACGATGGTGTCGCCTTTATATACCATCTTCACCTTGGTGGCACGGATGGTCACTTCGTCCAGCATACGCTCCATCAGCTCTGCCTGGGTGGGCTTTTTCTTCATCAGATGCCAGGGAGCATCGAAGAAGGTGTTGCGCGCCACACGTTTCACCTCAAAATTGATGTCGAGTGTCTCATATTCCGGGTGCTCAGCTCGTATGATATACTTCTGCGGTCGGGCAGGCACCTGAAAGCGGTAGCCCACATCATACTTGGTGCCGCCGTCCCACTGACCCATGCCGAACACTCGCGTGGTGTCGACGACGGTGCTGTCGGAGGTCATCAGCGTGATGAAGGTGTTGTCAATGCCGATGCGCGTCACATTGTCACGCACATGTCCCCACAGGGCAATCTTGCGTTCCTCTTTCGGATTATCCTGCGCCCGTAAGGATATAGTGAGGGCTGTGCTGACAAAAACAGCCAGCATGAATAATGCTTTTTTCATGTTGTCTTGATTTTTGCCAGTTGACAAGGACACCCTGTCAACTGGCTGGTTTTCACTTTATGCCGTCAGCCGCAGTGAGGCAAAGACGGAATCTTTCGGGGAGTTCCGAATGTCGTCTGTACACATGACGTTCAATCACCCCGTTTTCTCTCGGAATGACGAGGGTCATGGAGTCTTTTGTATGCCATTCGATATCCTCATAGCGGTCGCCCACAAAAACTCTGTCGTCGGACTCGAAACGGATATCGCCACACCAGCCGCCTGCGCTGCACCAATAGCTTTTCGGGTCGCTGAAGATGGTGAACCGGCTGTAAATGCCATTGCTGACAGTGAGGTAATGTTCCTGGTATGGTATGGTGTCGGGGTCTTCTTTCCATACTCCGCAGAGCATCCGGCTCTTGTCCTTTTCAGCATCCGACAATGCCTTGAGAATCCGTATCACCCCGCTGTCCGGCGCGGTGCGGTGCCATTTCTCTGTGATGTTCGGACCCGATTGCATGGCGGTCATTTCGGGGGTACGTGTCCACTCGTAAAGATAAGTGTCGGTGTCCAGCATGGTATAGTTCATCTGGTCGCCTTTATAGTCGTAGAACTTGCCGTTGCGGAACGTGACTGGCTCACCACTGAAATTGAAGTTCATGTTCACTCCGTTGTACCGGCTGTACCAGCTGAAGTTCATCATCATACCGTTCCCGAAATACTGATTGTTCTTCAGAAATGGCGTCTCTTCGTAGGGTGAGCCCGTGTTTTTTGCCCATTCTATCTCCCAGCAGCCTTCAAGCGGTGTTTTCTCCGGTTTTGTATGGAACGTGGCGAACGCGGTGGCCGCCATGAATAATACGATGAGCACAAACGATGCCGCTGTTCTTAACGTGGCAAAGCGTGATGGCTTCCAGCGGTTCATAAACAGGATTCGACGCTTGATGACCGAACTGCCGAAGGCAGGCATAATCTGCACCCAGCTGCTGTTTTTCAGACACATCCTCAGCAGGTTCATCTGATATTGCTCGCGGTCGCGTCCGCTGTCCATCACGTCCTGATCCACTTCCATCTCCTGCTGCAGTTTGTGCTCATGGCTGAAGAGCCATACGAAAGGATTGAACCACAGGACGGACTGCAGCAGCTGCATGAGGCAGAGCTTGCGGTAATGGTGGTGGGCCAAATGGCGGCTTTCGTGGAGGAACACGTCGTCGCGGACGCTACCGTCGATTTTCATAGGCATGAATATGCTGTTGCCGAACGAGAACGCCGCTGGCACGTCCGTGTCGTACACTCTTACGCCTTTTTCCATGTCCATGTGGGTGCTGCGCTGGCGGATGCGCACCAACCATAGCATCTGCACGATGAAAAACAGCAGCATGACTGCCACACCGGCGTAGAAGACAGTACGGATTAATGGGAATGCCTCACTGGCGAAGACGTTGGTGCTGAAAAAGGGCTTTGCCTCCGATCTTGATGCCGACGGTTTTGTGGCTTGGTGGTAGATGACGGGCAGCTGCTTGCTGGTTTCAGCCTTCTTTTCTGCTCCGTCAGCATGAGCGCCGGCTACGGATTCTTCTGACTCCGTCCATACGGCTTCACGCTCCACGTATCTCACCGGCTGCATGAAGGTGGCAAGCAGTGTCACTGACACGGCAGCCACGATATACCATTGGCTCGTGCGTGGATGGCAGCGCATACGGATCAGCAGGCGGTAGACTCCATACAGAAGACCTGCCAGCAGGATTCCTGTCAGCGGATATATGCCAAATTCTATACTCATTTTTTCCCTTCTTTAATGATGTTCACGATTTCATCGATTTCTTCCTGCGACAGGTTTTCTTCCTGGGCAAAGAAAGAGACGAGACGGGCGAACGAGCCGCCGAAGAAGGCTTTCGTGGTGTCCTTGATGGAGAACCGTGCATATTCTTCCCTGCTGACCAAGGCGTGGAAAATCAGTTTGCGTCCCTGATGGAACGACTCCACGAATCCTTTCTTCTCCAGAATCTGAAGAAATGTGGCCACGGTGTTATAAGCCGGTTTCGGGTCGGGAAACTTCTCGGTGATATCTTTTCCGAATCCCTTGTTGTCGGGGAGTTGCCACAGGCATTCCATCACCTGCAGCTCCGAGTTGGTCAGTTTTTGTTTTGCTTTCATAGGCTTATCTCCTGTTTTTAATGGTGATTCCGTGCTTTTGCGGATGATAACATTGCAAAATTACAACGAAATTTTTAGTTGAACAAATGTTTTTCATAATTTTTTTAGTAATCAATAATTTTTTAACTAATTTTTTAGTTGTTTTGGCTTGTGGTTGGTGGATAAAGCAGTTTTTAGCTTTTTTTACGGCAAAGTTCTTTTGAGCACGGACAATTCACAAAAAAAACGCATACAGAGAATAGTCCGTATGCGTTTTTTTTCTTTTATGAAACCGAAAAAAGTTGAGCGAATGCAATGGCGGGGGATGGCATGACAGCTACAGGTTGAGCAGCTTTGTCACGTCGGCGGGGTTCAGTGCCCATTCATAGGTGTATGACTCGTCCGCGGTGTCGGCGGTTTCCACGATGGCCAGTCCTTGTGCTTCGGCTTTTAGGGTGAGCAGCTCGCCGATGCTGACTTTTCCGTTGAGCCGCCTCAACAGCGCATCGACGGACTGAGTGCTCAGACTGTGCAGGTTTTGTCCGGAGAACGGCATCTCCAGCCAGATAATCTCGCGCTTTCTCACGTCGAGCACGCCGAACACAAGACCTTTGGAGAGGTTGCCCTCGCTGATGCGTACCATATGTTGGACGCACGACGGGTCGTAGGCCACGCCGTCTGCCTCCGACAGCTTCATCTCATAGGCGGAGTCCATCCAGCCTACTACAAGGTTGGGCGACAGAGCTCCCTGAGAGTAGGCATTGCAGGTGAAGGTCACGTAACGGGCATGGGCAGCTTCCAGCTCGGGCAGCGACAACTCGATATACTCGGCCGTGCCCACCAGCTCGGGTATCGAGCGGATGTCGCCGGAATGCTTGGCGCCATGGCAGGTGAGATTATAGTATGCACATTCCTCTTCGGAGCCGTTTTCCATGCCTATCCGCGCACTCAAGTCCATGTCGAGGTGCTGAGCATGAAGTCCTTTGCCCCATTGCATAAACAGGCGTACAGCATCGCCCTCGACGGGGAAGCGTGTGCCCATCAGGGCGCACGACGTGTCCTGGATGGTGGTGGAGCGGTCGCCCACGCTGACTGGGATGTTGTGCAGTGACGGTTCGATATAGATGGTCTTGGAGGTGGTGGACTGGTTGGCGAATCGACGTGACATGGACGTGCGATAGATGTCGAGCACGGCATCTTTCATCGATTCCAATTCATCAGGAGAATACAGTGCTACAAGTTTGTTGGGACCTAAAAGGTGGGTCAACCCTGTCAGTGGGCGGGCCAGACGTTCTGCGTGTGGGTCGAAATAGCTTTCGGCGGCATTGCCGAGCGACAGCAGCAGACGGGCCGGCATGAGGTCGGACACTTCATTGAAAGCTGCTGTCACTTTGTCCTTCCCGAATCGCAGCATCGTGGAAAACAGACACCGGGCGAAGAGGCCGGGCCGCTGCTTGAGCAATGTCAGCATTGTGTCTGCATCGTTGGAGGTGCGGGACTTGTCGATCTTTCCTTGGAAGGTGGGGTAGTCGTCGTGGTAAAACACGTCAAGCAGCGCGGCCAGATTCTCAAAACCTCTCTTGCGGGAATATTCTCCCAGACGGAGTGCACGGATCATCCTCACCCACATACCGCGTTTCGGATTCATATTTTCAGCGGCTTGTGCAGCACTCATCGGAAGATGGTTCAGCCACCGGGCCACACGCTGGCAGCTCTTTCGGTCGTATTTCAGTTTCAGACGCTTCTTCATCGCGACTGATGCTTCAGCCCCCTTGTCCAGCGGACTCCATAGATGATAATAAAGCCGACGGGCATTCTGGACGAAAGTCTTGGGCTCAATAATCTGTACGTATCCGGTCTTTTCGTACCATAGGTAGCGTAGCACGTCGGTGGGTGTCTTCATGAGTCCCTGTGCTGCTTCCTCATTGTCTGTCCTTATCAGGTGGCGGATCACGATCATCAAGTTCTCCTTCATCTGGATTTTGACGTCGGACGGGATCGGGTATTCCATAAGCAGTTGCTCAAGGGAGAGTCTCTGCGTCGCGTCGAGTGGGGTGGAAGAGGCGAGGAGCGAATGAAACACCTGCTGGAGGTCGTCGCGGGTGAACAGCCTCAGCTCTTTCTTCTTGCTTCCCTGGCCTTCATACACGTAGTTGGCGGTTTGGAACGGTGTGCCGCAGAACGGACAGCCGTTATATCGCTCGAGCGGGAAGGTGCCCTCAGGGATAAGGTGGCCGCAGGGCAGGGTGGTGCCTTTGATTCCGGAATCCTTGTCAAGCAGGTTGGCAAACATGGTGATGAAATGGTCAGCGATGGTCTCGCCAGTCGGCACATTCCATCCTTTCACCAGCGGAGCCCAGTTCAATTCCACACCCATGATCTCTTTGATGCAGTCAACGATTTCTGCCAGACGCTCAGCGGGCACTGAATTCAAGGCATGCAGCAGATCCTCGTTCACGCTGAATCCTTTCTCGCTCAGCCTGGCCACGAAAGCCATCACCGGCACTGTGGGTGTCGACGCCATATCGATTGCCTCGCGCTCGATGTCGAGAAATATTGCGCGGTAGCGGAGCGCAACCTGTGTCATTTGCTTGCTCTTCATTTTTTTTCTGTTTTTTTGCGGCTTTCCAAGTATTTGTACAGGTAATAAAGTCTCAATAAAAAAAAGACGGAAATTTCCTCCCTGTTCATCATATCGAACAAGCCGAAGCTTCTCCGATATAAAACTGTCAATGAAGTAAGGCAGGATTGGTCCGTCTTTTTTTAGTCTTTTTTATAAAATATGGTCTTAGTTCGGCCGGTACACCCGGATGCCGAGATGGGATTTCTGCCCTTGTGAGTAGTTGTAGAAGGTCTTCTGGTCCATCACCACTTTCTTGTAAAGGCTGGAGGCATGCATCAGATGCAGCTTTCCGTTCTGCCAGAACACGATGCCCACGTGGCTGGTGTCGAGTCCGTCCTTGTTGGTGATGATACTGATGATGTCGCCGGTGTGCACGTCGGCTAATTCCTTGGGACTGCCGTTCAGCCGGGACTTCGGTATATAGCGGAACATACGGCCGTTGGTCTCCTGCTCCTGACTGCGGATCACAGGAATGAACTCCGGATGCAGTTTCAGCTGCTTGTAGTATTCTGGATGGGCGCTCATGTAGTTGATGTTCACAGTCTGGATGGCAGAGAATGGGGCACCGTCGCGAACCACCTGGCGCACCAGTCCCAGTTGCTCGTTGTCCTCTCCCCACCATGTGAAATAATGTAGTCTCGATGTGTAGTCGGTCATTTTACCGTTGCGAAAGCGGATTTTTGTGAGATTGCGGCAAAAGTCATCGAACGTGCGTTTGTTCTCCTTGTCGCAAAGATACAGTGCGAATACGGTTTCGACGAAGGTGGTACAGTCCAGGCCGTGGACATTGACAATCAGATGCTCCTTATTACCTTCCTCCAGCGTATGGGCCACGTATGGGATGCCGAGGAATTGCTTCCCGAAGTAAATCATGCGGTTCTCATTGCCGGCCTCAGTAGCTGCCTTGTGCAGAATCGACTCGATTTTCGCGCGGTCGGCCTGCGTACATTCCACTTCCTGGCTCCAGGCCGCAGCTGATGACAATAGGAACAAACTTGCCAATATATGTCTTAATAAATTCATTCTATATACTTTCTGACTGAATTCAATGGATCCTAATTTACTTGAAGAATGAAGGCTTAAACTTCAAATTTCAAACTTCAAATTTCAAAGAAATTTTTATCTCCGGTAGAGTATGTCCTCGATGGTGTGACCGAACATGAAGCGGCTCATGTCTACACCGCCCTTGATGCCCTGCACGCGGCTCTTGTCGGTGAACTGCCACATGATATAGTCTTGGTCGTTGTTCAGCACGGGCTGGTTCGTCGTGTATGCGGCTATCCAGAATTTGTACTGATTCCAGTAGTAGCTTTGGAAATATTTGTTGTAGAAGTTGCGGCCGGTATAGATAATGGGCTTTGCCCCGTAGGCACGGGTCACCATCTCGCACAGGCGCTGAAGTCGGCTTACAAACAGGTCGTACGACACACCGTTCGTCAACTCCACGTCTATCACGGGGAGGATGTCCTGCTGCTGAGGGTCGATGTTGCGCATCATATTGCGGAACTGAAGCTCTGGATCCACGTGGGCACGGTAGAAGTGGTAGCTGCCCACTTTCAGACCGTAGCGATGGGCCTCTCGGATATTGAAATGGTAGCGGTCGTCAACAAAGTCGCTCGATTCTGTGGCTTTCATAATCACGAACGTCACCTGAGGGTCGCGTGCCACTTCTGCCCAGTTGATATACCCTTGGTAGTGACTGATGTCGATGCCGGTCCTGCCTGGGCCGCTGGCTACCACAACCCTCCGGTTGTTGAAAAGAGGGGGCTGCTGAAGGTCGGTGCCAGGACGGTCGGGGTTGGCTGTGTAGTTCGTGGGGGAAATCTCGGTGAACTCGACGGGCTCCGGCAGTTTCGACTTCTTGCTCTTCTTCTTTTTCTTGTCGTTCGTCTCGTAGCGGTTCTCAAAACGGGGATTGTATTGGGCAACGGCAATTGTACATATGCTCAGCAGCAAAACCAACGCAAGGATTATCTTAGGGCAATTACTGTTCATCATTATTAATTAGGCTTGAATGGATGGGAGATGATAGGAAAAAGGAATGCGACATCATCTTTTTACCGCAATAGTTCAGCAAAGATACGATTATTATCGCTATTATCCAAAAAAAAACTCCTTTCACACCTACTATTTACGATTTATTTGCAAATAAACAAGAAAGGAGGCACGCTTTTGCGGTCTCCTTCCTGTTTGTTGTGACGGGATTTGTTTATTTCGTTTCTGACTAAGATAGATGAGAAATAATTGACTCATTTTTGCTTGGCAAGTCTGTCAACTAACTATTGTCTCGTCTTCTTGCCTTCTCGTCTTCTCGTCTTCTTAAATACTATAGCACGTAAACGATGGCGAGGCGGTTCGACGTCTTGCCTTCTACGCCACGGCCTTCGATGGCGTCGATAATCACGCCGCGGCTCTCAAGATAAGCAGCTACGGCATTGGCACGGTTCATCGACAACTTCTGGTTCCATTCGGCGTTGCCTTCTGGAGATGCGGTACCGATAATCTGCACGTGTGAGCCTGGCTTGATGGAGTTCAGGTCCACCTTCGCGTCCTCGCTGATGTCCCACTTGCCCTGCTCGAACGGCACGACTTTCAGATTGTCGATTGAGATGGTGCGGGTGCCGCCTTCAACAACGCGCTCCACCACTTTCTCCACCACCTGCGGATTCCTGCGGCAGTCTTCAAGCATGGCGTTCAGGCGTGCAATCTCGATGTCGCAGTCACGACCGAACTTGAAGTTGTGGCCGCCGTAGGAGCAACCGAACTTGTAGTTGTAGCCTACAGAGAGGCTGAAATAGGCATAGTGCTTGTTCATCTGGATGCCGCTGTGGCCGTCTTTGTTCAGATTCCAGAGAAGCGCAGGCTCAAGATATACCTGATGCTCTTTCTCGTCGCCAAAGTTGTAGGCGATGTCCACGCCGGTCTTCAATGTCAGCACGTCGCGGTCTTCTTTCTTCACCAACTGACGCTTGCTTGACGGAGAGAACACATGACCCCAGCCAAAGCCCAGCTGAGTGATCACTTCTATCTGCTGGGGCTCGCCAAGGTAGCCGTTCAGCAGGTTGGTCAGGTTCACTGTTCCGTTGATGCCCAGGTTCATCGCGCGGAAGAAGTTGTGGCCGTGGGATTTGGTCACACCTTCTGTGTCGATGTAGGCCTGTCCTTCAGGAGTGTCGTAGTAGGTGCGCACCGTGCCCAGCATGTTGTATGTGTCGAAACGTGCATGGCCACGGTTGATGTGGTCGTATTTCTCTGCATGGGAGCCAAACCAAGTGGTGGCCTCAATATTCATGCCTATCACAGGGGTGAAGTCCTTGCCTACGCGAATGCCGAATGTGGGGTTCAACGGGAATACCTTGTTTCCTGCCAAATTCGTGTTCACGCCTAAATTAGCGCCAACATACACGTTGTCGGTGAACTCGCCGGTCAGCAACGACTGCTGGGCATTTGCCGCACTTGCTGCACATGCCAATGCGAGAATGGAAAAAATCTTTTTCATAAAAAAGAAACTTTTGGTTAAATGAATGTATGAATGAATGATTTTGATTGCAAAGATAATGAATTTTTCACTCTTTTTCGCATTTTTCAGTGCTTTTTCATCTTATCTGGCTGAATTTTTCAGAAAAACAGGCATTTGACGCTTTTTCTGTTAACTTTCACTGTCGGATAGTGATTACAAAACATAAAAAAAAGAGGGTCCTGAATCAGGACCCTCCTATAATGCTTTCTTCAGTTGATTACTGAGGACGGCTAACTACGTAAACGATAGCCAGACGGTTAGAAGTCTTACCTTCAACACCGCGACCCTCGCAAGAGTCAACTACTACGCCACGCTCCTTCAGGTAGTCAGCAACAGCCTGTGCACGGTTGTTGGAGAGCTCCTGGTTCCAACCTGCGTTACCCTCAGGAGATGCAGTACCGATAATCTGTACGTGTGCACCTGCAGGGATTGAGTTCAGGTCTTTCTGAGCTGCGTCAGAGATGTACCACTTGTTAACCTCGAAAGGAACAACCTTCAGGTTCTCCATTGCGATACCTGGCTTCTCAACATACTTGATAACTTCCTTCGGAACTTCCTTGATAACTTCCTTGGTGATAACCTGAGGCTGCTTGCGGTTGCACTCGTCGAGCAGAGCCTGCAGTTTAGCGAGCTCAGCATCGCAGTCACGTCCAGCCTTGAAGTTGTGGCCACCATAAGAGCAACCAAACTTGTAGTTGTAACCGAGAGAGAGTGAGAGGTAAGCATAGTGCTTGTTGAACTCGATGCCATCGAAACCGCTCTTGTTCAGGTTCCAGATAACAGCAGGCTCAATGTAGATCTGATGCTCCTTCTGTGAACCAAGGTTGAAAGTGAAGTCAAGTCCAGCCTTTGCACTCAGGTGGTCGCGATCCTCATCCTTCACCTCGTCAATGCCAAGAGTCTGAGCAACGAAGTGAGTGTTGTTCTTCTCGCTTGACGGTACAAATACCATACCCCAGCCAAGACCAGCTACTGTAGAAATCTCGAATGGACGAGGCTCACCCTGGTAGCCGCAGAATGCGTTCATCAGGTTGATTGTTCCATACACACCTACGTTGGCAGCACGGAATGCGTTGTGCTTGCCATCCTTCTGATACATGTCGAAACGCTGTGGGAAGATGCGGCTGTCTTTCTCAGAGTGAGAGCCGAACCACGCGCTTCCTTCTACGAACACACCGAAGATCGGGTTGAAGTCCTTACCGAGACGTACGCCGAAGGTAGGGTTGAGAGGGAATGCCTCGTCAAAGGCAAGATTCGTGTTTACACCACCATTGATACCGATGTATACATTATCGGTAAATTTCGGGTTGTAAATCGTTTGCTGTGCATTAGCTGCAGCACATGCACAAACAAGTGAAAGAGATAAAATTAATTTCTTCATAACATAACTAGTTTTAGTTAATAAATAGAAAATTTACTTAATTTATTGCAAATATAGTGATTTTTTCATTCATGCAAACTATTTTTTGAATTTTTTTCGCAAAATAGCGCAATTTAGCACGCTTTTTATCGCTAAATCGTGATTTTAGCAATAAAAACAAGCGATTTTGTTGAATTCTATTTTTTTTGGTTTATAATCGTTTCTTTAGGTGAATGAATGCGGTTGATTCGCTATTTCAGCGCAAAGTTAATACTTTTTTTTATAATCTTTCTCCTTTTTCCGATTTTTTTTTTGTCAACTGGAAAAAATCTTTCACTTTTCTTAAAATTTGTTAAATTCTTGCCCGTTTTTCTCCATATTATAATAAATAGTTGTAATTTCGCATAACTTTTTGCGTATGTAACATTCATTCAATATTTCTACTATCAAAAAATGAGAATCAACTTTAATTTGTCGAAGGGAATGCGGATGTGCATCTCCTTATTAATTATTATGTGTTTCCCGGTCAACACCGACGCGCAATTCTGGAAAAAATGGTTCAGAAGAAAGAAGAAGCCGAAGGTGGAGGTTGTGGAAAAGGTGGACTCGATAGAAACGGTGGATTCGATTGCATTGCTCGCAAGGCCCATCAGTTCTGACACGGTCGTTAATCTGGTGGCGTATATGCCGGATGATGTCAAGACGGACTCACTTGCGGATTTTTCAGACTATCTCACTTGTCGGGTGAACGACAAGGTGGTCAACGCCAACGGTGTACAGTTCAACATGATTGGAGTACAGGGTGGCACTTTCCTTATGGGAACGACCATCGACCAGTATTACCGTTCAGAGATTGACGAGTATCCTTGCCATAACGTGGCGCTTAACACCTTTTATATTGGAGAGACTGAGGTCACCCAGGAACTGTGGCAGGCGGTCATGGGTGTGAACCCCTCGAATTTCCGTGACCCTCAGGCTCCGGTGGAGATGGTGTCGTGGAACGACTGCCAGCTCTTCCTCAGCAAGCTGAACGCCATTACAGGGATGGAGTTCCGACTTCCGACTGAGGCTGAATGGGAATATGCGGCAAGAGGTGGATGCCTGTCCGGACACTGGATGTTTGCTGGCGATGACTTCCTCGACGGACTTGGATGGTATGTCAGCAACGCTGCCAAGACAATGCCGGTCAAGCAGAAGAGGCCTAATGAACTCGGACTCTATGACATGAGTGGAAACGTGGCGGAGTGGTGCTACGACTGGTATGGAGAATACCAGGACACTTGTCTGACCAACCCGATCGGGCCGCTGGATGGCGTTAACAAGTGCGTGAGGGGAGGACACTGGATTGACGGAACTAACGCCGCAAGAGTGGCCTTCCGTTACAGCCTCAGACCTAACAGCTCCAACTACCACACCGGGCTACGGCTCGTGGCATCGGTCACACAGGGCGATATTGATGAGGCGGTCAACAACCCTCAGCCCCAAAGACGTCATTTCACGGATTTCAGCACGCAATTCCTCGAGACGGAGACAATTAATGTCAAAGGTGTGGATGTCAATATGATTGGCGTGCAGGGAGGCGTGTTCCTCATGGGAGCTACGCTCGAGCAGACTGAATATGGCGATGTGGACGAGCAGCCCTGCCACAATGTGGCCATTTCCAGTTTCAGAATCGCACAGACGGAGGTGACACAGGCACTCTGGAAAGTGGTGATGGGCACAAACCCTTCATCCCACAGGGGCGACAACCTCCCCGTGGAGAACGTGTCGTGGAACGACTGCCAGCTGTTTATCGAGAAACTCAATGCCATCACTGGACGAAAATTCCGGCTGCCGTCGGAGGCAGAGTGGGAATATGCTGCCAGAGGCGGAAACCTCAGCAAGCAGTACTCCTTCCCGGGAAGCAACAGCTGCAACGAGGTGGCTTGGAACGCGCATATCTGCAAATCCACCAATCCCGTGGCCATCATGAAGCCTAATGAGCTCTGCATCTACGACATGGGTGGAAACGTGGCGGAATGGTGCGACGACTGGTATGCTGCTTATAATATTCTCGACCTCACCAACCCCGGCGGCCCAGGTTACGGAGCCAACAAGGTGATTCGTGGCAGCCATTGGGAGGACGGACAGCGATACTGCCACTGCTCATACAGATACAGCGCCAAGCCGGAGGCCAAGTACTATCACACGGGATTCCGACTGGCACTTTGACAAGGACATATAATGCTTTCTTCGGAAGCATCGTTTATTGAAACATCAAGAGGGCGTACCATTTGCGGTACGCCCTCTTGATGTAGTTAGGTGTATTGATGAATTAGTATTCCACTGCTGGATCCATCTCTTTAGCCTGGTCGATCATGCGCTGAATCTCACTCTCGGCAGGAACGCGGTTGCACAGGTTCTTGGCTTCGTTCGTCTCGTCGAGTTTGGCCTTCAGGTTGGCTGCCACACGGTGTTTCAGCTCTTTCACTGTGTCCACACCTGCGGCTTCCAGCAATTCGGCAAACTGTGGACCTACGCCGTTGATGCGGAACAGGTCGGCATGGTTCGTCCATTTCAGGATCAGTTTCGGGCTGATGCCAGTCTCTTCGGCCAGTGACTTGCGGCCGGCGGGCTTCCCGCATTTGGCCAGCAGGTCTTCCACTTTCTCGATTCCAGCTGCGATCAGTTTCTCGGCATATGCTTCGCCTACGCCTTCGATGTCAATAATCTTGTAAGCCATAGTCTCATTAATTTAAGGAGTTAATAATTATGTTATTTTAGGTGTTTTTAGTACACTCGGAAACCGATGGTGCGGCGCACTTCCTTCAGCGTGGCTGAGGCGCTCTCGCGTGCTTTCATCGCACCGGCTGCCGCAATCTTGTCCAGGCGGGCCGGGTCGGAAGAGAACTCGAGGATACGCTCACGGATTGGGTTCAACACGTTCACCATGTCTTCGGCCAGCTGCTTCTTCATGTCGCCATAACGCAGCGTGCAGTCGTTCCATTTCTCTTCGAAATACTGGAGCGTGTCGGCGCTTGACACGATACTCATCATCTTGAACAGGTTGGCGATCACCTCGGGCTTCTCGCTGTTGGGGCTCTGGGGACCGTTGTCGGTCACGGCACGCATCACTTTCTTTCTCACCACCTTCTCCTCGTCGCACAGGTAGATGCAGTTGCCGTCGCTCTTGCCCATCTTGCCCGATCCGTCGAGTCCAGGCACTTTCAGTGCCTCGGCACCGAAGTAGTAGTTCTGTGGCTCCGGGAAAAGGTCTGTCTTGTAGATGTTGTTGAAACGGCGGGCACACTTGCGGGCCATCTCCATGTTCTGCTCCTGGTCCTTGCCCACAGGCACCCACTTTGCCCTGTGCTGAAGGATGTCGGCAGCCATCAGCGTGGGGTAGGTGAACAAACCTGCGTTCACGTTGTCGGGCTGCTGGCGGGCTTTCTCCTTGAAGGTGGTCACGCGGCCCAACTCGCCGAGGTAGGTGTTCATGTTCAGGTAGAGATAGAGCTCTATCGTTTCTACCACGTCGCTCTGTATATATATGGTGGCTTTCTCCGGATCCAGGCCGCAGGCCAGGTATTCCGCCAGTATCGTGCGTGTGGAGTTCTGGATGTTCTTAGGGGTAGGGTGGGTGGTGAGTGAGTGCCAGTCGGCGATGAAGAAATAGCAGTTGTATTCGTTCTGCATTTTCACGAAACTTCTCACTGCACCGAAGTAATTTCCTAAGTGCAAATGTCCGGTAGGGCGTATGCCGCTAAGTACTGTGTCCATTGGTTCTTTGTCCTTTTTTTGTATGTTCTTTGTTGTTAATATCTTGCTTCTCTATGATTTACGTTTTTTGTCTTCCGTTTCTCATATCTCAAACTAAACCACTCTTCCGGTTGGCTAAATCTCAATTTTGCCGAGCGCAGCCGAAAATCATGAAATAAATTTCAAACTTCAAATTTAGTATGCGTTTTTTTCGCCATGAAGAACGTTGGTCACGGTCTTGATGATGATTTTGATGTCGAGCAGCAGAGTCCAGTTCTCGATGTACTCGATATCTTTCTTCACACGGTCCTCCATCTGGCTCAACTTGTGGGTCTCACCGCGGAATCCGCTCACCTGGGCCAGACCTGTGATGCCAGGCTTGGCGAGATGACGCACCATGTAGCGGTTGATGATGCTGGAGTATTCGTCGGTGTGCTTCAGCATATGTGGACGCGGACCGACCACCGACATGTCGCCCAGCAGCACGTTGATGAACTGAGGAAGCTCGTCGATGTTGGTCTTGCGCATGAAATTACCGTATGAGAACTTTCGGGGGTCGTCTTTCGTGGCCTGAAGTTTGTCGGCCTGGTCATTCACGTGCATCGACCGGAATTTCAGACAGCCGAACGACTTTCCGTCAAGTCCTGTTCGTTGCTGACGGAAGAAGATTGGTCCGGGCGACTGGATTTTGATGATGATGGCCGAGATGATGAACACAATCGGGAATACCAGTATCAGTACCAGCAGTGAGAACACAATATCGAAGATCCGTTTCAAGAATTGGTTCATCGGGTAGGTGAGCGGTTCGCGCCGACGAGCCACAATCGGCGTCTGGTTGAACTGCGTGAACGAAAGCTTACCGCGGAAGATGTTCAGGTCGGGCACGTAGAAGAAGCGGATGAGGTTGTTGTCGCAGTATTTCGACAACATGTTGATGCGCTCCTGGTCGTTACCCTCATAATGGGCATATATCTCGTTGATTTCGTTATTCTTATTGTTTGATGCCATCCACTCGTATATTTGGTCTGGGGTGCCGGCATACAGGTGGTTCAGGTCGGGGTCCGTAGAGGGGGATTTACCGAAATGGGCCATCGTGGTGTATCCGTGAACGGGCTGCGACAGGTAGTGGAATACGTCGAGGATGCCTGCGGTGTCGCCTATCAGCACGATGTTATTGTGGTTTCGTTGTCGTTTGCGAAGATGGAAAAATATCTTTCTTAACACCAGCCGTTCTATCAGCAGCAGAAGCACGAAGATGATGACGAACGTGAAGAAATACGTCCTGGGAAACCTCATGGATGGATAGAACAATATGATAATCAAGGAGGTGAATACGCCGAACAGCATGCCGGTGATGAGCACGTTCTTCACCACGTCCTCCGACGTGTTGAAACGTTTCTGGTTCACCGAGGGGCGAATCGTAAAGCTGATCAGGTGGGCCACCAGCAGGATGAAGGTGGTGAGCTTGAATCCGATGTTGGGAAAGGTCATCGGGGAAAGGTTCATAAACAGCAAATAGAGAACGTAGTTCAAAACGAAAATAAGCGCCATGTCGGCTGCCATGACGATGTAGTATAGCTTATTGTCTCTATTGATTTGCATATAGAAGGACCTTTTCCGTTTGAGAAAACGCGTTATTTATGCAAAGGTACAAATAATTATTAATAATCGGAAATAAAACAGTAAATTAATTTATCCAGTCTTTCAAGTTTCTTGGGAATTTTATCTATTCGTGGTTGCGCTTTAATGAAAAAAGATAAATTCTTTTCTTTTGCTTCATCAATGGATAATCCTCCCAATTCCCGTATATATGCATGGCTGAAGTTCTAACCTCAATTTTCGTGCAAGCGAATACAGAGTCAATCTTGCTTGAGCCATGTTGATCGCAGCCGAAAATCATGTCAATAAATTTCAAACCTCAAACCTCAAATTTCAAACTAATAATTGTAGTATCCTCGGCTGTAGGCTGCTCCTTTACACATCTCTCGGAAATTCAATATCTCGTGGTTTTGCTTGAACACAGGCGGAGCGGAGTTGTAGATCTTCTGCAGTTTCTCGGGCATACAGAAGAAGCCGGCCGACGAAGATGCCTCATCGCACATACGGAGAAACCACGACACGCCAAGCACGTTGTCGTAGTTCTCTTCCACAAAGGCGCATTCCAGGCTGTCGATTTGGGACGTGACGGTGCGGATGGCGGCTGCGTCGGAGTCGTAGTTACGGAATGTGCTATACACCGACATCGCAGAGATGCGGTCGTATAACTCCTTCTGTATGAATATCAATGAGTCGCGAGTGTTCAGAAATGTGTAGAAGCGGTCATTCAAGGGAGTGCCACTCACTCGGATGTTGGAATTTTGGAAGTTGATGCTCACCTCTCCTGTCTCCAGAACCATTGGGATGCCGGTGCTGCCCATGTAAATGGTCACGCACTGGATGGAGTCCAATGGGCCGGTCATCTCGAACTGACCATGAACCACACGGCACGAGTCGATATAGGGAATGAGGTTGGCGGTCATCGGAGCCATATAGGCATACTCACCATCGAGCGTCGACTGGGTAGACTTGCCCTTCACGAAGTACTGCTGCTCGGAACACGACACAACCAGCACAGCAAAAATAAGAATGGTGTATATGCTATATTTCATTTTTACTCACTATATATAAACTGCGAAATACTGCACGTCATGTATTCTCGCATTAAATATATATGCAAAATTACAATTTACTTTCTTTTATCGCAAAAAAAAACGGCTTTCTTTTTCAATAATTCAATTTATTTCACGTTTCAGCACGATTTATTTACTTTTATTCACTTTTTTTCTGAATTTGTTTGGTAGTGAGTAAAATTTTCCGTAACTTTGCATCGCTTTTCAGAAGAACGGCACTTAGGGCGTTTAGCTCAGCTGGTTTAGAGCATCTGCCTTACAAGCAGAGGGTCGGCGGTTCGAATCCGTCAACGCCCACAAAAAAGGAATCCAATTTGGATTCCTTTTTTTTAGCTTTAAGCTTCTTGCTGGTATCGTCAGACTGGTCCGACCAGTCCGACTTGTCCGACTGGTCGGACTTCTTTTTCTCTTCAAGAAAACTCTAAATTCCTATCTGAATCTTCCAATCTTGCTTTCTATCTGCTCCTCCATCTCGTCGGGGAGGGCAGGGAAGAAGTCGATTCCTGCAATACGTTCGATTTCGTCGATGGTCATGCTGTAGTCATTCAAGTCGTAACTGCCATGGCGGTTCTCACACATAAAACCGATGCCCTTGCCTTTGTGCTTATTGCTCACCACCACTTTGAAAAATGCATCGGGAACAGGGATCTTGCTTCCGCCGATTCGTTCGCGATTACGCTTGTGGGGGTAGAAGATCGGGCCTGCCACGATGTAGACGTCGCCTTCCTGCCGGGCCCAGTCCCTGCATTTTATCTCTATGTCGTTCCACACACCGCTGTTCAGCTCATGATACTGAGGGCATACGTTCGACATGAGGAAGGTCTCATACATCGCATCCTTGTCCCATTTGTTGTCACCGGCAGGACAGAGGTGTCCTCGGTCGTACTGCTTCGACTTGTTGTAGTCGTAGAAGTGCGTGCTGTTTGGCACGTCGTCATCGTCGTGGAAGGCACGGGGCATTCGCTCCACCTTACCGTAGGTGTGTGCTTTGGTCAGATGCCATGCCACCCAGTTGGCCTGTTTTGTCTCGCGGTTGTACGACAAGGCGTAGGTCTTGCGGAAAAGCAGCTGCTCGGGCTTGTCCTTCATCTTTGCGGGGATGGCGATGTAGTCGGGGGTGTCGTCAAACAGGCCGTCCTCGTATTTCGTGTTTTTGTCGTAGGCGTATGTATAACCGCGGAGGTTGGGGTCCTTGTCGTTGGTTTTCGGCCCCTGTTGTTTTGTGCCGGCAGATGTTGGTTGGCTGGATTCCCCGTTTCCGTGAGTTGCGGCTTCAGCCGGAGATGACGTGCCTGCCCCTTCTCTGCCTGTGCCTACAAATGTCTCAGCCACGGCTTCCTGCTGCTCTGTTGTCTCCTCGTTCTGTCCGCGCTTGCATCCGCTCAGCAGTGTCATGCTGAGACAGACGGCACTTATAATCCATATTCTGCTTGATTTCATAGCTGATTGTTGTCTTTTTGGAGTTGGAAATAATATTTTATTTGCTTTCGGCATAGTTGGCTGCCATCTCTGCGCAGCGCTCCCCGTCGATTCCTGCCGAGACGATGCCTCCAGCATAGCCCGCTCCTTCACCGCAGGGGAAGAGACCTTCAAGCCGCACGTGCTGCAGGGTATCTGGCTGACGCAATATCCTCACTGGAGAGCTTGTGCGGGTCTCTACGGCTATCATCACGGCCTCGTTCGTGAGAAATCCATGTGAGCTCTTGCCGAAACGGCGGAATCCTTCGCGCAGGCGGCTGCCGATGAACTTGGGAAGCCAGAAATGCAAAGGCGAGATGATAAGCCCTGGCTGGTAGGAACTGGAGGGCAGACTGCCCGACACGCGGTTGTTCACGAAGTCGGCCATACGCTGAGCGGGCGCAGTCTGACGGCGGTTGCCCTGCTGCCATGCCAGTTTCTCCAGACAGGCCTGGAAATGCATCATGGACAACGGGCTGTCGGCATCCCATCGCTCGTCAACGGCTGACAACATCGAATTTATGAATATGTGGGTGTCGTTGTCTATCAGCGACTTGTCGTGGAGGTCTTCAGGTCGGGTCTCCACCACCATTCCGCTGTTGCTCCAGGGTGAGTTGCGGAGCGACGACGACATACCGTTCACCACCAGCTGCTCAGGACCGCTCGACGCGGGAACGACCGTGCCGCCTGGACACATACAGAAGGAATAGACGCCACGCCCGCCCGACTGCATCACGTAGTTGTACTCGGCGGTAGGCAGGTATTTCCCTTTTCCTTCCTTGTTGTGATACTGGATGCGGTCGATCATTTCGGCGGGATGCTCTAGGCGAACGCCAACCGCGATGCCTTTGGGTGAAATCTCCACTTCATGACGGAAAAGCCATTGGTAGACATCGCGGGCGGAATGACCGGTGGCCAGGATAACTGGACCGTGGAACTCTCTGCTTTTCACATGACTGCCTTCTGCATCGTCGATGGTCTGTTCTGCCTCTATTCCTTCTACTTTACCGTCGTGGATCAGCAGGCTGGTCATCTTTGTCTGAAACCACACCTCGCCGCCACAGTCTATGATGGTATTCCGCATCGACTCTATCACGCCGGGCAACTTGTTCGTGCCGATATGAGGATGGGCATCAACCAGAATAGAAGGGGATGCGCCATGCTGGCAGAACACTTGAAGTATCTTTTCCACGTTTCCGCGTTTTTTGCTGCGGGTGAATAGTTTTCCGTCGGAGAAGGCACCGGCACCGCCCTCACCGAAACAATAGTTCGACTCAGGATTCACTTCTTGTTCTGTGCTGATGCGGCTCACGTCGCGGCGGCGGTTATGTACGTCCTTGCCACGCTCCACAACCACGGGCTTTACGCCCAGCTCAATCAGACGAAGGGCGGCAAACAAGCCGCCCGGACCCGCGCCTACCACAATCACTTCCCTTTGTCCGTCCACCTTGGGATACGACACAGGGGTGAACAAGTCCTTGGGGGGCTGTTCGTTCTCATATACTCGAACCGTCAGGTTCACGTAAATCGTACGCTGTCGGGCGTCGATACTTCGACGCGTCACCTCCACATGCGTGATGCCTTTCTGAGGGATTCCTTTTTCCTCAGTGATATATTTTTTGATTGATGCTTCCGAGGCAGCCTGCTCGGGAAGCAGGCGCAGCTGAAAATCGTGTGTCATAACTTGGGTGCGCTAAATGGTCTGAAGCGGTTTTTCTGTAATGCTTAATCCTGATAGACAATCAGGTCAAATTGATTTGCTAATCTATTGCTGTTAATGAACATTATGGCATCAGAAGCGATGAGTCGCCATAGCTGAGAAACCGAAAGTCGTGGCTGAGTGCATAGTCATAGATGGAGCGCCAGTCGCCGTCAACAAAGGCGGAGACGAGCAGAAGGAGGGTGGAACGGGGCTGGTGGAAGTTCGTCACCATCTTCTCTACGATATGGTATTTGTAGCCGGGGGCGATGATAATCTGGGTGCTGGTGTGCAGGGCGTCCAGTCCGCTGGCATCGAGATAGTCGAGGATGTTATGGAGATAGCGGAGGGTGAGCGCTCTGTCGTCGCCTGCTGGCGGACATTCATAGGGCTCCCACTGGGCAACGTGTAGGTCGTGTTCGTTCAACTCTTTGTTTGTTACCAGTTTCCTCCCGATGTAGTAGAGGCTTTCGAGGGTCCGCACCGAGGTTGTGCCCACGGCGATGGCTCTGCCGCCGTGTTGTATGAGCTTCTCTATGGTCTGACGTTTCACTACGATATACTCTGAGTGCATGTCGTGACCACCGATTTCTTCACTCTTCACGGGCTTGAAGGTTCCGGCGCCTACATGGAGCGTCACTTCTTCGCGCTCGATTCCCTTGGAGTCGAGGGCGTCGAGCACACGCTGCGTGAAATGCAGGCCGGCGGTGGGGGCGGCAACAGAGCCTTTCACCTTTGAATAGACGGTCTGGTAGGTGCGTAGGTCGCTCTCCTCAGTCTTGCGGTTCAGATAGGGAGGAATCGGCATTTCTCCACAGGATTCTAGTAGCTCAGAGAAGGACACATCGGGAGACGACCAGAAGAATCTTACCAGATGCTTCGTGCCGCCGTCGTTGGATTGGTCTGCCGATGTGCTCTCCATTCGTTCGGCGCAGAATGTCAACTCTTTGCCTGCCACGGTCAAAGTACGTTCCAGACGGCCGCTCTTCCAGCGTTTCAGGTTGCCAATCATGCACAGCCACTGACATTCGCCTTTCGAGGCGAAATTTTGTTGATACTCAATGGGATAATAGGGCTCCATGCAGAATACCTCTATCGTCGCGCCTGTCTCTTTTCGGAAGTGCAGGCGCGCCTGTATCACCTTCGTGTTGTTGAACACCATTAGCGCCCCTTGAGGCAGATAGGATGGGAGAGAGGTGAAGTGGTCTTCGCTCACGTCGCCATGATTGTATACAAGCAGCTTGCTTGAGTCTCGGTCGGCCAACGGGTATTTGGCTATGCGCTCATCTGGTAAGTCATAGTCGTAATCAGATATATGTATGTTTTGGGGTGAAAGCATTTCTAAGATTTTAATTATTTTGTTGAGATTAATGAGGGGGCTTATGGCTCCTTGCAGAAGCTCACTTCTTTGAAGGCATAGCGTCTCAGATGGTTGTTCTCGTCCTGCAAGATGAGGTGTCCGCTCTCTTCGATTTCCACAATGCGGGCCATGAACTGTCCGGATGCGTCGGCATAGGGGTGATAGCCTTCCCTGCGATAGAGATTGTCTGCGTATTCTTTTTGTGTCTGTGTCCACTCACTTGACTCCAGCAGCTCGTAGCGGAATGCGAAATCATTTATGATGGATTCGAGCAGCTGATCCCGGTTGAAGTCTGTGCCGAAAAGCTGTTTGAGCGATACGGGGTTGGGGGCATCGCTGTGGAATACCTCTTGGTTCACGTTCACGCCGCTGCCGATGATGCAGTTGGAGATGGATTTGCCCTGAAGGTCGCATTCTATGAGGGTTCCGCCGATTTTAAGGTCTCCGGAGTAGATGTCGTTTGGCCATTTCACGTTGAATCTGCCGTCGCCGCATCTGTCTGCCACTTTCAGCACGCGGAGAATGGAGAGTGCCATAGTCTGGCTTAGGATGAACTGCGCGGATGCCGGGACAAATGTGGGGTGGACAAGAAACGAGAACGACAGGTTCTTGCCTGGCTCACTTTCCCAGCTGTTGCCTTGCTGACCACGGCCCGCATACTGGTCGTCAGTGCTTACGACGGTCAGCCCTTTGCTGCGGTAGCCTTCGTCAAGCATTCTGCGCAGATGATTGTTTGTGGAGTCAGTACGGTCAAGGTGGATATGCTCGATTTGCATGAGGATGTCTTGTTTGATGGAGTGCTGAAAGATGAAGTCCTCTCAGCGGTTTCTTGTTTAACGGGGCATTCGAACGGACTTACCCTCTTTAAACATTGAACTTTCAACTTTAAACTATAAAAGTCAGAATTCCAAGCGGAATTTGTACTTTTCCTTCATCTCGTCGTATTTGCCCTTGTTGAACCGGTATTTGATGGCGATTCGTGGACTGTTGCGTACGATGCCGTCGTCGACTACGTCAAGCAGTTCCAGACTAAGCATCTTGCGATAGAAATTACGACGGTCGAACTCCACGTCGAGGATGGCCTCATATAGACTTTGAAGCTCCGACATCGTGAATTCTTCGGGCAGCAGCTCGAAGCCTATCGGCTCGAAATGGATTTTCTCTCTTAGGCTCTGCATCGCATGCTGGAAGATGTCGGCGTGGTCGAAGGCCAGTGGGGGCAGGTCGTTGACGGGAAACCAACGTGCGTCTACGGCATCATCGCCGCCCTTCACGTCTGCTTTGTTCACAAGGGCGAAATAGGCGATGGTGACCACGCGTTCGCGAGGATCACGGTCGGTCTTTGTGAACGTGTGGAACTGCTCCATGAACGCGGTCTCCAAGCCCGTCTCTTCCTTCAGCTCCCTGCGTGCGCATTCCTCGCTTGTCTCGTCCATACGCAGAAATCCGCCAGGAAAGGCCCACGTGCCTTTGTATGGCTCTATTCCGCGTTCCACTAACAGCACACTCAACCCTGTACGGTCGTATCCGAAAATCACGCAGTCCGTCGTCAGCGCGGCATGGGGGTATTTATACCAATAGCCGTTCATCACTTCCACGCCGGCAGTCTTGCCGGTAATTACGCTCAAGTCGATATTCGACTTGCGTAACACATCCCTCAAGTCGGGATGGATTCCTTCTGGTCCCATATGGAAAATAACTTTAGTGTTGATTTTACGCAAAGATACGACCTTTTTCTCGGAATAGCAAATTTTTTAATGTTTTTTATGGTGTTGATGCTTTTGATAGATATATCGCGACCCAAATAGGGGCGTGACTCACGAAAGATTCGTTTAAGCTCAGAGGCCCTCACGGTAGAAGTCGAGCATCTCGTATATCTCCTCCTTGCTGGCGGTCTGATTGATTTCTATGCCGCCTACGTTGCTCAGCAGGGTGAAGTTTATCGTGCCTGACGTGTTTTTCTTGTCGTGGGTCATAAAATCAAAGAGGGTGGGATAGTCGTCGCATGTGACGGGCAGGAGGCCGTAATGCTCCTTGATGAACTGCACGCACTGGCGCATCTTGTCTGTGGGGAAGCCTGTCTTAACGCAGGAGAGGTAGAGTTCACAGATCAGTCCCCATGCCACGGCGTAGCCATGCAGGACAGGGGTCTTTTTCAGTGCGAAACTTTCGAATGCGTGACCTACTGTATGTCCCAGATTGAGGGCCTTGCGGATACCGTGTTCCAGAGGGTCGCCCTCCACGATCTTCTCTTTCACCTCAACACTGCGGCCTACCATCTCGCCTAATTCCATCAAATCCGGATTCTCAAGGTCGAAATTCAGAAGACTGGACAAATGCTTCTCGTCGCTGATGAGTCCGTGTTTCAACATCTCGGCATAACCCGAACGGATGTTCTCCTGATCGAGGGTTTTGAGGAACTGGGTGTCGATGATGACGGTTGTAGGGGAGTTGAACACGCCAATCTCGTTTTTCAGGCCGTTGAAGTTGATGCCAGTCTTGCCGCCTACCGATGCGTCCACCATTGACAGCAGGGTGGTGGGAATATTGATGTAGCGGATGCCGCGCTTGAACGTGCTGGCGGCAAAGCCACCGAGGTCGGTCACCATACCGCCGCCCAGATTCACCATTAATGAATGACGTGTGCCACCGTAACTGCCCAGCAGTGTCCATACGGACGACAGCGTGTCGAGGGTCTTGTAGCGATCGGTCGCTCCGATTGTGATGTGATGAGCCCTATCAAGACATGGCAGATTTTCAACCATGGGCAGACACAGTTCACGGGTGGTTGTGTCGGTCAGGACGAATAATTTGTCGTGGGGACAACGCGCAATCGCGTCTGTCAGTTCTTTACGAATATCTTTTGATATGATTACTCCTTCCATCTCCAGTTTTTTTAAATATTTTTGCAAATTTACGACTTTTTTCCGTTTTTTCTGAATTTTGCAAGCTTTATTTGCCTGTTTGTGTGGTTTTCGAACTGTCATGTTGTGAGGCCGACGTTTTCTCTCAATGCAAACAGAATTTTTCTATAATGATGGGGTAAACAAAACGAAGGCACCTGGTAATGGATGCCTTCGTCAGTCTTATATAATTTCTAATGACAATTTTCATTTTTTTGATGGCTTATTGCCTTATGCCATATGCTTTGGTGGTGTAGTAGTAGTCGCCGGTGACGTCCTGATGGGGGAAGTCAAACATGAGGGCGGGATTTACCGGAACACCACAGATGCGGGTTTCGAAATGCAGGTGTGAACCAGTGCTGCGTCCTGTGTTGCCACCGAGTCCGATGGGTTCGCCTGCGCGGACAATCTGGTCGTTCTTTACCAGCTGCTTGCTCATGTGGCCGTAGAGGGTCTCAAGACCGTTGGGGTGGCGAATCACCACGTATTTGCCATAGCCGCGTGCGTCGAAGTCTACCACACGGATCTTTCCGTCGAATGCAGCGCGGATTGTGTCGCCGATATACACTTTGATGTCAAGTCCGGCGTGCAGGCGTCCCCAGCGCTGTCCGAAAGGAGAGGTTACCTGACGGCTCGGGGTCGGCATGTGGAAGCCGCGCAGGTCGATGCGTGTGCGTGCAGAGGCATAGCCGGGAGCAGCCTTCACACCTTTGTTTTTCCAGTCGCTGTATATGTGGGATGCCGGGTTCATCAAGTCTGCGGCGCTGTAGTAGCTGCCGCTTGTGGATGACTCAGCTGCGTTGCTGTAAGCAAACATATTTGAGAAATTAGGCTCGAACACGTCGCTCGGACGCTGGTCGTTCATCGTGCGGGCTATCGGCTGGCTGGCCTCGGGAAGATATGGACCGATCTGGGCTGACATACTTGTTGTGGCAACCGCCAGGACTGCACAACCTAATAATCTCTTTATAACATTCAATTCCATAATTATTTCAGTTTTTTTTTGATTCAGAGTGTAAGTAGTTAGTATTCTTGTTGTTGTTTTCTGTCTAAATGACTATCTTCTTCTCTTCTCGACTTCTCGTTTTCCTGTCGTCTCGTTGAAATAAACGAGCCAACTTGAGTTCACGTCAATTAATATTCGTCGTTGGCGTAGAGGAACTGGAACGGAGCCTGGTTGTAGTCGAATATCTCCTCAGGCTTGAAGAAGCGGTTCAGCTCTACTACGGCGTTCTCAGGAGAGTCTGATGTGTGGATGATGTTTTCCTGGAAGCTCATACCGAAATCACCACGGATGGTGCCTGGGGTAGCTTTGCGGGCATTGGTGGAGCCGGTCATTGCACGTACGGTCTCTACGGCGTCAACGCCTTCATAGCAACAGCATATCACAGGGGCGGCCATCATCGAGTTCTTGATTCTTTGGAAGAAGGGCTTGTTGGCAAGATGGGCGTAATGCTCATCGAGGAGTTTGTCGGTCAGCTGCATCATTTTCATTCCTGCCAGTCTTAATCCCTTGCGCTCGAAGCGGGCGGTCACTTGTCCCACAATAGCACGCTGTACGGCGCATGGTTTCAGAATTACCAGAGTTTTTTCCATAATTTAATTTTTTTGTTCGTTTGCAGTCAATCGATTTACTTCAAAAACAGGGAGACCAAAACAAAAAATGTTTCCCCATAAATAAATATGTAAATCCTGATTGGATTACTGCGGTTTTCTTTTGCCGATTATGGCTGATTTCTTCTTTCCACTTGCAAAGTTACGAAAAAATTGTTGTTTCTACAATTATTCACTCTTCCTTTTAGTTTTCTTTCACAATTGCTTTCATATATCGTCTGAATGTTAAATTAATTAACACAAAACCACCTGTTTTGCTATCTGGGGTTTGCAAAACAGGTGGTTTTGACGATTTTTTTCTGTCAGGAAGGTTTTTTGCATTGCAAATAGAACGATTCTTAATTTTGTTCCGTCATGATTTTATTCACTTCCTGCTCCACGTTCTGAAGTTTCTCCTTGCAGAACGCCATCAGGCTTTTGGCCTCCTTCAAGCAGCCAGCCAGGCGGTCAATGTCCATCTCGCCGTTTTCTATCTGACAAACGATTTCCTCAAGACGCCTCATTGCGTCTTCGTATTTCAGTTCTTTCTCTTTCTCCATATCTGTTCTTTTGTATATTGTTGTCGAAATGAAAAAATTATAAAATGAAAAAAAAAATAGTAAATCGTAAATAGTAAATCGTAAATAATCTCAAGCAAGATAAGTATCCTTGTCCAGGGCGAAAGGCGATTTTCTGCGCTCTTCTTCGTCGTCGGGTGGCGGAGCCTGGTTGACTGTGGACACAAACGTGCCATTGGCCACGGTGGTGACCACCTGGTCGCCGGCTCTGAGCTGACTGACGTCCTTCACGGCTTTCCCGTTCACACGGCTCACGCTGTAGCCCAGTTTAAGCAGGCGTGCAGGACTCGCGCTGTCGATATGGGTCTGGATGAGTTTTAGTTGACTCTGATTTTCAATGAAATACTTGCTTATCGCATGGCGCAGGGTCTCCATCATCAGCTGAAGCGTGGCTGTCTGCTCTATTTTGTGAGAGCGGATAGCGGTCTCCAAGGAGTTTTTCAGGTTGGCGAAATGATGGATTTCACGCTCTTTCCTCAGGGTGAACAGGGTGGGGATCTTGTCTGTTGCACGGCTGAGCCTGTTGCGTTCGTCGGTCAGTCTCTGCTTGCAGTAGTTCACGATAAGATCCTCGAATCCATTCAGTCGCTGCAGTTGTCCGTACTGATGGGCGACAAGAAATTCTGCGGCGGCGGTTGGGGTCTTCACCCGGGTGTGCGCCACTTCGTCGATGACGGTGTTGTCGCGCTCATGTCCGATGCCGGTGATGATAGGTAATGGGAATTGTGCCACATGCTCTGCCAGAAGCAGCGTGTCGAAGCCGCTCAGGTCGGAGGTGGATCCGCCACCACGGATAATCACCACCACATCCCATTTCTCTATCTCTGCGAATATCCGGTCGAGGGCGGCTATGACAGTGCTCTCCACGGTAGAGCCTTGCATCGTCGCCTCGAACAAGCCTACTTCGAAACGCAAGTTGTATGGGTTGTTGTGCAACTGCTTACAAAAATCCTGATAGCCGGCTGCGCTGTTGGCGGAGATTACGGCGATGCGATTGGTCAGAGCTGGCAGTTCCAGACTTTTGTTCAGGTCGTAGATGCCCTCGGATTTCAGTTTTGCTATGATTTCCTGTCTGCGGCGGGCGATGTCGCCCAGGGTGTAAGTGGGGTCCAGATCCACAATATTCAGCGACAACCCGTATTTCTCGTGATACGTCACCTCCACCTCGGCCAGCACTTGCATCCCGTTCGACAGGGGTTGGCCTGTGGCTGACTCAAAGCGGGGCTTCAGATACGACCATTGCCGCGACCAAATCTGAGCTCTGGCTTTTGCACGTGGCTCGCTGCCCGATGCGTCCTTCTCCACTAATTCCATATAGCAGTGGTACCCGGGACGGACATCGCTCAATTCGGCTGTCACCCAGTAGGTGTGGTCGAAATTCACTTCAACGATCTGGCGTATCAGATGGGTCAGCTCATAAAGGGTAAGCGGTGTATTCGACATTCTATTGTGCTTTTGTGAGGTTCTAAATTGCTTGACTCATTTCTGGATCCTGCTTAATTTCCATTGACAGAGTAAATAAACTTTTCACTTTTCACTATTCACTTTTCACTTGCCGTCTTGCCTTCTTGTCTTCTATTTGGCATAGTCGGGGATTCCGTATCCGTAGACATTGTTTGGATGGCTTGCGTTGTCTCCGTTACTGCGGATAAGCGAAATGATTTCCTTGGCGGTCAACTCGGGATGTGCCTGCCAGTAGCACGCCACCATACCGCTGGTGATAGGGGTGGCGAACGACGTGCCGTCGGCATTTGTAATCTCGCCATCACGGTCAATCACACAGCACTCCTCGCCCTGGGCGCAGACGTCAGGCTTGATGCGGTTGTCAGCACTGTTGCCAAGCGATGAGAAATAGGCTATCTCGCCCTTGGGCGTCAGCGCTCCAACGGTCAGGATGTCTTCGCCGTCGGCAGGGGCGCTTATGAGTTTCCATCTGGAATAGCTGCCTTCGTTGCCAGCTGCCTGGCACAGCACCATGCCTTTCGACGCGCCCATGGAGGCGGACTTGGAAATGAGGCGGGTGTGGCCGTCTAACTCCCAGTATCTCACGTTGTCTGACTTGTTGTCGTATTCTGTGTAGCCCAGCGAAGTGCTCACCACGTCAGCGCCTACACTGTCGGCAAATTCCACTGCGGCACACCAGTTGTCTTCCTCCACCATCTGCTCAGAATGACCGTCTTCACTGCGAAGCAACCAGAAACTGGCCTCTGGAGCGGTGCCGATGATCTGGCCACGGCAGTTGGCGCCGATACACGAAAGCACCATCGTGCCATGCTCCTCTTCTTCGTAGGGGTTTCCGCCGATGAAGGCAAAGTCCTTGGCACCTAATATCTTGGTGTTTTTGAAATAAGGGATTACGTCGGCGTTTCGGAAGCCACCGTCTATCACGGCGATGGTCATTCCTTCTCCGCGGTAGCCCTGCTCGTGGAGCTTGATGCCGTTCAGCATCTTGATTTGGTTGTAGGCATTGCCGTATTTGTAGGAACTGGTCAGGTGACGCTCAATCAGGTCGTCCTTGAAGCCGGCGAAGAAGCTCTTCTCCTCAGGGTCGCCGCCCAGATTCACCACACTTTTGGTGCGCTCCTTGTCGGGCTCGGGCAGGGAGGTGTAGGTGGCCACCTTTCTGACACTGTCCACACAAGACAGACTTACCACCTTTTCCATCACGGTCGTGTCTTCTGTCTGAACCACCACCGTGTTGTTCCATTTGCTGCAGTTAATCAGCCTGACGCCACAGGACTCCACCTTGTCAAGGTAAGTGCGGTTGACAGGAAGGTCTGTTTCGTCGATAACCAGTTTCTGCTTATTCCGGCGCTCGATGGCTTTCTGTGACAGAAACTCCTCAGGACGTTTCACGGAATAGGGACTTCCTTTTTTGTCCTTCAGGTAGACACGGTAGCGGTAGAAGGGATTGATCGCCTCCGCTTCTTCTTCCTCAGACGAAACTTCCTCTTCAGTCTCTGTGTCACTGATGATGTCCGTTTCCGGATCCTGTGCCTGCATGGCAAATGCCATTGCGAAACACAATGTTGTGAATAAGATTTTTTTCATATTTGTTGAATTTTACGTGCGGTTCTTTCTGAAAAGACAAAGTTAAGCATAAATTTTGAGAAAACATGCCAAATGGGGTGCGTTTTTTTGCTGGGCATTGTTTTCTTATGTTTTTGTGGCGATATAAAGTGTCTGCTCGGCCTGAAAATGATGAGTTTTTTGAAGGACCTTTGGGTGTTATAAGTTGGGCCTTCTGCCTTCAAGCACAAAGCGGAATTTCTCGAACGACGACTCGAGGTAACTCAGCTCATATTCCTCTACTTTAAGCGACAGCTGCCCTTGGATCTCACTCAGTCCGAAATAGGTGCGGAGGATGCTGGCCATATTGTAGGACAGGTCGTCTTTACGCTTCATGACAAAACGGCAGCACTGCAGGCATTTCTCATGATGGTCGGGCATGCTCTTCAGGGTGTTGAACAGGAGGTAATAGGCGAGTGGGGTGGATTCGCGGATAAGGATGGCCAC
>OCTX012256132.1_pt1 | contig 38321 bp, 26 predicted proteins | sample 1539691 | NCBI WGS metagenome assembly OCTX01 (sample SAMN02144231, study PRJEB22623) | gut metagenome | biome: sheep rumen | host: Ovis aries | place: New Zealand
TTGAATACTCCAATTGTTATCAGTCATCTGTTTGAGGCATGCCACATAATCAACCAACTGACAGATAAGCAAACGACAATCACGCCAGACGCACTCGAGGAATTGAAGGCAATATTTCAGACATTCTCTTTTGATATTCTGGGATTGAGACAAGATGCTGATGGTAATGAGGAACGTGAGGTGGCATATAGTAAGGCGATAGATTTGTTGTTGGAGATTCGCCAGCAGGCAAAAGCCAACAAAGATTGGTCAACAAGCGATCGCATACGTAACGAATTGTCTGCATTAGGATTTGAAGTAAAAGACACTCGTGATGGCGTGACATGGAAATTAAATAAATGAAAATATTTCATACAGCAGACTGGCACATAGGGCACACATTCTATGGGCATGATCGTACGCAAGAGCACGAACATTTCTTAAATTGGCTGTTGCAACAGACAAGGATACAGCATCCGGATGTTGTTCTAATTGCAGGAGACGTGTTTGACAGTTACAAAATAAGTGTGAACTCCGTGTGCCTGTTTGAGAATTTTCTGGAGCAATTGACACGCGAAAATCCCGAAATGCGTACCATTATCACGACGGGCAATCACGATTATTTAAGACAGCAAGAGTCTTCACAAGCGATATATAATAGACTTGGCGTGCAAGTGCGAACACAAATACCAAGAGACAGTAAAGGAAATATTGATTACGAAGAACTATGTATTCCTGTCAGTGCTGTTAATAACCCGGAAGAAACGGCTGTAATTCTCGCAGTGCCGTTTTTAGAAGAGAAAGATATAGACGGGGACATAGTTTTTTTCTTTGAAGAACTTATAAAGACAGCCCAAAAGAGATTTTCTAATGCACCAATCATACTGATGGCTCACATATTTGCCTCCGGGGCAAAAATGGCGATACCGGAATCATATAAAAATGTTTTTGTAGAGGCTTATAATGTTGTTGATGTCGATAGTCTTTCTACAAAAGTATCTTATATGGCGCTTGGGCATATCCATGACGCGCAAGCTGTGAATGGTAATAATAAAATATGGTATTCAGGCAGCCCATTGGCATTAGACTTCCATGAAAGAGACTTTCAACATGGTATTAATATGATCAATATTCAGACAGACGGCTCAGGCATATTAGAAAGACTAATTTATCAGCCACTATGTCAAGTTATGTCAGTGCCATCTGATGGCGGGATGTCGATACATGATGCGATGAAATTTGTGTCTTCTTTTGAAAGAGCAAATAAAAAAGAACAAGACATAGCTTATCCCTATGTAGAAATAAAAATCAAGGAGGACTCTCTAACAGATCAGAAGATGGAGATGCTGGAAGAGGAGATATCGCAAAGACAGATAAGAGTGTGCAAACTAAAAAACATTCTTACCCAAAAGCAGGGAAAAGTAGATTTGACATCTGAGGATATACAACAAATAATACCAGGGAAAATAGTGCGTGACGCATACCGTCAGGCATACAATGAGGAAATGCCAGATAACATGACACAAATGCTGGCGGAAGTAAAAAGAACATGTGAAAAATGTGAGCAATAAATGAGGATAGTAAAAATAGAATTCAAAAATATTGCTCCTCTTGCCGGAGAACATGTGATACAGCTTCATCATGCAATATCACAAAGAGCCTTTTTGTATGCTGTTACAGGAAAAACAGAAGCAGAGAGGTCCGCTGTTATTAATGCTTTATGTACTGCATTGTATGGAAAGACAAACGAATTAAAAGGTGGCGATATCTTATATCATAATGCCAAAGAAGCCTATAGCAAAGTCACGTTTGTTCTAAAAGATAAAGCCGAATATCAAGTCCTTTGGACAATACAGAGGCGAAGTAATACAGATGACATCAATTGGGTGTTAAAACAGATATCACCAAAACAAGTTCAATGGCAAGGTGAAAAAGAAGTGCAGCAAAGTATAGAATTGTTACTGAAGTTAAATCTCAAACAATTTTTATCTTCGGTTATACTCTTCCCGCAAGTATGTTATGAGTTGTTGTCTGCAGCTTCTGATGAAAGGCCGCTATTGTTGGAGAAAATGACAGGTACAGATATCTATAGCAAGATGTCAAAAGCGATATTTCTAAAGAAAGTAGAAGCGGAAGAGAAATACGAAAAATTACTCAGTGAAATAAAAGGTATCAGCCAAAATAAACTGTCAGATGATGCTCTGAAGAAGATAAAAGAGACTCTGATACTTGAAAACAGCAAACAAGCCAGAGACAAACTTGCACTTGAACAAAATGAAAAGTATCTTGAGTGGTTACGTCAGTATGAAACGGTAAAGACCCAGCAGAGCGAGATACTTAAAATTCAACAAGAAGCACAGAGCGCGTACAATATATTGTATAATCAGAAAACCCAATTAGACAGATATGACAGCGTGCAACCTTTTCATTCGCTTTACGAACGAATTGCAGAGAAGAAAAAAACAATAGAATCCTTACGTGCTGAGATTTCTGAATTGCAAGAAAAACAACATGAGTGCAAAGAAGTGTTATTGCAACTGGAGAAAGAGCACACAGAGGCTGATGCTAATTTAGAGGCATGCAACATTGACTACACAAAGAACATACCGTCTATACGCCAAGGGCGTCATATAGAAGCAGAAGTAAATATTTATACAACACAGCTAAAACAATATAACACTCTTGTTAAACAGCTCCAAGAAGACATTGAGGACCAACAGTTGCAACTTAAGAATAAACAGGAGGACCAAAATAAGAATCTTAAAAAGCAACAGCAGTTACAGTATGATTTGCAAGCTCTCGCTATCCATCGTCCAATGATAGAAAAGATAGAAGAAGTCAAAGAATACATAGAAAAGATACGTGACTCCTATGCCAACACTCAAGAGTGTAACCAAAAACTTAATGAACTGCAAAAAAACAAACAACAGGACAAACAACAGAAGGAAATATTAGAGACTCAACAAAACGAGTTGTTGTCACATATAGCTTCTCTAAAAGGAGAGTTAAATATACATTCACAAGCGATACAAGGGTTAAGTTCTATTAATCTTCAGCAGCGTATCATTCACTTTTCTGACTTGCAAAGAGATTCTCAAACGGCAAAGGACTTATGGATTAACATTGCCAATAATTATGAGTATCAAGATCATTGTTCAAACGATATTAGAAGTCTCACTGCCGACCTAAAGAAAATAGATACGGAAATACCTCGAATAAACTTGCTTCTCATAGAGAAACAAAAGAGATTTGAGATTGCACAAAAAGCCGCATTATTGAGCCAGCACAAAAACTTGTTAGATATTCGGAAACAATTACAAGAAGGCTCTCCGTGTCCTGTTTGCGGTGGCACACATCATCCATATAATGTTCAAGAGTTAGGAAACCTCATCAATAATTTAAGCCAAGACCAGGAAGAAGCAAAAACAGAGTATGACGAAGTCCAAAAGCAATTAGATGAAATCTTACAGCAAAAGAGATGTAAGCAATTATTGTTGGACGAAAATCAGAAAAGGTTAAAAAAGATTAGGCTGCATGTGACAGAACAAATTGCCCATTGGCAACGCTATGTTTATTTGGACCCTTCTTTCAGTGATACTTCAATATCTGTGAGTAGGACAAACAGGACTATGCTGCTCACGCATATGTATGACAATGCGACACGAGAGTTGGATAATGAAAAGAAGTTGAATGCGGAATATAACCAACACCAGCAGGCTATAAATGAGATAAATAAGAATATTCAATCAATTAATAACGAATTGACGGATGTTAATAAAAAAGTTACAGAATTGAATGTTCATAGCAGAGTAAATGACTCTATAACGCAAGAGTTGGAAAATAAAATAAAAACTAATGACAACAGAGTTGCGGCTATTCTTTCTCAGTTGGATCCTATCATAACGATTCCGCTGTGGAAAGAAAAATATAAAACCCAATATGATAGTTTTATACAAGAGATTTCCGAGATTGTTTTAAATTGGAGGAATATCTATTCTCAAATAGAAAAAAACAAACAGGAAACCATGCGTGCGCAAACAGACCTCTCTATAATAGAGGCTGGTTTGAGCTATAATCAGCAGCGTCTTTCAGATATTATGAGCATAGTCATGAGTTTGACAAATAAGGTCAAAGCAGGACAAGCAAGTATCAAAAAACTTTTTAATGATCTTTCTGTTGATGAAGCGGATGACTTATTTACGAAGAAGTTGTCTGATGCTAAGGAGAAAGAAAAAATAGTATATGAAAGATATTCTGCGAAGAATAAAGAATATGAGGATATAATATCTCAGGCGGCAGCCATACAACGTTTACAACAAGATGTGGAAAAAGAGTTGCATGACATCAGTACGGAATTAGATGTATGTATCTCACGTTTTAACCTTGAAAATCCTCCACTTCAATATTTTGAGTTAGAAAAGCTCTTTTCGGACACACGTGATTGGAATAAGCTTCGTCAGGATCTCAAACAAAAGAAGACGGCTTTGGACCAGGTTAATTACGAGATTGGGAATATAGATAAACGTATATTAGAATTGGTGCAATCTGAGGATAAACCTCAAGAAGAAGATTTGGGGAATGAAATTACTTATCAAAGAGAAAAGAATCGGCTGACAGAAGCAATAACGAATAGAAATAAAACAATAGAAGATATTCTCTTTGTCCTAAACAAACATAATGACAGTGTTGATAAGCTGTCAACTTATGATGCAGAAAAAAAAGAATTGGAAGAGACACTCATCATGTGGGAAAAATTGAATTCTCTCATCGGCAGCGCAGATGGAACAAAATTCCGTCAAATAGCTCAAGTGCATGTATTGAAGTTGTTGATAAAGTCAGCCAATGCACAACTGCATCATTTAAATTCCAGATATTTGCTATGCGCAGACAGTTCCACTTTCGGAATAACGGCAATAGACACATGGAGACTGGATGCAAAATGTCAGTTAAGCACACTTTCTTCTGACGAAAAAATACTTATTAGCTTAGGTTTGTCAATGGGTATTGCAGCGATACAAAAGGGAGAGCCCTATTTAACAGACGCCTTTATTTGCTCCCATGATTTGGAAGAAAACAAGTTAGTAGTGGATGCACTGAATCATTACTGCCTGTCCCAAAAGAGTTGTATAGGCCTTCTTAATGTAACGGAGCATGCCCAACAATGCATGCATTCTGTCATAAAGATTTAGTTATTAAAGTCAGTAGAAGTTGGTCAGACTTTTTCAACTAACTCAAAATCCAGTTGCCTTCGCTCTAAATTGGCGGCGACAACTCTAATCATGACATTGTCTCCTATGGAGTATACGTGATGACGCCGACGGCCACGCAAACAGTAATTACGCTCGTCAAATTCGTAATAGTCATCCATGAGACTGTGTATTGGCACCATTCCTTCACAGAAGTTGTCATTGACTTCAACATAAAATCCGAATTCCGTAATACCTGAAATCTTGCCCTGGAATGTTTCTCCAAGATGGTCGCCCATAAACTCAACTTGTTTGTATTTGATACTGGCGCGTTCAGCGGTTGCAGCTAATAGTTCCATTTGGCTGCAATATTCGCACTGTTCTTCTAATTGATGCTGATTGACAGCACGGCCATTGTGATCATAGCGGTCAAGCAGGCGATGAACTAAATCGTCAGGATAACGCCTGATAGGAGAGGTGAAATGAGTATAATAGCGAAACATCAATCCATAATGCCCGATGTTTTGAGTGCTATAACGCGCTTTCTGCATAGAGCGCAAGGCAACGTCTTCCACAACGTCATGTTCTTTTTTGTCACGCACATCATTAAGGAGTTTATTGAAACTTTTGGTCACTTCTTCTTTTGAGCCCGTAGTACGTAAGCTATAGCCGAATTTAGATACAAATGCCCTAAGTTTCTCCAGCTTTTCAAGGTCGGGAACATCATGGATACGGTAAACAAACGGCTTTACTTTCTGACCTTTTGGTTGGTTGCCTATTTTTTGTGCAACATAACGGTTGGCAAGCAACATAAACTCTTCAATCAGTTTGTTTGCATCTTTCGCAACTTTTATATAAGTACCAATTGGATGTCCTTTTTCGTCCAACTTGAAGCGAACTTCAGGTCTGTCAAAAGATATGGCACCTGTTGCAAAACGTTTTTGCCGGAGGCATTTGGCCAGACGGTTGAGGACTATCAACTCTTCCGCAAAATCACCATAGGGTTTATCTGAATTCTTTACAGGTTGCGGGTGGTCTCCTGGGAGGTGTAGATCTTCTTCCGATGCTTCGCCGTTTTGTTCCAAAATGGTTTGCACCTCTTCATAGGTGAACCGGCGGTCGCTATGGGTTACAGTACGCCCCTCATACCAACTTTTTACATTAGCTTTGTCATCCATTTCAAAGACAACACTAAATGTAAGTTTGTCTTCATTTGGACGCAGTGAGCATAAGTAGTTACATAGCCGTTCAGGCAGCATGGGAATCGTACGGTCGACAAGATAGACACTTGTGCTGCGTTTTCTCGCTTCTCTGTCAATAACACTTCCTTCTTTGACATAATGTGTTACGTCAGCGATGTGGACGCCTATTTCCCAATGACCATTCTTTAGCTTCTGAATAGATAAAGCGTCGTCAAAGTCTTTGGCATCATAGGGGTCAATTGTAAATGTCGTGACATGACGCAGATCCTTGCGTTTTGCTATTTCATCAGGAGTGATGTCTTCCGGAATTTTTGCAGCCTCTCGTTCTGCTGCTTTAGGATAGCTATACGGCAATCCATATTCTGCTAATATGGCATGCATCTCTGTGTCATTCTCACCAGATTTGCCCAGAATATCAACAACTTCTCCTTCTGGATTTTTCGTATCTTCAGGCCAATCCACAATTCTTACAACAGCTTTTTCTCCATTTTTTCCACCTTTAAGTTTTCTTTTAGGGATATAGATATCAGAAGTCAAAGTTCTGTCGTTCGTAAGTAGAAAAGCAAAATCACGCATAACCTTTAAGGTGCCAACAAATGTTTTTGAAGCGCGCTCGATGATTTCAATGATTTCAGCTTCTTTTGTATGGTTACGCCTGCGGGCTAAAAGTGTTGCTTTGACACGGTCACCATCCAAAGCATGATGTGAATTTCGTTCAGAAACCATGATGGCTTTGTCTTCGCCGTCAGGTAAGAAAGAGTTGCGGCCGTTGCTTTTGCGAACAAAAATACCCGTCATAACTTGATTGCGAGTCGTAAGACAGTATCCGTGTTTTTTATTGAATGTGATATAATCATCAGCGACAAGATCATCCAACACATCTGTGCATAATAATTTAAGAGGGTGTGTCTTAAGTTTCAACACCTTAAATAAATCCTTTAATCCAAATTCCTTGTTTGGATTTTCCTGAAATAGGTTCATGAGAAGCTGGACAAGTTGTCGCTTGTTTTTCCAAGTGGGGTCTTTACGTATGCTGTCCATAATGTTAGGGTTTAATATGCATTTTTATGTATAAATCGTTTGCTAAGGTATTTTACAGGATACCATGAAGCGATAAAAGAGACAACAATTACTGTAATAAAAATTATGATAATATCTCTTGCGTAGACGCTGACGGGATATGCGTCTACGATAAAAGTTCCAGATTGGTCTCCTAAACGTATCAGGCCGAATGTTGTTTGGAGATAGCAAAGAAGCAATCCTATTCCAAGTCCGATAATCGCACCAATGATAGAGATGAGCCTGCCTTCTGAAATAAATATTTTACATATGGTTTCTTCAGTTGCGCCTAAATCATATAGTGTTTGGATATCACGTTTTTTGTCAATGATAAGCATGGACAGTGAGGCAATGATGTTGAAGCATGCGATAAAAAGGATAAATGTTAAAAAGATGTATGCCATGAGTTTTTCAATGGTCATGATATGAAAAACATCGGCTTGTTGCTCATAGCGGTCTAATATTTTAAAGTTGCTTCCTGCAAGTTCCTGCAGGGCTTTTTTTGCAGTATTGATGTCTGCATTTGGTTTGAGGCGGATAGCCAAAGCAGATAACTCTTTGGGTTTTTCAAATGTTTTTTGCGCAAATGCCAAAGGACACAGCACATATTCAGAGTCATATTGCTTTTGATTGACATTAAAGACACTGCCTGACGAATTAAGCTCATCAAAGTTAAAACTTTGGGTAGGGTCCATCATATTGACTTGCTCTCCCGGACGCGGCACATAGATTTCCAGAGGGTCAATAAAGTCGGTTGTCATATTGAGCAATAGTGCAACCCTGATACCTGGAATGGCATAATTCAGAAAATCTGCATGAAGGATAAATATGCCTGTACCATAGAGAATATGCTCTATTTCGGTGCAGTTGCCATAGTTGTCATCCACGCCACGAAGCATAATCATGGCCTGCCTTCCGTTGTAACGGGCTAATGCGTGATTTTCAAGTATGCCACTGGTGACATCTACGTCTGTATGTGCATTTATCTTCTTAATGACGGGAGAGTCTTCGGGAAATGTTGCTCCCCGTGTAGGCACAAGTTCCAGCTGGGGGTCAAATGCTGTGAATAAAGATGACACTAAGTCATGGAAACCATTAAAGACGGACAAGACACAGACCAATGCAGTTGTTGCCAAAGCTATACCAATGACAGATATCATTGATATGACATTAATTGCGCTATGGCTCTTTTTAGAAAAAAGATAGCGGCGGGCGACAAAGATTGGAAAGTTCACAATAAAAAAGTTTATTTCTTCAATAGTTCATCAATATGTTCCATGTAGTCCAATGTGTCATCCTTGAAGATTCTCAGTTCAGGGATAATGCGTAATTGATAGCGCAGATGTTGTCCTAAAGCGTAGCGGATACTTTTGATGTTTTTTGTCAGATTGGCTACTATCTCATCTCCTTTCTCAGAAGGGAACACACTGATATATACGGTGCAATAGCTAAGGTCGGGTGATATTCTGCATTCACTGACAGAAAGCATTATTCCGTGTGTCTTGCGTGTTTCTTCCAGAAAGATGTTGCTAAGCTCTTTTTGGATAAGTCGCTCTATTTTGCTTTGACGGTTTTTTTCCATAACACAGTTTATTATTGGACTTGACTTCCAGGCTTTACGTCTTTAGAGGTTGTTGTAACCGACAGGCTTTGGTCATAGTTGACAGCTGAAAGAATCATGCCCTGGCTTTCCTCACCCATCATCTTGCGTGCAGCGAAATTAGCGACAAACAATACTTGCTTGCCTACAAGGACGGAAGGGTCTTCATAGTAAGCGGCTATACCGCTAAGGATAGTGCGTCCTTCCGCTGTTCCGTCGTCAATATGGAATTTCAGCAGTTTCTTTGATTTTTTAACTTTCTCACAAGCAGTCACAAGTCCGACCCTGATATCGAGCTTCTCAAAAAGTGTGTAATCTACATTTTCCTTAACTGGTTGAGGCTTATATTGTTTTGCTTCATTTGCCTTCTTGATTTCTTCCAATTTACGGAGTTGAGCGTCGATGACACTGTCATCAATCTTTTCAAACAGTAATTCGGGTTCAGCCAGTTGGTGTCCTGTCTGGAGTATGTCCATGGAACCCAGTTGTTCCCATTCAAAAGAGTCAAGATTCAGCAGTTCACGCAGTTTTTTGCTGCTAAACGGCAAGAACGGCTCAAATGCGATGGCAAGATTTGCCGTCAACTGCAGACAAATATTGAGGATGGTTTTAACACGCTCAGGAGAAGTCTTCCATACTTTCCATGGCTCACATTCTGTGATATAACGGTTGCCAATGCGTGCCAGATTCATCGCTTCTTTTTGTGCCTCGCGGAATTTGAATTGGTCTAACAGAGACTCAACGGCTTTTTTCACGTCTTTGAATTCTGTTATCGTCTGCTTGTCAGTATCAAGCAATTCTCCAACAGCGGGTACCTTTCCGTCAAAGTATTTTTTTGTGAGCTGAAGGGCTCTGTTGACGAAATTGCCATATATGGCAACCAGTTCGGAGTTATTGCGTTCTTGAAAATCTTTCCAGGTAAAGTTGTTGTCTTTTGTTTCAGGGGCATTTGCCGTCAAGACATAGCGCAAAACATCCTGCTTTCCTGGCATGTCAACCATATATTCGTGCAGCCATACTGCCCAGTTGCGTGAGGTTGAGATTTTGTCATTCTCCAGGTTTAGAAATTCGTTTGCCGGCACGTTGTCAGGCATGATATATCCGCCGTGTGCTTTCATCATGACAGGGAAAATGAGACAATGGAAAACGATGTTGTCTTTGCCGATGAAATGTATCAGGCGTGTGTCGTTGTCTTGCCACCACTTTTGCCAGCTTCCCCATTTTTCCGGATGCTTCTCACAGAGTTCTTTTGTGTTGGAGATATATCCTATAGGAGCGTCAAACCAGACATAAAGGACCTTTCCCTCGGCTCCTTCAACAGGAACGGGTATTCCCCAGTCAAGATCACGGGTCATGGCGCGAGGTTGCAGATCCATATCCAGCCATGACTTGCACTGTCCATATACATTGCTGCGCCATTCCCGATGACCGTCAAGAATCCATTGTTTCAGCCAGTTTTGATATTTGCCCAATGGGAGATACCAGTTTTTGGTCGGTTTTTTGACCAGTCCGTGTCCCGGGTTATTCTTATTGGTCGGATTTATCAGTTCTTCGGGCGACAAAGAAGTTCCGCAGTGTTCACACTGGTCGCCATATGCGCCCTCAAAACCGCAGCGAGGGCAGGTGCCGACAATGTTGCGGTCGGTCAGAAATTCACCTGTGACCTCGTCGCAAAACTGCTCCTCGGTGAATTCCTGCAATTCACCCTTGTCATAGAGTGTCCTGAAAAAGTCACTTGCGAATTTATGGTGAATGGCACTTGTTGTGCGGCTATAGATATCAAAAGATATACCGAAGTCCTCAAACGATTTCTTGATGAGTGTATGGTAGCGGTCTACCACCTCCTGGACAGAGATGCCTTCTTCCCTTGCACGGATGGTGACAGGCACACCGTGTTCGTCGCTTCCGCAAACAAACATAACGTCTTGTTTCTTTAAGCGAAGGTATCTCACATAGATATCTGCTGGTATATATACACCGGCCAAATGGCCTATATGGACGCCACCGTTTGCATAAGGCAGCGCAGCTGTAACAGTTGTTCTCTTGAATTTTTTGTCCATTTATCCTGATTTAGACTTCAAAATTACTGCTTTTCACGCATCTCTCAAAGTTATTTTGTGCTTTTTTGTGGTTAAATCCTTCTGTAAAGCAGAGTTATTTGAAAAAAAGAGTTTATATTTTTTTGTGAGTCCGGCTGAAAGAGAAGAATCAACAGTGTCATAGGATAAACGGACACGTATAAAAATCCTTGTTGTCGCCCAGAAATAAAAATTACCCCAGGGATGAACAGAACACATCTTATGATGCATGGGTATCTGCCATATACTGATTGGATATTGGAGGAATAGTGTGTCACGTTGGGGCGATAAGTTTTCAGTTCCACAGGTTGGACCTTACATTCCATCGGGCAGAACTTACATTCCAAGCCGCAGAACCTACATTCCAGCCTTTGGAATGGAGAATATACCGATGAAAAATGTTGTGAGCGAACAGGGACGGCTACATAAGGAATCCTGCAGGCAAGACAGTTGTCACCGTATTTGCAGCGACTGAACATTTGAAGGAAAATGCCGGGAGAATGTGATATTAAATCAACCGGCAGGTAAAATCAGCCATTAGATGTAAATTTCTTGGCTGTCCGGAGAGCGCAGCATTAGCGGTCAATAAAATCCTCTATGTTTTTTTGGAGAATGGCTTTGCCGAGTGTTATCCGGTCGGCTGATTCCCGGGGACACGAGGAGAGCGTCTTTGAGGAAGTCAAGTCATAAATGCTATATCCTGTCGAATCTATAAGGGCGAAGCCGTTATCAAAGGTGTGGAGTGCCAACGGGTGATAGCCTTTGCTCATAACGTCGCGGCTGAAGGTAAAGGAACTGTGCTCTATGCCCATCTGTCCCAGCAGGGTTGCGGCAAGGTCGGTCTGACAACAAATTTTGTCAACAACCTGGGGTTGTTTGACGGCACCTCCAACCCAAAGCATGGGTACGTGGCATCTGCGGATATCTGCTTCGGTCAGTCCTTCAGGATAGCCTATGCCGTGGTCTGGCAGGAAGATGACAAGCATATTTTTCCATGCCGGCGTCTTCTTCAGTTTGTCGATGAATTTGCCGATGCAGTCGTCTACATATGCCATGCTGTTGGCAACCTTATCCAGTCCGCTACGCTCAAACGGCACAATCCAAGGTTCGTGGCTGGCAAGGGTAAGAAATGTGGTGAACCATGGATAGCTTTGAGGCTTACGTTCTATCTGCCGAAAAAGTGTGTCAAAGGCGATAGCGTCAGTTACGCCCCAAGCATGAGTGGTCCGTGTCTTGCCAGGGAAGTAGGTGTCGCCTGTTGCTTTCTGAAAGCCGTTGGAAAGGAGATATCCTTTAATGTTCTTGAAATTGATGTCTCCGCCATATAGGAAGTCTGTCGAATAACCATGTTCAGCCAACGATTGACCGATGGAGCCCAAAGATTGTGCTTTCTCGGGGAAATGCAGTACTGACAGTTCCGGGAATGCTGGATATCCGCTCAAGATGCTGACAAGACCTCTGTCAGTGCGGAAGCTGTTCGCATAGAAATTTGAAAAGAAGACGCCTTCATTGATTAGGCTGTCAAAACGTGGGGTTACATTCTTTTCCCCATGAAGATGTTCAACAAAAGTCCCGCCAAAACCTTCGATAACAACCAACACGATGTTCGGGCGCATGGTGTTAAGCAACGAGTCACTGTTGACGCTTTGTGTTGAATAGCCTGCTGACCGGTAGATTTTATCGGCTTCCTCAGTTGTATAAAAACGGCATATCTTGTCAAAGTTCTTGGCTTTGAGAGATGAATACAACAAATTGAAAGCAGGATTGACAGCGGCATGATTTAAGAACATGTTATCAGAAAAGTATACCGTCCCGACATTCATAGTCGACTTGCCAAAGCCTCCACGAACACCGATAAAGGCAAGGCCTCCAAACAAAAGAAGTAAGAGAGTAGTTGGCAATGGTTTGCACCTGTTTGCTTTCTTGGGAACGCAGATGTATTGAATCAGGAATATAGCCAAAGCAAGTACAATGATACAGGTAATACCTATCAGTACATATCCTATAGAGACACTGCTTATGGCGCTTTTGGGAGAGTCGAGATAAGACAATGCCATTGCGTCAAGCTTGAATTGCCAAAAAGGATATAAGGCGCAGTCTGACACAAATATCATGGAAAGCGCAAAACCAATGAGACTTGTATAAAGCAGCAAGGCAGGTCTCCACCATTTATAGGAAGGAAGCCATACAGATATCATCGTCGTCAGCAAAGGCAGGGCTATGAGATATCCTGCAACAGAGCAATCCATTATCAAACCATGGCGAAGGACTTGCAGTACATCTGTGAAAGAAAAATCTGCAGCAGAATGGTTGTACATCAGGAAAACAAGTTTCATGAATACAGATGTCACAACATATGCGGCATACAATTTAAGAAGAAAGAAAAAACGTGTCTTCATATAGCAAGTCAGGATTCTTTATAGCTGTTGCATATCATGAAGTTTCTTATAATAGCCGCCTTGGGCAATCAGTTCCTCGTGAGTGCCGCGCTCTATGATTTTTCCTTCGTGCAGCACATTAATCTCGTCTGCGTTTTTGATGGTTGAGAGCCTGTGTGCGATAGCTATGGTTGTACGTGACCTCATCAGTTTCTCCAAGGCATCCTGTACCAAGCGCTCAGACTCGGTGTCCAAAGCAGATGTGGCTTCATCCAGAATAAGTATCGGGGGATTTTTAAGTATGGCGCGTGCAATCGAGATACGCTGTCGCTGACCGCCGGACAAGCGGCATCCACGGTCGCCGACAGAGGTTTGGTAACCGTCTTCCATATTCATGATAAAGTCGTGGGCGTTGGCAATGCGGGCAGCCTCCTCAACCTGTGCTTGCGTAGCGTGGCTGACGCCAAAGGCAATATTATTAAAGATGGTGTCATTAAAGAGAATGGCTTCCTGGTTAACATTGCCGATGATACTGCGAAGGGAAAGAATGGACATATCTTTGATGTTGACACCGTCTATCAGTATCTCTCCTTTTTGAATGTCATGAAAGCGTGGAATGAGATCAACCAATGTGGATTTGCCAGAGCCTGACTGACCTACCAGCGCAATGGTCTTGCCTTTGGGTATGAGCAGGTTGATATTGCTAAGAATCTCTTTGTTGTCGGTGTAGCTGAAGGATACATCCTTGAACTCAATCTGGTGGTTTAGTCCGTTGATTTCAACGGGATGTTCCGCTTCTACGATATTGTTCTCGGCAAACATAATCTTGTTTATACGCTCCATGGAAGCCATACCTTTTTGTATGCTGTAACCTGCTTTTGACAGGTCTTTTATAGGTTGGAGAGTGGTATAAAGAATAACGAGGAAATAAATAAAAATGCTTGCGTCAATAGGAGAGTTGCCGGAGAAAATGAGATATCCCCCGAACCATAGGACAATGACAATCATACATGTTCCAAGAAACTCACTGACAGGATGCGCAGAGGATTGGCGGATGGAAACTTTCATTGAGGCACGGCGGAATTCGTTGTTGACAGCAATAAATCTGTCTTCCATCTTCTTCTCTGCGACAAAAGCCTTAATGATGCGTAACCCTCCGAGAGTTTCTTCTATCTGACTTAGACCGTCACTCCACTTGGACTGGGCATAAAGCGATTTGCTTTTCAGTTTTTTCCCAATTCTTCCGATACCGCCAGCAAGGAAAGGTACAACCAATAGCGTAAATAGCGTCAGTTCCCAGCTTACTGCAAACATGGTACCAACATAGATAAGTATGAAGATAGGATTCTTGATGACCATGTCTAAAGAACTGGTAATGGACGCGTCAATCTCGTTGACATCAGTGCTGACGCGGGCAAGAATGTCACCTTTGCGTTCTTCTGTAAAAAAGGACAAAGGCAGATATAAAATCTTTTTATAAATTTTTGCACGAATGTCCCTGACAATACCTGTCTTAATGGGCATCAGCATGGCGGAACCTCCGAAATAAGCACTGGTTTTGAGTAATGTCAAAAATGCCAGCATACAACCAAAGAGAAGCAATGCCGTTGATGGAGTAAAGGCATCGCAGATAACTTGAGAATAATAGTATCCGTTGTTGACAAGAACATCCTTGAGATTGTCTAAATTACATTGCTCCCATGGAATCAGTTCATAGTGGTTTTGATTTATCTTAAACAGAATGTTTAAAATGGGAAGGAGCAACGTAAAGGAAAAGACGTTGAAAATAGCAGCCAAAATATTCAGCAATAACGTGCATGCAACAAATCCTTTATATGGTTTGAAGTATGGCCCCATTAGTTTAAAGAACTCTCTCATAGTAAGACAACGAATTAATTATTTTCTTCCGAAATCTGCAGGTATTTCTCCCCATTTACTGGTTTCCCACTTAATCAGTCTGTTCTTAATCTGATGTGTCTGCAACCATTTAGTGGCACGTGCTATTATCTCAAGGACATTTTTCGTGTCATCTGTTAGAGGCAACTTAGTGGCGCAATGCTGTTTTTTGACCCATAACAAGGCGTTGCGGCTGTCACTGTAAACGACTGTTTCTGTATCACCAGTCTTGTCTAAAAGAGCCAGACAATGTACTATCGCCAGAAATTCACCGATATTGTTTGTGCCTTGTATCGGGCCAAAATGAAAAATCTCTGCTCCGGTTCTAAGGTCTATACCGCGATATTCCATCGGTCCCGGGTTCTTGCTGCATGCGGCATCCACGGCAATGGCTTTTGCTATCACTTCTTTAGGCAGAGGCAGAACGGTGTCTTGTCTGTCAGTGGGTGGATTCTGAAGAATATTTTTGACTTGTTTTGTTTTATAATAATCCTGTGGCGGGCCGGCTGCAAAGGCTTCTTGAGCAGACTCCAATGTAGGAAAGCTTTTATATTTTGCACCTGGTCGGGATTGAGTTTGTTCTTTACATTCATCCCAACTGCTGTAAACTCCAGGTTCCTTGCCTTCCCAGACAGTATAATATTTTTTTCTTGCTGACATGCGGCAGAAAAGTGGTTACATACGTTCAGGTACCTCTATGCCCAGCAGTCCCATGCCGAGATGAATAACTTTTGCAACATTCATGGAAAGCATCAAACGCAATTGTTTGCTGGCTGTATTTGTTTCATGCAAAATGCTGTAGTCATGATAGAATTGGTTGTATTCCTTGACAAGGTCATAACAATAGTTGGCGATGGTGCTTGGACTATATTTTGCACCTGCCTGTTGAACTGTAGACTTGAATTCGGCAAGGTGCTGAATTAAGTTTTGTTCTTTCTCAGAAACCGTCACATCCTGTGGCAGAGTGGGAGGAATAGTAATTTTTTCTTCTTCTGCCTTTCTGAGAATACTACGTATACGTGCATAGGTATATTGGATAAACGGACCGGTGTTGCCGTTGAAGTCTATACTTTCCTCAGGATTGAACATCATATTCTTTTTTGCGTCAACTTTCAACAGGAAATATTTCAGTGCGCCCATGCCGACGATACGTGCAATCTCATCTTTCTCCTCGTTGCTCATGTCTTGGAATTTTCCAAGTTCCTCGCTGGTTTGGCGTGCTGTCTTTTTCATTTCTTCTATAAGATCATCTGCATCGACAACAGTTCCCTCACGGCTTTTCATCTTGCCGTTTGGTAATTCTACCATACCATAAGAGAAGTGGACAAGATCTTTGCCCCATTTAAAACCTAATTTGTCAAGAAGTATTGACAATACTTTGAAGTGGTATTCTTGTTCGTTTCCGACGACATAGACCATCTTATCGATAGGGTAGTCTTTGAAGCGCAATTTGGCTGTACCGATATCTTGGGTCATGTAAACGGAAGTTCCGTCTTTTCTCAACAGCAGTTTCTCGTCTAATCCTTCTGGTTTGAGATCTGCCCAAACAGAGCCGTCTTCATGACGTATAAACAGTCCTTCGTTAAGTCCTTTTTCTACTTCACTCTTGCCTGCTAAATAGGTTTGGGACTCATAATAAATCTTATCAAAGCTAACGCCCAAAGCCTTGTATGTCTGGTCGAATCCGGCATAAACCCAATCGTTCATCATATTCCACAAATCGCGGACTTCCTTGTCATTGTTTTCCCATTTGACGAGCATTTCGTGAGCTTCTTTCATCAGAGGAGACTCTTGTTCAGCTTTAGCTTTAGCGTCATCATCGCTCAGTCCTTCTGCCTTATACTGCTCAGTGAGTGCTTTTACCTCTGCGCGGAAGTGCTTGTCAAATGCAACATAAAAATCTCCGACTAAGTGGTCGCCCTTCTTGCCCGAAGTTTCGGGTGTGATGCTTTTTCCCCATTTTTGCCATGCGAGCATACTTTTACAAATATGTATGCCTCGGTCATTGACGATATTCGTACGAATAATTTTGTTGCCGTTCGCAGCGATGATGTTTGACAATGCCCATCCAAGCAGATTGTTGCGTATGTGCCCTAAGTGTAAAGGCTTATTTGTATTAGGAGAGGAGTATTCTATCATTACGAGAGGAGAAGTCTCAGTGGCTTTTGTAATGCCATAAGTCTCATCCGCATGTATTTTCTCCAACATATTAACCCAGATGTGCGGTGTAAGGCAGAGGTTCAAATACCCGTTTATGACATTGAATTTCTCTATGGCGTCATCGTTTTCAACGAGCCAGTTGCCTATTTCCAAAGCAGTTTCTTCTGGTTTTTTATGCGATAGACGCAAAAAAGGAAATACGACAAGTGTCAAATGTCCTTCAAACTCAGGTCGCGTCTTTTGTAATTGTATTTGTTTTTCCTCTATGGTTGCACCGTATAAACTTTTCAGGGCAACAACAAGTGAGGCGGAAAGGTGTTCCTCGATTTTCATATTTGTTTGTGTTATGATGTTCTATGTTAGAATAAACATACAAAGATAAGAAAACTTTTGTAGTTATGGGATGATTACTAAAAAAGCGTGTCCTCGCAAGAAGACACGCTTTTTTGTGTTTATACAAAGTTTTATGCTTTTACATCTTGTGCATCCTGGATGCGAATGTCTTCATCGGCTTTAATATTCTTGTGACCTTTGATAGTGAGGTATGCAAGAGGAGCAGCGATAAACAAAGATGAGAGTGTACCATATACAACACCCAGAATCATTGCGAATGCAAAGCTGCGGATGCTTGCGCCACCGAAGAAGATGATGACGAGCAATACTACCAATGTTGTTGTTGAGGTATTGATTGTACGTGCCAAAGTTGAGTTCAGTGACTGGTTGAACAGCAACTGCTTCTCGCGGTTTGGATAAAGACGGAGATACTCACGAACACGGTCAAAGATAACCACTTTATCATTGATAGAGTAACCGATACACGTCAAGATAGCACCAATAAATGTCTGGTCAATCTCCAGAGAGAATGGAAGAATACCCCAAAGCAGAGAGTATGTTCCGATAATCAAAGTGGAGTCACATGCCAGAGCCACTGTACTGCCAATAGAGAATGCAACATTGCGGAAGCGTATCAAAATGTAAATAAAGATAGCGATCAATGAGAGCAGCACACTGATGATAGCACCGTGGGTTACGTCCTTAGCGATAGATGGACCAACCTTTTGAGAACTGATGATTGAGCCGCCGTCACGTTTCTCTGTATTTTTGAAATCTTCAAGCGTTACGTTGTCGCTCAACAGTTTGCCTTCTTTCAGGCTGCTGTAAAGCACTTTCTCTATTTCTGTGTCAATAGAAGGATCGTTTTCTTCTATGCGGTAGTTGGTTGTGATACGTACTGTTTTATGGTCGTTACCCAATGCGATGACAGAAACATTGGCATCTGTCATATGAGATTTAACGAAATTGCTAACCGTTTCGGGTTCTACCGGTTGTTCAAACCGGACTTCGTAGTTACGTCCACCTGTGAAGTCAATACCTGTACTTAATCCTCTGGTAAAGAATGAACCAATGCTGATCATCAGCAATATCGCAACCAGAATAAATGAGACCTTGTATGAACTCATGAAATGGTATTGCGGATTGGACATAATGTTCTTTGACCAAGCGGTGGTAAAGGTAAGGTTCTGCCATTTGTTTTTCTTTCCTACATAGTAATCGTAGAAAAGGCGTGTAATGCATACTGCGGTAAAGACTGATGCCAGCAGACCGATAATCAATGTTGTGGCAAATCCGCGGATAGGACCTGTACCGAAATTGAACAGGAAGATACCCGTAATGATAGATGTCACGTTAGAGTCAATGATGGCTGAGAGTGCGTGCTGGTAACCGAGATTGATTGATGTGTAGAGTGATTTACCACTGCGAAGCTCTTCTTTGGTACGTTCATATATCAACACGTTGGCATCCACAGCCATACCCAGAGTCAGTACCATACCGGCAATACCGGACATGGTCAATGCTGCTTGGAAGGAAGTCAGGATACCGAAGGTGAAGAACAGGTTGAGCAACAGGGCAAAGTTTGTCACCATACCAGGAATCAAGCCATAGATGCAGCACATGTAAACCATCAAAAGGACAAATGCCAATACGCAAGACAAGAAACCTTGGTTGATAGACTGTTGGCCTAAGCTCGGACCTACGATATCTTCTTGTACGATATGGGCAGGAGCGGGCATCTTACCACTATTCAATACGTTTGCCAAGTCTTTGGTGTCTTCTGTGGTAAAGTGTCCGGTAATCTCTGAGCGTCCGCCTGTAATCTCGTTCATTACGTTAGGAGCACTGTATACAACGCCGTCCAGTACGATGGCAATGGCGTGGTTGATGTTTTTCTTTGTCAGATTTGCCCATGTGCGTGCACCGTCAGTGTTCATTTCCATGGAGACACAAGGACGGCCGAATTGGTCAAATGTGTTTTGTGCATTTACGATAACGTCGCCCTCCAGAGGTGCTTTACCTTTCGAACCTGCCGTCTTGATGGCATAGAGTTCAAATACCTCCAATTTTTGGGACATGTCAGAAGGTTTGACGCTCCATTTTAACTCTAAGTCCTCAGGGAGTGCGTTCTTTGCAATCTCAGTGTTGAGAAGTTTGTTCACTTCTGCGGTGTCGCGTGCCAAAGCATATCCAACCATGCTGCCGCTTGCATTCTGGGCAGGAACAAGCTGGAGTACACTTAATAACGGGTGCTCTTTCTTCAGTTTTTCTATTTCAGCAGCGTCATTCTGTGCAGTTTCATTAACCTTCTTGCCTACCAACTTAGCTTTCAGAGAAGCGTCTGTTGCAGTACTGTCAGCCACGGTCTGTTCATCTGTAGCGGCTTTTTCTTCAACTGCTGTAGTGTCTTTTGCGGTGGCGTTGACGAGTTTTGTGTCTAACGAAGTGAGATAAGGAACAATGACGGCTGCGTCATAAGTCTCCCAGAATTCAAGGTTTGCGCTTCCTTGAAGTAATTTACGTATACGGTCCGGCTCCTTGATACCAGGGAGTTCCACCATGATACGGCCCATCTGACCTTCCAGAGTCTGAATGTTCGGCTGTGCCACACCAAAGCGGTCAATACGAGAACGCAATACGTTATATGAGTTTTCTACTGCTGCTTTGGTCTCCGAGCGCAACACTGCTTCAATCTCAGCGTCGGTGCTTCGGGTGTTGACTTTGCCTTTTAGCTGCTGGGTAGCAAAGATGGTGTTTAACTTGTCTTTGCCGGCCAATGCCTGGAAGTCCCGGATAAAAAGTGTGATTAAGTTGTCCTGACTCTTTTGGGCTTCTACTGTAGCCTGTGAGAGGGCTTTGGTAAAATTAGGGTCGGTTGAACGATCTGCGAGACTCTTAATAACGTCTGGAACAGATACCTCAAGTACGACATTCATGCCGCCTTTCAAATCCAGACCTAAACCAATTTGCATTTCCTGGCACTGCTTGAGTGTGTAAGCTCCGAACCAAACCTTTTCATTCTTTAGGGAGTCAAGATAGAATTGAGCGGCTTTCGGTTCCATTTTTGCCGCTTTGTTTTCATAATGACGGGTTACGAACGAGAAGGAGAGATAGTAAATGCACACTAATACAAGTGCGACAGCAAATACTTTTACAAATCCTTTGTTTTGCATTTTGATAATATTTTTATTTGTTTTTATTCGTTAAATAATATACAGATACAATTTTTAGCGTGCAAATATAATAATTTTATTCCAAATATACCCTTTTCTGTTGTTAATTTCAGGCGAAACCCTTTAATATATATGGTACGGACATCTTTTTGCATCTGAAAAGTTCTTTTATTTAAATGTATAGAGAAACGAGAAGATGCAGCGTCTTGTATCGGGCATTGTCAAAGAAATAGATGACGGTGGCACGCTATGTTTTTAGTTCCAGCCCATGGAATGTAAGTTCCGTGAGGCGGAATATATGTTCCAAAGTATGGAATTTACATTCCATTCCGCGGAACGGAAAACATATAGGCAGAAGAGGATTTGTTTTGTCGGATCCTGTTCTCATCTTGACACGTCCAAGGCTGTCATGCAGTTTTAAGATTTTAATGGGATATGTGCTGTTACCCGAAGAAAATCAGTTATTTTTGTAACATAAATACCAAAAATAAGATGAAATCATACAAAAGAATTGCAGTCATTGTTGCTTTGTCAGTATTTATCTGCACAGCGTCTGATGCTAAAAACATCAACAAGCATCGTTGGACAGAAGAACAGGCTAACGAATGGTATAGCAAGCTTCCATGGCTTGTGGGATGCAACTATATTCCTGCTACGGCTATCAACCAGATAGAGATGTGGAGTAAGGATACCTACGATCCCCGTCAGATAGACAAAGAACTGACCTGGGCGGAGAGTATCGGTTTTAACACCTTGAGGGTATTCCTGAGCAGTGTCGTATGGGAACACGACCCGCAGGAATTGAAAAATAATATGTCGGACTTCCTCAATATCTGTGAGAGGCATCACATTAGGCCGTTTTTTGTCTTGTTGGATGACAATTGGTTGCCTGAGTCCAAATATGGCGTACAACCTAAACCCAAACCCGGTGTGCATAATTCTGGATGGGTGAAAGACCCCGCCATCAGTTTGCGCGCTGATACGACAAGGCTTTATAAATTCCTGAGAAGATATTTCAAAGATGTTATCGGATCTTTCCGCAATGACCGGCGCATATTGTTTTGGGATATCTACAATGAACCCGGTGCCCAGGGCATAGGTGTTGCATCCTATAACCTCATGAAGAAGACTTATGAATGGGCGCGCGAGGCAAGGCCGTCGCAACCTATTACGAGTTGTATATGTGAGATGGGTGCCAAAAATGCCAGGTTGCAGGCTTTCCAGTTAGAGCATAACGACATAAACACTTACCATAATTATAAAGATTCGCATGATCAGGAAGAAATGATTAAGTATCTGCGAATGGGAAACCGCCCGTTGATTTGTACAGAATACATGGCACGGAAATTCAACAGCAAGTTCCAAAACGTGTTGCCCGTTTTGAAAAAACATCGTGTCGGAGCTATCAACTGGGGTTTTGTAGCCGGTAAGACCAACACAAACTTTGCTTGGAACGACCCTTTGCCTGATATGAAAGAACCACCCGTGTGGTTTCATGACATTTTCCGCACTGACGGCACGCCCTTCGATCAAGAGGAAATCGATGTTATAAAATCGCTGACAGGCAAATAAGCGCTGAGTTTATTCTGTCTTTTTGGGACACTTTTTGGAGCAGTCCCTTTGTCCGCAGCACGAACATTCTCCGCAGGAATGTCCGCCTTTACCTTTTATTAGTCTGAACACCACCCACGATGCTGTCAGCAAAATAATAGCCAGTATCAGGATACTTTGAATATTCATCGTTCTAAAGAATTAACGCATAAAGTATGTGAACAATAAAGGCGCAAAGCCATGCTATAGCGCACTGCCACACGATGAGCGTGGCGGCATAGCAAGTACCCATCTCGTGACGGATTGTGGCAACTGTGGCGACGCAAGGTGTATAGAGCAAACAAAACACCAGCAGACTGAGCGCTGTGGCTGGCACCAGTGCCGTGGTCAAAGCGGCGCTGGAGCCAAACAGGACAGTCAGGGTAGAAACTATGCTCTCCTTGGCTAAAAAGCCGGAAACCAAAGATGTGACAATACGCCAGTCTCCAAATCCCAGAGGTGTAAAGACTGGAGCCACCCATCCAGCTAACATGGCCAAAATACTGTCTTTTGAGTCTTCCACAATATGAAAATGGTAATCAAAGGTCTGCAGGAACCAGATGACGATGGTGGCTATAAAAATAATGGTAAATGCCCTTAATATAAAATCCCTCACCTTGTCCCATATTAGCCGCAAAACGCTTTTTACTCCCGGTATGCGGTAATTGGGCAGTTCCATGACAAACGGCACAGGATGCCCCTTGAAAACAAAGCGTTTCATGAATAAAGCGAAAAAGATACCCACAATGATGCCTGACAGATACAAATATATCATAACAATTGTGCCGTTTTCAGGGAAAAAGACTGCTGTAAAAAAGGCATATACAGGCAGTTTTGCCGTACAACTCATAAAAGGCGTTAGCATTACGGTCAGTTTTCTGTCGCGCTCCGACGGTAGTGTGCGGCTTGACATTACGCTTGGAACACTGCAGCCGAAACCTATCAGCAAAGGAACAATGGAACGCCCCGATAAGCCCAGGCGGCGTAGCGGCTTATCCATTACAAAGGCAATGCGCGCCATGTAACCGCTGTCTTCCAGAAGGGACAAAAGAAAAAACAATGTTACGATAATCGGGATAAAACTCACTACAGAGCCGACGCCAGTGAAGATACCATTTATTATTAAAGAGTGGACAACGGCTTCCACGTTCCAGTTTGTTAATTGAGTGTCAGTCCATGCGGTGAATGACGCAATGGCTTTTGCCATCTGTAGCTGAAGCGTACCGCCTATGACATCAAACGTCATCCAAAAAATAAAGAGCATAATGGCGAGAAACGCAGGTATAGCCGTCCATTTTCCCGTAAGGACTTTATCTATAGAGATACTGCGCAGGTGTTCTTTGTTCTTTTTGGGTTTCACCACAGTAGCCTGACAAGTATCTTGAATAAAAGCATAGCGCATATCTGCTATGGCAGCAGCTGAATCCAACCCTCTGTGTTCCTCCAATTCCTGAATAATTAAGGACACTGTTTTATTTTCGTTGTTGCTTAATTGCAAAGCCTGTTGGATATATTTATCTCCTTCCAGTAGTTTGGTGCCGGCAAAGCGAACAGGAATATCTGCTCTTAATGCGTGGTCTTCAATTAGATGCATAATGCCGTGAATGCTTCTGTGTACAATTCCGCCATGATAAGTGGGTTTACAGAAATCCACGCGGGTAGGGCATTCGTGGTAGCGGGCGACATGAACCACATGCTCCATCAACTCGTCTGTTCCTTCATTCTTCAGGGCAGAAACAGGCACGACGGGTATCCCTAACAAACGTTCCATTTTGTTTATTCTTACAGTACCGCCATTATTGCGCAACTCATCCATCATGTTCAGAGCCAATACCATCGGCACGTTAAGTTCCATGAGTTGCATGGTAAGGTACAGATTGCGCTCAATGTTTGTGGCATCGGCGATGTTGATGATAGCAGTGGGTTTATGCTTCAGGATAAACTCTCTTGTGATGACCTCTTCTTTGCTGTAAGGAGACAAAGAATAAACGCCGGGTAAATCCACAATTTCAACATAGGGATAGCCCTTGGCCGTTCCGCTTTTAGTATCTACCGTCACACCGGGGAAATTGCCTACGTGCTGATTTAATCCTGTTAATTGATTAAACAATGTAGTTTTTCCGGAGTTTTGGTTTCCTACCAGAGCAAGTACGATTTTCTCTCCTTTGGGTATGCCTTTTTGGCGACTGTCATGATGTATCGGCGCAGCTTCACCCAAGCCGGGGTGCTCATACAGTATATAAGCTTCATCTTCCGCCTCATTGGCGTTCTCTTCTATTTGATTATCACAGACTTTAACTTCTATTCTGTCAGCATCAGCCATGCGCAAAGTCAATTCATAGCCATGAATGAGTATTTGCATAGGATCGCCGAGAGGAGCGTATTTGACGATTTTTACAGACGCTCCGGGTATAATGCCCATATCCAAGAAGTGTTGGCGTAATGCAGGTTCGCCGGTTACTGTTTGGACTTCAGCTCTTTGTCCGATGTTCAATTCCTTGAGAGTCATACCCCTTTTTAAATCGTATGCAAAATTAATACTATTCCGCAGACTGCACAATACCCATTAATGTGGATTTTTAGTATTCATCATTGAATACAGTAAAAAAACAATTATTTATGATTTTTTAGCAGCTTTATTCTTGGTTTTATAAAAATAGATGCTTATCTTAGCAGTTGCTTTAATAACAATAGGACTATATGACACAATATTCAAATAAAAACAATTTTTGTATCATCCTCTGCGGAGGTTTCGGCAACCGTTTATGGCCTTATAGCCGCAATCGTAAGCCCAAACAATTTTTGGATTTGCTCAATCTTGGTAAAACCATGATGCAACTTGCTTATGATAGATTTGCGCGTATCTTGCCAGAAACGAATATATTTATTGTTACTCAGAAGGAGTATGTCGGATTAGTTCAAGAACAACTTCCCCAGTTGTCGCAGCGCCAAATTATAGCGGAACCAGTGTCACTCGGGACAGCGCCGTCTGTTGCTTTGGCAAGTGCGTTTATATATGAAATAAATCCACATGCAAACATTGTCGTTACTCCTGCTGACCAGTTGATACTTAACGAAGAAGATTTTCGTAGACAGGTTGTGCAATGTCTGCAGTTTGTTGAGCAAGAAGAGCGGTTTGTTGTCATCGGGGTTAAACCCAGTCACCCCGAGCCTTCTTACGGATATATTCAAATAGGTAGCGAGGTTATAGGTGAATTCTCCAAAATTAAGAGTTTCACAGAGAAGCCTAACATAGACTTTGCGCGCATCTTCTGTGAAAGCGGAGAATTTTTCTGGAGCACAGGTTTGTTCTTCTTTAATATCAAAACTTATGTGAATGCTTACGGAAAGACACATCCGAAACTGAAACTGCTTATAGAGCGTATCGATTTCGGTTTGAATCATGATGACATATTATCATTTGTTGAAGAACAGTATCCGCGGACATTCTATCAGTCTATAGATTTGCTGATATTAGAGAAATGTTCCAATGTTTATGTAAAGGTATGTACCTTCGGGTGGGCAGATATCGGTAATTGGAATAATCTTTATGAAGTGTCCCAAAAGGATAAAGCTGGTAATGCCATTCTTAATTCCACAACCGAACTGTATGACAGTAAAAACAACATTATCCGTGTGCCGCAAGATAAAGTGGTTTTTGTAAAAGGTTTGGAGGATTATCTTATTACGGAAAACGGAAACGTTCTGATGATATGTCCTAAGAACGATACTTCTTTGCAGCGTAGAATGCTGACGGATGCAAAAATGAAATATGGAGACAAAATGGGATAGCCCATTTTAGTTTCGCCCGTAGTTTGAGGGAGAATGATACACCCCGTGTAGATGTTAAAGAAAATGGCATGTATATGGAAGAGCAGTTAAAACACAAAAATTATAGTCTTTTATTATTCTAACTTCATCAAAATCCTTCAAAATTTTATATCTTTGCATAAAGTATCAAAGGTTATGGAAGATAGGCGGCATCTTTGCTTTTCTGTCATACCGCAAGTGGCAGGGAACGTTTCTCAACGGGAAACTATAGATGTTTCTTTTTGTTTCATCAATGATGCACTTTCTATATTTGTTTTTTCTCTTTTATTGAAAAATAGGCGATACGGAAATATATCGCCTATTTTTTTGCCAATATCATAAAATATGTCGGAGAATAGAATACTTATCAAAAACGGAACAGCAGTCGTCCATAATAAATGTCAGCGGGTGGACATCCTAATAGAAAATAAAAAGATAGCCCGGATAGCTTCAGGCATTGCTGCCGAAGAGGGCATGACTGTTATAGATGCTAAAGGTAAGTATATCACCTATGGTCTGGCGGATGTACATGTACATTTCCGTGAACCTGGCTATTCTGCAAAAGAAACGATTGAGACAGGTTCTAAAGCAGCAGCACACGGAGGATATACGACAGTTTGCTGTATGCCCAATTTGAATCCTGCCCCTGACTCATTACAGAATCTTGACATAGAGGAGGAATTGATAGACAACCAGGCTGTAATAGACGTCAGACCTTATGCCACTATCACCAAGCAACGCAAAGGAATGGAGGCCGTGGACTTCGAGACCTTAAGTCCTTATGTAGTAGGATTCAGTGATGACGGAAGCGGTGTCCAAAACGAAGCTGTCATGGAAGAAGCCATGACGCATGTAGCTGCGCTAAAAGGAATTATTGCGGCACATTGTGAAGACAACAGTTTGCTGAATGGCGGATACATACATGAAGGTAAGTATGCTCAGTTGCATCATCATAGAGGAATCTGTTCGGAAAGCGAGTGGGGGCAAATAAAGAGAGACATTACCTTGGCGGAAAAAACAGGATGCCATTATCATGTCTGCCACATTTCAACCAAAGAAAGTGTTGAGCTCATTCGTAAAGCAAAGGCACGTGGTGTCAATATAACGTGTGAGACAGCTCCTCACTATCTTGTATTGACAGACGAAGATTTGCAGGAGGACGGACGTTTTAAGATGAACCCGCCACTACGTTCTGCAGAAGACCAATTTGCATTGATAGAAGGCATAAAAGACGGGACGATAGACTGCATTGCTACAGATCACGCACCGCATACGCCGGAAGAAAAATCCAAAGGATTGGAAAAAAGTGCAATGGGTATTGTGGGATTGGAAACGGCATTTTCTGTGGTATATACTCATCTTGTCAAAAAGAACGTCATATCATTTGAAAAAATGTTAGAATTGATGTGTGACAATCCCAGACGTATATTTAATCTGAAAGGAAAATTGGAAGAAGGCGAGTTCGCAGACCTTGCCATATTTGATATAGATCACCCATACACTATAGATAGCAGCGGTTTTTTCTCCAAAGGCCACAGTACGCCGTTTGAAGGATGGCGTGTCTACGGCAAATGCTGTCAGACTATTTATCACGGGAAATGTGTTTGGAAGGAACTTGTTAGAAGCGATAAATGATATAAAAGATGCAACGTGTAGAATTAAAGATAAAGTATAATAGACAACTCATTCCAAATATATATGAAATGTGTTTAGAAGGAGATGTCAGTGATATCCGCCAGCCTGGACAGTTTGTCAATGTCGCAGTGGACAACCTATACCTAAGGCGTCCATTGTCGGTCTGTGATTATAATGAGCACGAACTGACACTACTATATAAAGTTGTGGGCCGCGGTACAACGCGATTGTCGCTCATGCACGAAGGTCAAGAAGTGGATATCCTAAGTGGTTTGGGTAACGGGTTTACTATGGATGTTCCTTACTCAAATATCCTTCTTGCAGGAGGCGGAATAGGCATTGCGCCATTGTATAAATTGGCAAAAGAACTCAAATCTCGCGGGAAGAAGCTATCAGTAGCGCTATGTTTCAATACTGAATCAGAGATTTTTTATGACACGGCATTTAAGGAAATAGGCCTCAATGACGTATATATCGTCACTGTTGACGGAAGTAGAGGTCACAAAGGTTTTGTTACAGATTTGATAAGGCAACAGCAACAGAGGTTTGGCTATTTTTATGCATGTGGGCCTATGCCTATGTTGAAAGCATTATGCCAAGAAGTCAACTGTCCTGGCGAAGTCAGCCTTGAAGCAAGAATGGGTTGCGGATTTGGGATTTGTATGGGATGTTCCATAGAGACAACCAAAGGCAGTCAGCGTATATGTAAGGAAGGCCCTGTATTTAAGAAGGAGGATGTAGTATGGTAGCGAAAACGTCAGTTAATTTAAGCGGTGTTTATTTGGACAACCCTGTCATTCCTGCCAGTGGAACATTCGGATTCGGGAAAGAAATGGCGGAAGTGTATGATATAAATATACTTGGCTCTATCTCTATAAAAGGCACAACACGCCAAGCAAGATATGGCAATCCGTTGCCCCGTATTGCTGAGGGGAGTTGTGGAGTTCTTAATTCTGTCGGACTTCAAAATCCTGGAGTGGATGCTGTCGTCAGTACCGAATTACCGGAGTTGCGTAAAATCTTTAGGAAACCGATTATTGCGAATATCAGTGGCTTTTCTATTGATGACTATGCTTACTCTTGCGAAAAAATAGACAAAGAAAAACAAGTTGACATAATTGAAGTAAATATCTCTTGCCCGAATGTGCATAATGGAGGTATGGCTTTCGGTACATCACCTGATATGGCGGCTAAAGTTACTGCCGCTGTCAAAAAAGTAACGACCAAGCCGGTTTATGTCAAGTTAAGTCCTAATGTTACAGATATTGTTTCCATTGCAAGGGCATGTGAGGATGCCGGTGCCGACGGACTGACTTTGATAAACACTATTCTTGGAATGCGTATAGATATCCAACGCAGAAAACCTGTTTTGGCGCAGAAGATGGGCGGATATTCAGGTCCGGCTATTTTTCCCATCGCTGTGAGGATGGTGTATCAAGTCGCACAGGCATGCCATATTCCGATTATGGGTTGTGGTGGTGTGGCCACGGCGGAAGATGTGATTGAAATGATGATGGCCGGTGCAACCGCAGTACAGGTCGGGGCGGAAAATCTACACAATCCGTATGTGTGCAAAGAGATAATAGAACAACTCCCGGTGGTCATGAACCGCTTGCATATTGACTCACTGGAAGATATTATTGGTATCATAAAATAATAATACAATATGGCAAAAGATGTTATAATAGCTTGCGACTTTGATAACGTACAAACGACATTACAGTTTTTGGATAATTTCAAAGGCCGTAAACCGTTTGTCAAAATTGGAATGGAACTATATTATGCCTCTGGTCCCGATATTGTCAGAGAGATTAAGCGCAGAGGACATAAAATTTTTTTAGACCTTAAACTTCACGATATTCCCAATACGGTCCGAAAGACGATGAAGGTACTTTCTAATTTGGATGTAGATATGACGAATGTTCATGCTGCGGGTACAATAGAGATGATGAGCGCGGCTTTGGAGGGTCTGACCCGTGAAGATGGGACAAGACCATTGCTGATAGCTGTTACACAACTCACCAGTACAAGTGAGCAAAGGATGCAAGATGAACTTTTGATAAACGCATCAATCCAAGATACTATTGCAAAATATGCGCAAAATACACGTCAGGCAGGACTTGATGGTGTGGTCTGCTCCCCTTTGGAGGCGGCTTTGGTAAAACAGGCTTGCGGGCAGTCTTTCCTGACAGTAACGCCCGGTATTCGATTCTCTGACAATACCAAAGACGACCAAGTCCGCATTACTACTCCAGGCAAAGCGCGCGAGATAGGATCGGATTACATTGTAGTAGGGAGACCTATAACTGCTGCAGACAATCCGGTAGCAGCATATGAGCGATGCCTTAAAGAATTCTTAGAAATAAATTAAATACAAGTGTTATGACAGAAAAAGAATATGCAAAGGATTTACTCTCTATTGGTGCTGTTTTTTTGCGCCCAGAGCAACCTTTTACATGGGCAAGTGGTATAAAAAGCCCTATTTATTGCGATAACCGTTTAACATTGTCGGCTCCTGAAGTTCGCAATCATATAGAGGAAGGTCTGACAGCTCTTGTCACAGAACATTTTCCTAATGTTGAAATGCTTATGGGGACATCTACGGCGGGTATAGCTCATGCGGCCATTGTTGCTACCCTTTTGGATATGCCTATGGGATATGTGCGTAGCAGTGCAAAAGATCATGGACGGACAAATCGTATTGAAGGGAAAATGAATCCCGGAACAAAGGTCGTTGTTGTCGAAGATCTTATTTCTACGGGAGGAAGCTGTATAGAGGTAGTAGATGCGTTGCGCGAGGCAGGTGCTGATGTATTGGGAATAGTCAGCATATTTACTTACGGCATGAAAAAAGGTCTTGACCGTATCGCCGAAGCCAACACCGTAAATTACTCTCTTTCTAATTTAGACGCTTTGGTAGAGGTTGCCGTAGAAGAGAACTATATCGCTCCGGAGTGGAAAGAGCGTATAATTGCTTTCAGGAATAACCCTTCAGATGATAATTGGACAAAATAAACGAAATAATATGAAACATCTTATAGATCCCACAGATTTGACCTACGATGAAACTAATGACATCATTACATTAGCAGAGGATATTATCGCCCACCGTGAACTTTATACGTCACGAATGAAAGGGAAAAAACTGGCAACGCTTTTCTATGAGCCGAGCACCCGCACCCGCCTCAGCTTTACAGCTGCGATGATGGAACTTGGAGGAAATGTCCTTGGGTTTGACGATGCGCGCAGTTCTTCAGTATCAAAAGGGGAAACAGTGGAAGACACTGTCCGTGTTGTAGGTAATTTTGCTGACATCATTGCCATGCGTCATCCTATCGAAGGCGCCCCGCTCATTGCGTCTCAAGTTTCGGATGTGCCTATTATCAATGCGGGTGACGGTAGCCATAGCCATCCGACCCAGACACTGACAGACTTGCTGACTATCAAGAGAGAGCTCGGGCATATTGATGGTATCACTATAGGCTTTTGCGGAGATTTGAGGTTTGGAAGGACTGTACATTCTTTAATCAAAGCATTGTCGCGTTATAAAGACATTAAAGTGGTGCTTATCGCCCCAGATACCCTGCGTTTGCCAGACTATATCAAACAGGATGTCTGCGACCGTCTCGGCATACGTTATAAAGAGGTCGCCACCTTGGAGGAAGCGATTCCGGATTTGGATATTTTGTATATGACGCGAGTACAAAAAGAACGTTTTCTTGACGAAGATGATTATGACCGGGTAAAGGACAGTTTTATTTTGGATGCGGCAAAAATGAAATTAGCCAAGGAGACAATGAAGGTTCTTCATCCGCTGCCTCGTGTGAACGAGATTCTAACAGAAGTAGACGATGACCCTCGCGCTGCCTATTTCCGTCAGGTTGAAAACGGCAAGTTTGTGCGTATGGCGCTGATTTGCAGATTGCTGGACTGGAAGAATGATGATAATCACAAGATGCCTGAAGGACACGAAATGTTTGTAAATGACGATACACTGCATTGTTACAATACAAAGTGTATTTGTAACAATGAATATGTGAAAACTAAATTTTACGAATCACTTGACGGCGTCGTCAGGTGCTTTTACTGCGACACAAAGGTCAGAGAGTAAAATGTTGTCAAACTCGGTATGAAAATATCAGAATAAGGAATATGAAGAAAATTATTTTCACCATCCTGTTCGTTTTCATATCTATTGAAATGTATGCCTGGCAAGTGAAGTTGGCAGACAGCATAACCAAGAGCCCGGTAAGTTTTGCTACTGTCTATGATGCTAAAGGAACTGTAATTGGACGCTCAGACATGGGAGGTTATATTAATCTTCAGGAAGGCGTCGAATATCATATTTCTCATATAGGCTATGTGCCCAAGAGGATCGTTTATAATGAGGACAGCATCATCCTCTTGTCTCCATCGTCTTATAAATTGTCAGGAGTCACTGCTACCGCCAAGAGAAAGAAGTATTATCACTGTAAAGTGTACTTCAGAAGTATAGAGCATGTAGATTCATGCCTGAAGTATTATATGGACGGAATACGGGAATTCTATATCAACACCAAAAACAAAAAGGTGCATTGCGGTAATGTCGTAACGAATAACTTTATGTCTAAGAGAAAAGACATTGCACAGAAGAAGCGAAGTATGATGATAGGCGACAAGTACATAGCTCTTCCGTTTCTTGACAAGAGCACTTTATATGAGGAAACAATGCGTGACAAAAAGAGAAATATCAAATCGGGTATTGTGTACGCAGATTCTATATCAATAGGTAGTTGCGAGCTTCTTACTGACAAGAACGAGATGCTTTTGTCTATAGATGCCTTGTGGCCCAAAAACGCTCTTGTGACAAATCTATTCGGGTATGAGCAAGTATTATCGAAATACAACAAGACGGAATTATATCGATACAATGACCTTGATGCCCCTTCCGTTTTCAATTTGAAATCCTCCAACAGTTACAGGCATCTGACATTGACCCATAAGAAAGAAAATATAGTTAGGGACATTGATGTCGAAGATATATTCTACGTTGTTGAATATGAATATACAGACACAAAGGAATTATCTTCGTCAACATTGTTGAAGGAAAATTATAAGAAATATTCAGAAATGTTTCCTATAACTGAAAGAATAAGGGAACAGTTAGTTCAAGAAGAATAACTACGAAAAAAAGCCTTTCTTCTGCTAAAAAACCTCCACTGGTGGAATGGAAAAATCCGCCAGTGGAGGTTATAAGGATATAAAAAGAGGATAAAGACTCTTTATTTCAGTGTGATAGTATTTGTCAGTGCCGGTGTGGATAATTCGTAGTAATCGCGGCCGACGACAGAAATTGTTAAGGGAACTCCTGTAGGCAGTTTCTGCAGGAGCATCTTTATTGTATTTGGTCTGTCAGAGCCCATATATTGTAATGCGCTCTGATTAATGTCAGAGATGACTTTGGTCCCGGCGTTGTTGGTGACGCTGATGATATAGCGGTTGACGCCTTCATTGTCATCAACGGCGTGTGGTATTTCAATAAAGCACTCTGTACTGCTTTTTTGTGTTACTTTCAGTTCTGCACCAGCATTCCACCATGGGTTTTTGCCTCCTGTGCGTGCGTTAGTGTATTTAAATCTACTTGTATCATTAAAGGGAGGTGATACTATCCAGTCGTTATCATATTTAATACCGCGCGCAGTATTCCATCTTTCCATAACAACTTCTTCGTCATCATTGATATACACGACAAGACCCTCTGTCAGATAGTAGTCTGTATCAGAACTTGCTTGATAATGATTCTTGCCAGGGAATTTGGTCGGATGACTATCGCTCTTTTGGCTGCCGTCGTTTACAGCGGTGTAATATTTCTGGTAAATGTTATGCGGATCCATGATGCCCATGTGGGTGTGTCCGCTGAAGTGTATAGCCTGTGGATATGGCCTGAGCATATCGTCCAGATTGTCATCATAAGCCGCGTAATCTCCGTCGTCATATGAGCCGATGATAGTATGGCGTGGCAATGTATGTGTAAACACGAAGATTGGTTTGTCAGGATATCTTACGGCAGCGTCTTTCAAGGCGTTGTTTACAAAATTTCTGGTTTCCTCATTGATGGTTTCTCCACGATAGAGAGTTCCGTCAAGTCCGACAGCAATAAAAGGATAGCCTTCGATATCGATATAATAATTGTCGGTAGAAGAGATATGGGTATTAAAAGCTTTCACGCCAGTCTCTCCGTTAATCCAATCGTGATTGCCACGAATGAAGATTTTCTTGATACCCTTGCGGAGATATTTATTAAAATAGTTCTTGACATCTATATATTGTTCTTCTTGTCCGCGGTCGCCGATGTCGCCGACAATGAATACATACTGCAACTGTGGCTCCATGCTGTCTAATGTTTTCAAGAATTTGGGTGCACGGTTATACCAATAACCTGCATTGGTGTCACCAAAATGGATGTCTGATATTACCGCAAATCTCGGTGTGGAGTAAAGATGTTTGTCATAATAAGATTGTGTCGCAGAAATCGTTTCAAAGACTTTGCCTTCAGTATCCGTTATGCTGATTTCTCCAGTGCGACTGGATTCTCCGTATAGTTTTTTTGCATAAAACAGGCATTTTCCGTCTTCGCCCAGTTCTGCTGTTATCCACTCTGGACACTTTATGTTATATGTTGAGTTAGATGTTATAAGTACGCTGTCCAGTAGTTTGTCACTATAAAACTTAATTTCGCTTTTATTGCTTGAGGCAGTGGCAGCCGACCCTATCTGTTTAACAGTGATAGCGATGGATTTCATGTCTCTGCCTTTAAGGGTTATGGTTCCCGTTCTAAAGCCTTTGCCTGAATAATGTGTTGCTTTTAGTTTTAATGTTGTTTTGTCCACAAACGAAGGTGATAGCCAGAAAGGACGGTTGGATACTTTTAAATCCAAGTTTGTATTGATTTTTGTAAGATATTCCCCTGCTTCGGCAGGAATAGTTACTATTGAGCCTTCTATTGACACCCATGAATCTGTATATTTTGCAACAGACGCAACATAATGTTCTTCAGCATAGAGATTGTTGCAGCAAAGAAGAACGGCTAAGATATATAATGTTTTTTTCATGTCTATTTCTTTTTATTTCACAATAACTTTCACGTTTCTCCCATCAGTCCATTTGACCAGATAGATGCCGGGAATCAATTGTGCTTGTTTGTTATGTTGTTTTCCGTTTGCATCCCATAAAGTGTAGTTCTGGTCACCAGTTACAATTATTTTCTTGTCTTGGATGGTGACAGTTTCTTTTTCTGTGTTGACACCATTAATGCCAGTGACAACAGTCTCAACAAAATTCAGTTTCCAGGCAAATTCACTGTTGGCTGTTAAATTCAGTGGCAGGGGATCTCCTCCGCTTGTGATATTGGCAAGATATCTGGTAACGCCGTCGTCTTCGACTCCTTTAATGGTGTATTGGTCGTCTCCCAGATAAGAAAAAGTGTGTCCGTTATTATTTTCAGTTGGGACACCAACTTTAGAATAGTTGAAGTTGCTTAATGCCTCGGATGTAGATAACAGGAATTCTCCTGTGGCTTTGTTGATGATTTCAGTTTTACCATCCTCTCGCTTTACAAGCTTCCACAGGAAATAATCAGATTCTTCGTCCAAGTCCTCCAATTTCAGTTGTTTCTCTGCTGAGTTGCTGTTGGCGAAAGCTTTTGTTGACATGCATTTACCGTCCAAAGCACTGATAATGCGATAGTATGTTTCCGTGGCATTATCTGAGTATATCAAAGAACCGTTTCCGGAGTAAATGGTCAGGCGCATGGTTTCTGATGTCAAGACATTGCGTGTACCTTTGCTAAAGGCTACGATACGATACTTGCCGCTTTCAAGTGTTGAGGCAGGTATTGTGACCTTTCCTGACGAGCTGCCTTCTATGTCAATTGTGTAAAATGGTTCTGATGTTTTCAAATTGGAGACGAGGGAGAATACGCCTATCCAACCGCCTTTCTGCTTGGAGAAACCCGTGTAGGTGATGGGAATGTCTTCTTCTTCAATGAAGGATGTTTTACTTAGGCTTAATTTAACCGTTGAACCTACAACAACTGATGTTTTCTCAAAGAGGGATACGTATGTTCCTTCGTGCACATAATAGATGTTGTAGTCACTGTTGGTGGTAGTGCGAAGGATTACTGTACCGTCTGTTTCTGTGATGTCCGCGCTTGCTGCAGGAGAAACAAATTCGGAGCTTCCGCTTGGAACCAGTTTATATTTCTCCGGATACATGACGATTCTGTCGCCTTTTAGTGCCGGCGCATTCTTATATGTTATTGTTATATCAGCGCCTGTTGTATAGGCTTTCTCATTTGTGGACATGCTGAAAGTGCTTTCTGTATTGTCCACGAGGACATATACCGGTTCAGACAACAGTGTCGTTCCAGTATACATAACAATATTGAAGAGATGCTTTCCCGCAGTTTCGGGAATTGTTAAAGTCGCCTCTCCTGTTCCGTTTGAAATAGATGTCTTCAAGACGGCTGATGCTATACTTCCGGTAGGAGTGCAGACTGCGATACCTGCATTAGACGGTGCATTATAAAAATCAACATTCAGTGTCTCTCCCGGTTTAATCTTGTTTTTCTGAAGTACGAGTGTTGGGTCATTCCAACTGCCATATGCTGATATTGAGAGTAACAATGCCAGCAATGAGAATACGAGTTGTTTTTTTCTACCGTTCATTTGATTTTACGTTAAACTTATATATGACAAAATTACAATTAAAAAATAAGTTAAGACTTCTTTTATTTAAAATTTCATATTTCTTGGGTGATGCAGGAGGATTTCTTCGCGCAGGCGTTGCTTGTCGATGTGGGTATATATTTCCGTTGTCTCAATACTCTCATGTCCCAGCATGGCTTGTATGGCTCTCAGGTTGGCACCACCGGCTAAAAGATGGGTTGCAAAAGAGTGGCGCAAGGTATGAGGACTGACCTCCTTATGAATATCTGCCTTTTCTGCCAGTTCCTTGATGAGGTGGAAGACCATGATGCGCCCGATGTTTTTAATTTTGCGGTTAACGGTAATAAAAACATAGTCGGTGTATTGTGGCGGTATGTTCCATGTGTTTCGGTCGTGAAAATAATAGCGCAGGCAGTCAGATGCCCTTTGGGAGATAGGGACCAACCGTTCTTTGTTTCCCTTGCCGAGGACCTTAATAAAGCCTTCATCCAGATACAGGTCGGAGATTTTGAGGTTACATAGCTCGCTGACACGTAGGCCGCAGCCATACAGGACTTCTATTATGGCAAGATTGCGTTGTCCTTCTTTTTTGCTCAGGTCAATGCAATTTTCCATTTTGTCAATCTCGTCGACTGTGAGCACGGTGGGAAGATATACCCCAATCTTCGGACTGATGATGAATTCGGAGATATCTACTGGAATCATTTTCTCAATCAGCATAAACTTGAAAAACGAGCGCATGCCGCTGAGTATGCGTGCCTGAGAGCGTGAGTCCACGACATCGTGCAATCCGGCGGCATATTGATGCAATTGTTCCAATGTGAGATGCTGGGGTTCTGTGTTGTTTTCTCTGCAAAAAACGAACAGGCGCTCCAAATCCCGCAGATAGGCATCAAGTGTGTTGGGAGAACAGGATTTCTCTAATCTCAGATATGCACTGTATCTCTGTCGGAGCGCTTCAAGTTCCTTGTAAAAAAAGTCGTTGTTTTCAGCTTTTGCATTGTTAGGAACAATCTTTTCATTTTTTTCGTCCACGTGAAAATAAATTTATATATCTTTGCTTTGCCACAAAAATAATAAAAATCAATCAGAAATGACGAAAATACAAATCATCAATGGGCCAAATCTCAACCTGCTGGGCATCCGCGAGCCGGAGATTTATGGCGGCAAGACGTTTGAAACTTACTTGGAAGAACTGCGCAGGGATTATCCTCAAATACAGATTGCGTATTTCCAAAGTAATGTGGAAGGTCTTTTGATAGACAAGTTGCAGGAAGTGGGTTTCTCCTATGACGGCATTATCTTAAACGGAGGCGCATATACCCATACGTCTGTTGCGTTACAGGATGCCATCCGCTCCATCAAAACACCAGTAGTAGAGGTACATATTTCCAATGTGTTCCAACGTGAGGAGTTCCGTCATCATTCCTATCTGTCACCTGTGTGCAAAGGTGTGATATGTGGCTTTGGGATGGATTCTTATCGTTTGGCCTTGGAGGCATTGCTGGCAGATAAATAACAGTAATCTTGTGAAGGA
>OCTX012272325.1_pt1 | contig 38303 bp, 35 predicted proteins | sample 1539691 | NCBI WGS metagenome assembly OCTX01 (sample SAMN02144231, study PRJEB22623) | gut metagenome | biome: sheep rumen | host: Ovis aries | place: New Zealand
TCGGAATGTTCCATTCCTCCAAGTACCGGCTGAGGGCTGTTCCCTCCAGAATGTTTATGCACGCTTTTTTCTTAATGCGACAACCCCTTTGCCGCAACCGATAAACATATGCGATACAGATCCACATGTAATACGGATCCACATGTCGACGGACCCACATATCGGCGGAACCACATATCGGCGGCCCCACATATCGTCGGACCCGCATGTCGACGGACCCACATGTCGGCAGACCCGCATTTTGCCAGGAACCGTCAAAGCCAAACAGTACACGCCCCCGGAAGACATTAAAGCAAACATTCTGCAGACCCGATGGGTCGAAGCCGTTTGCGCAATGCCTTCCAGGGGCGTGTACTGCATGTATAGCAAGTTTAAAAAGCACTCTATGTATGACCGTTATTATCTTTTACCGATCTTGTACCGGATCGTTTTCCGGTCATAATCCCAGCAGTTTCTCTGCGTTGCTTCCCAGGATCTGGGCCCTCTCTTCTGCCTCCAGCGGCAGGCTCTGAATAAACTCCAGCTGCTGCTTTTGATCAGACCATGGGCTGTCTGTACCAAACAGGATCCGGTCAGCGCCAAAAGCGCGGATCATCCGCATCACTTCCTCCGGGCTGAGCATTCCCGTCTCCTCTTCCTTCCAGTAGCCATCCGGCAGCGGATTCATCCGTCCGCAGGCGAAGGCGGTGTCCAGATAGACGCCGGTGCCTGGCAGAAGCTGCATCACTTCATCCCAGTTTTTCCAGCCGCCCATGTGGGCCAGTACGAAGGGGAAACGGCCGATCTGCTCCACAACGTGCAGGCTCATGGCCGGTGAACAGTGAACAACACCCGGAAAACCAACATCCAGACCGGCGTGGGTAACTACGAACAGGCCCAGCTCCGCCGCACGGTCCAGGATCCGCAGAAAGCGGATATCGTCCAGATCCGTGCCCTGGTATACCGGATGGATCTTGATGCCCGGAATGCCCATCTCCCGGACTCTGGCAAGCTCTTCCCGGTAATTGGCATAGTCGGGATGGATGGCACCGAGGTAGAAAAGCCCGGTGCTCTCCGTCCGCTCCAGGCAGTCCCCGGATATGGTGTTGAGTTTTTCTACCTGTCCGGGTGCAGTAGCCACCGGCAGGACGACACTCATGTCGATCCCTGCCTTATCCATGGAAGCCGACAGCTGTACTGCGGTGGAATCGATGAATGCCCGGACATGCGCTTTGCTGCTCAGCGCCGCGATGGTCCGCTCTGCAATCTTTTCCGGAAAGGTATGGGTATGAAAATCTATAATCATCTGCGCTCTGCATCTCCCAGTGCAATACTCTGATGGACGACAACATCTGCATCATAACATGCAAATGCATCCTCGACCAGCTTTTTGTCCGGCTTTGGCGTCACCAGAGACACCACAGGGACGATCACCAGTCCGGCCAGCATGCAGAAGGCACCCGCATTGATCGGGGACTGCAGGAGAGCCGGGAAGCTGGCACGTACAAAGACATTGGCCAGCATAACGACCGTCGAGAAGATGAAGCTGCACCATGCGCCCGCGCTGGAAGCGCCCTTCCAGTACAGGCCGTACAGGAACGGAGCCAGGAACGCACCGGCAAGGGCGCCCCAGGATACACCCATCAGCTGGGCGATAAAGGTCACGTTGGAACGATACTGGATGATTGCAAGAACAACAGAGATCGCCACAAAGACAACGATCAGGCAGCGCATGACAAATACCTGCCGCTTTTCATCCATATCTTTGATGACAGTGCCCTTCAGCAGATCCAGCGTAAGTGTGGAGCTGGAGGTAAGCACCAGGGAGGACAGGGTGGACATGGATGCGGAAAGGACCAGGATCACCACGATGGCGATCAGGATATCCGGCAGGCCGGAAAGCATGGTCGGAATGATGGAATCGTATCCGTTTGCCGCAATATCGATCTTGTCGGAGAACAGTCTGCCAAAGCCGCCCAGGAAATAGCATCCGCCGGCGACGACCAGCGCGAAGAAGGTGGACACGATGGTACCGGTGGAGATGGATTTCTCACTCTTGATCGCATAGAATTTCTGGACCATCTGCGGCAGGCCCCAGGTGCCCAGGGATGTCAGGATGACAACGCCAAGAAGGTTGACCGGATCCGGGCCAAAGAAGGAGGCAAAGATACCGGGGCTTGTGGAGACGGTCTCATCCGTCACCTGTGCCAGACCGTCCAGTGCTGCCAGAAAACCGCCCTGGGAGTTCAGGACCGCACCGATTACAGCGCAGATACCAAACAGCATGATGATGCCCTGGACAAAGTCATTGATCGCGGTGGCCATATATCCGCCGGCAATGACGTAAACGCCGGTCAGCACAGCCATAACGATGACGCAGATCGTATAATCAATATCAAAGGCCATGCCAAACAGGCGGGACAGACCATTGTAGAGCGATGCTGTGTAGGGGATCAAAAAGATAAAGGTGATCACGGAGGCCGCGATCTTCAGCGACCGGTTTCCGAATCTTGACTCAAAGAACTGCGGCATCGTCGCGGAATCAAGATGCTGGGTCATGATCCTGGTTCTTCTTCCAAGGATGACCCAGGCCATCAGCGAGCCGATGATCGTATTTCCGATACCTGCCCATGTGGCTGCGATACCGTATTTCCATCCGAACTGTCCTGCATATCCGACAAACACGACTGCCGAGAAATAAGATGTGCCAAAAGCAAAGGCCGTCAGCCACGGACCGACTGTTCTTCCGCCAAGGACGAAGCCGTTTACATCAGTTGAATTTTTTCTGCAGTAAAAACCGATGCCGACCATAACAGCAAAGAATACCAGCAGAAGTGCGATTTTGATTACCATAGTGTTTCCCTCATTGCTTTATTACTAGTTCGCATTAACGCTTGTGCGCGTTGACGCTTCACTGTGCTAAATTCTACCGCAATGATGCCGGCAATGCAAGAGAAACTTTGCTTTTGCGGCTTTAAAGTGGTAAACTAAATGTATAAACATTATACGGGAGGGAAAGGTGAAAAAAGCAATCCGTTCAGAAACAGCCGATAAGCTATTCGACGCGATCCTGAGTCTCCAAAGCCGGGAGGAATGCTATCTTTTTTTCAAAGACATCTGCACCATCAACGAACTGAATTCTCTGGCCCAGCGTTTTGACGTCGGTACCCGTCTGCTGGAATCCCAGACCTATCAGAGCATTTCCAAGGCTACCGGTGCCTCCACTGCCACGATCAGCCGGGTCAACCGTCTGCTCGAGGACGATGATCAGGGGATCGAGATGGCCGCTGCGCGCATTAATGCCGCTGCTGCGTCCGGAAAAGCTTCGGAATAACCGTAACATCAATAGCACGAAAACAGGGCTGTCCTGCCGGGAGAATTGTCCCGGCTGAACAGCCCTGCCTTTTTTCCGGCACGTCCGCTATACGCGGCCGTCTGCCGGTATTTTTTTACTGCTGACTCTTTCCGTTCATCAGCAGGTTGACGATGATGCCGAGGATAAGCGCGGTCGCGATGCTGGTGATCTGGACGGCCTTGAAATCAAGGACCAGTCCGCCGATGCCCAGGACCAGGATCGTGCTGACAACATACAGGTTGCGGTTGTCGTTCAGGTCTACGGTCTGGATCATCTTCAGTCCGCTGACAGCAATGAAACCATACAGTGCAATGCAGATACCGCCGACGACGCATACCGGGATGGTGTTGACAAAAGCAACAAACGGCGAGAAGAAGGAAAGGATGATGCACATGATCGCCGTCATGATGATCGTGTAGATCGAAGCGTCTCCGGTGATGGCGACACAGCCGACCGCCTCACCATAGGTCGTGTTGGGGCATCCGCCAAAGAGAGAGCCCAGGATCGTGCCGATACCGTCGCCAAGAAGCGTGCGGTCAAGGCCGGGATCCTTGATCAGGTTCCGTCCGATAACGGAGCTGAGGTTCTCATGATCGGCGATATGCTCGGCAAAGACGACCAGCGCCACCGGGGCAAACAGCAGCAGGATCTGGATAAAGCCTGCGGCTCCGCCAAGGGAGGCTGCTCCATTTTCAAAAATACCGGTAATGGTAAAATGAGGAATGCTGAAAATACTATCGATCGTAAAGGGGCTGAAGTTGTTGACCAGCGCAGAATAATCGATGATCTGCAGATATTCGATCCCGGTCAGGATACCGATGATCGTAAATACGGATCCGACGACATAGCCGACAAGAACACCGATGATAAACGGGATCATGCGGATGCTCTGGCTGCCCTTTACAGAAGCGATGATCGTAGCCAGAAAAGCGATCAGACCGACCAGGATAGCGACCAGGTTGTAGCCGGTGGAGGAAACGTTGGTCAGGTTGCTGACTGCGGATCCGCAGAGGCTCAGTCCGATCAGAGCGACCGTAGGACCTACGATGACCGGCGGCATCAGTCGGTCGACCCAGCCGGTTCCCACACTTTTAACGATCGCGGCGAGAATCACATAGACCAGGCCGGCAAAAACAGCACCGAGGAAAATACCCAGATAACCAAAGCTTGCCGCTCCGATCAGCGGGGAAATAAAGGCAAAGGAGCTGCCCAGGAATACGGGACTTCTCTTCTTTGTGATGAATACATACCAGAGTGTGCCGACACCAGCGCCGAAAAGGGCGGCCGGCTGACTCATCGTGACCTCGGTAGCACCGCCTGTACCCAGATTGACCAGTGTGGGCACCAGAAGCGTTGCGGCGATGATCGCCAGCAGCTGCTGGAACGCATAAACCAGATTTTTCCTGAAAGGCGGCTTTTCTTCGACCTGATAAACAAGTTTCATTCTTACTTCCTCCTCATTCAAAAAGCTATATTCCTAGACATCAAGGTATATAATATACGTATTGTTCCTGCAAATCAAGCGTGGTTTTCATGGTTTTTACGCTTTTTAATGCGGATCAGGAATTGTTCTTTGCAGGTACAGGAAGCTGTATTTTTTACCTTGGAACCGCTGTCCTCTTCTTACAGGAGCTCGGCACCCTCCGGGATCTGCGCGGCTCCGCCCTCGGGATCTACTGCATGCATGACCCCTTCGGCCTCCAGGATATCCCGGACAAAGTTGACGAATTCCAGGGCAAGGCCTCTTGGCGGGCGCTCCTTTTCCCAGACAAGGACATACTCCGCCATTTTTACAGGATCGGTGATCACCTTCGATACGACACGCGGATTCGGCGTACGGGTCGTCTGGGGGAAGATGCAGATGCCTGCCCCTTCCTCGGCCAGCGCCAGTGCGTCGATATAGCTGGACAAGGTGCAGAGGATCTTTGGTTCCTTTCCGATCGACTCAAACCAGCGCAGGACCGCCTCCAGGCGGGATGCCCTCTCCGGCACGATCAGCGGGACATCGGCCAGCGCTGCCAAAGGGATCATGGGATCATCCCCTGCAGCCTGCGGAAAATCGGCGGGGATCATCGCGCTCCAGGGCTCTCTTCCCACACAGATGCCCTCCAGATGCTCGGCATCATAGGGAGCTGCGATCACTCCCAGATCCACCAGGCCTCTGGCCAGACGCTCGATCACGTCATCACTGCTGCCGTTCCACACCGAGTAGGTGACCAGCGGAAATTCCTCCTGAAAGCCACTGATCCAGTGTGCAGCCAGGAACGGCGCCCTGCCCTCAACCATCCCCAGACGGATCCGGCCGGACAGCTCATCGCCAAGGGTCTTCAGCTCACTTCTGGCGTCACTGGCCAGAGCCAGCATCTGCTCTGCCCTTCGGTACAGGATACGGCCGGCCTCTGTCAGCTGCAGATGCCGCTTGCCACGAATAAACAGCTGGACCCCAAGATCCTCCTCCATCAGCTTGATCTGGTTGGAAAGCGGCGGCTGGCTGATGTTCAGCTTTTCTGCCGCATGGGTAAAATTCAGTTCTCTTGCGACTGTTACAAAATAGGTGAGTGAGCGAAAATCCATTCTCATCCTCCTTTATCCTTCGATTTCGGCATTGTTTCATACAGCATGCGTGTGTCTCTGATGCGTGCGCACCTGATGCGAACCTTCTGCCCCGCGTACATCCGGACGGTTCACCCTCCGGCACAGACTCCCTGCAAGCCTGCATTGTCCTGCTCGATCGAAAAAAAAGAGACTTCCCCGATATCAGGAAGCCCCTTTGCTTTACCGTATCCAGTATACTCCAGATCCGGACTGTTTTCTATATCATAATTCACAAAAAATACCATGCAGACCTATACATATTTTCTCAGGCTTACCCGGATATTGTCCTTTTTGGTGTGCAGCCGTATTCCGTCATAGACCGCCTTGCCCCAGCCGCGCACAGACAGGACATCCCCGCTTTTCAGCACGGTTCCCGGATCCGTGACCTGCCGCCCGTTGATAAAGACCTTCTGATCGCGGAACAGCTCAGCCGCTTTGGATCTGGACTGTCCGGTCAGCCGTGCCGTGATGGCATCCGCCCGCTCAGATGGAACGACCAGCTCCATCGCCTCCATCCTGACCTCGGCACCCGCAGGAAGCTCCGGCACCTTTCGGACCTTAACCCGGGTATGACGCACCTCCTGAAGGTTGTCCGCGATAAAGTCTGCCAGCCGGTCCAGCACAAAGATCCAGGCTGTCTTATCCTTGATCCGGATATCGCCGACCGTATCCCGGTCCACATTTAAGGCCATCAGGCTGCCCAGATAATCCCTGTGGCTGAGCATCTCGCCGAACTTCTCCTGTACAGGAGCCACTTCGAGGATAACGATGGGAAATTCCTCCTCCCAGCCAAACAGCTCCGGTGAACCAAATCTGGCGATCACCCGCTCAGCGCCTTCACAGCCGCCGTTCACAGTTACGTACTGGGCACTGACCGCCCCGCTGCGCACCATGTTCTGAAGCACAGAATTATCCGCCAGCGACAGAAAATCCGTAAAACAGTAGACTCCGTTCCGGGATGCTCTTGTATACAGCTCCAGAAAACGCTTCTGCGTCTGCCGGATATCCTCCATAATCTGCGTCCTCCCGTCAGTGCAGGGAGCTCTTGATGCTGTCCATCTGCCGCATGATATGCCTGCGCATATATTCCTCGGCACTCTTCCTGTCCCGCTTTTTCAGGCTCTCCCAGAGCTCATCGTGCTCACGGATCAGGGTATCCCTGTTTTCTGTATCCTTCAGATACTCGACACGATAGCGGTACATCTGCTCCCGCAGATTGCTGATCAGCTGCTCCAGCCTCCGATTTCCGGTAGAAGCATAGATGATCGCATGGAATTCTTCATCCGCCTCGGCAAGCTCAGTCAGGGCCGCCTTCCGGATCAGCTTTTCAAACTTACGGGATGCCAGATAGAGTCTGGACAGGTCTTCGTCCGTGATCCGATCGCAGGCAAGATCGACAGCCAGCTCCTCCAGACCAAGGCGCACCTCCAGCACATCCCGAAGGTCCTTCTCGGTGATCCTGGCCACCTGGGCGCCCTTCCTGGGGATGTTCACTACGAGTCCCTCCAGCTCCAGCATCCGTATTGCCTCCCGGATCGGTGTCCGGCTCACGCCCAGCCGGTTCGCCAGCTGGATCTCCATCAGCCGTTCTCCCGGCTGTAGATCCCCCTGCAGGATTCCCTTTCTAAGCGTCCGGAATACAACGTCCCTAAGAGGGAGATCCGGATATTCCTTCATTGTCATTACCAGCTTATCTTCGGCCATGCACAGATCCTCCGTTCTGATAAGGGACTGTAAGAAACAGATCGCTGGCCAGTCCCTCGGTTTCCAGTATGCTGCATGCCCTCTGCGCATCCTCATCCTGCGCAAACAATCCAAACACTGTAGGTCCGCTGCCGCTCATCATCGCCCCGACAGCTCCCTGCTCCATCATGATCTCCCGGATCCTGGCAATGACCGGATGATCCCGGACAGTAACAAGCTCCAGGACATTCCCCATCTTCGCCGCCAGGTCATCCAGATCGCCCGCCTCAAGGGCACGGATCTGTCCGCTGATGTCCGGGTGCACATAACCGGAAAGCGCATCCAGCGCCCGGTACACGCCGCCTGTGGGAACATCGATTCCCGGCTTTGCCAGCAGGATCGTACATGCCGGCATAGGCGGAAGCTCCGTCAGGATCTCGCCGATCCCCTCGGAAAGCATCGTTCCCTCCATCACGCAGAACGGGATATCCGCCCCGAGCCTGACGGCCCGCGCGCAGAGCTCCTCCTTCGTCAGTCCAAGCGAAAACAGCTCATTTACGCCCCGGAGGACCGCAGCCGCATCTGCACTTCCTCCTGCCAGGCCAGCCGCCATGGGGATCCTCTTTTCCAGACGGATGTCGATCCCCTCTGCAACAGAAAACTCCTGCATCAGCAGCTCTGCTGCCCGCCATGCCAGGTTCGTGCTGTCCGCAGCAAGCCCCGGCACATTGAGGGAAAGGGAGATCCCGGCTTCCGGTTTCTTTGTGAGCGTGATGGTGTCACACACATCGACCGACTGCATGATCATCCTGACCAGATGGTAGCCGTCCTCACGAAGGCCGGTCACATCCAGCCCCAGATTGATTTTTGCATGTCCCTTTACCGTAATTTCCCGCATAACACTCCGTTATCTGCATGGGATCCCGGCATCATTGGTGCCGTTCTCACGCCTGTTCTGACGTTATTTTTCCTTTCTAAACTTTAACGATAAAAATAGTTTCTGTCAATCATCTTTCTTAAGGCTAGCCGCATCTTCCACGGGGCCTCGAATGCAGGCTCGTCAAAAGGCCTGAGGTTCCTGGACTAAGGGCTCTGCCAAAAGGCCAGCGGATCCTGGAATATGGGCTCTCCAAATGACCTGCAGATTCTGGAATACAGGCTCTCCAAAGGGTCTGCGGACCCAGGAATACGGGTTCGCTAAAAAGCCGTAAATGTGGGTGCCATAAAAGACAGCCTTGCGAAGGGAACGGGGCTTACGTATAATATAGGAAAGTTCCGGACAGCCCTTGCTGCATGCAGCGCTGCCCGTGTATTCAGGAGGTTTCCATGATCCGTCTAATTCTGGCTGCACTGTTCGTATTCATTTTTCTGGTCGTCAGCCTGCCCATCCAGCTGGTTCTTTACCTGATCGGCAAAAAGCGCCCGGACATAAAGGCCAATACAAGCCGTGCCATCGTTCAGTGGGCATTCCGGGTTGTCCGCTTTCTTGCGGGTGTCCGTCTCACGGTCCTTGGCCAGGAAAATCTTCCAACTGACCAGGCAGTCCTCTACATCGGCAACCACAGAAGCATCTTTGATATCGTCCTTACTTATCCTCTTCTGCTGCAAAATACCGGCTATGTCGCAAAAAATTCCCTGGAGAAGGTTCCCTCGCTGCGCATCTGGATGCGGTACATCGGCTGTCTCTTCCTTGACCGCTCAAATCTGAAGGAAGGCATGAAGATGATCCTGAAAGCAATCGAGTCGGTAAAGAACGGCACTTCGATCTTTATCTTCCCCGAGGGCACGCGCAATAAGGGCGAGGACGAGCTCCAGCTGCTGGAGTTCCACGAAGGCAGTCTGAAGATCGCCGTGAAATCCGGATGTCCCATCATTCCGGTATCCATCAACAACTCCGTGAACATCTTTGAAGGACATATTCCCTGGATCCGCTCCGTGCCGGTAATCATCGAATTCGGCACACCTCTGGATCCGGCCTCCTTCTCAAAGGACGAAAAAAAGCATCTCGGCGAGATCACCCGGGATATCATCACCGAAACACTGAAGAAAAACCAGGAGCTGCTGGAATCTGCTTAAAGAACTGCCTACGGCACACGCCCTGGAAGGCATTACGCAAACGGCTTCGATCCTGTCGGGTCTGCAGAATGTTTGCTTTAATGTTTTTAAGCTTAGCCTGCAGCAACCGCCCTGGAAGGCATTACGCAAACGGCTTCGGCCTTAACAGGCCTGCAGATTGTTTGCTTTAATGTCTTCCAGGGCGGTTGCTTTGTTCTCATCAAGTCTATTTGCCCTTATAGTTCAGAGTTGTATACTCATCAGCTGTGACAACGGCTGCTACATGAAAAAAGCCCCTGCCGCCGGCAGGGACTTTTTTCATATATGGCATGTGGAACGGATCTGCCATGCACGATGCAGTGCTTATGGCTCGATCTCGTCGAATATAACGATGGATCCGTCTGTCCTGACCATCTCGTAGTCTTCCAGTGTGGTGACCAGCCAGTCCATGCGCGGGATGCGGTAGAGGAACCGGCAGATGAAGAGACTTGGGGATCTCCGGTAATCGATGTTTGTGGCGATATAATCCGGTGCTGTAAGGAAGTTCAGCAGCAGGCTGGCTGTCAGGAAGTCCAGGATCATATCCAGGATACGATAGCCGCTTCTGTGTGCATAGTCTGCCTTCTGGCCGCGGATGTATTCGTTTCTCTGCTTTTTGTACCAGCGCAGCACGCGGAAGTCCAGAGACTCGACAGCAAATACGCCTTCATATGCATCGAGGACCTCGCAGGTCAGATCAGACAGCACGTCGTGGTTGCCGTCTGCCACCTGAAGCTCGACAATCACCGGTACCTGCCCGTCGATCAGTTCCAGCGCCTCTGCCAGTGTCGGGATCTTCTCCTCTGTGCCGCACAGACACAGTGTCTTCAGATCCTCCAGTGTACTGTTTTCGATGGTGCCGTTGGTTCCGGTCAGCCGGTCCAGTCTGGCATCCGCAAAAACGACAGGTACGCCGTCACGGGTAATACGGACATCCATTTTGATGCCGTAGCCATGTTCGATCGCCGCAGAGAATGCAGCCATGCTGTTCTCCGGAATCTTCTTTTCCGGATCATGAAAACCGCGGTGTGCAAAATCATATCGCTGAATCTCGCTCAGATCCGGCTTGTTCCAGATCCTGGGTTTTACCGCCAGTGCCCATGCAGCTGCAGTGCCGGCGCAAACAGCAAGAAATGTTTTCAGTTTTTTGCCCATGTCGATTCCTCCTGTCTGAAGCTATATAAAAGTATACCATATTTTTTCTTCTGTTTCCATAGTCTGACACCAAATCTTGCGATCCCGGCATATGCATATTCCGGCAGCGCACGGAAAAATGCTGCTATCTTCTGCGTCCGCCTGGGAACGCTGCACCTAGGCTGTGATGTGCAGAATGTGGGTCGCCAGCTGGAAATAGGTGAACAGCGATACGGCATCGACGATCGTTGTGATCAGCGGGCTGGCCATGACGGCAGGGTCAAATCCAAGCCGGTCCGCCAGCATAGGAAGGCAGGAGCCAACCAGCTTGGCAAATATGACAACCATGACCAGGGTCAGGCAGATGACAGCTGCGATCGTTGGTTCCAGCCGGTCAAACAGGATCAGCTTGAAGAAGTTTACGATCGAAAGGGTAATGCCGCAGATCACGGCGACCCTGATCTCTTTCCATATCACCTTCGGCAGATCACCGAAATCGATATCCTGCAGAGACAAGCTTCGAATGATGGAGACCGATGCCTGGGAACCTGCATTTCCGCCGGTGTCCATCAGCATGGGAATATAGGCCGTCAGGACAATATACGAGGACAACGCCTGCTCGTACATGGTGATGATCGCCCCGGTAAAGGTGGCAGAGATCATCAGCAGCAGAAGCCATGGCATACGTTTCTTGTAAGTCTCGAAGATGCCGGTCTTCATATAGGGCTTCTCGGAAGGAATGATGGCGGCCATCTTCTCGATATCCTCGGTGGCCTCTTCCTCAAGAATATCGACCACATCGTCGATGGTAATGATACCGACCATCCGGTTTTCGTTATCCACGACCGGAAGGACAGTAAAGTCGTATTTCTGAAAAACCTGCGCAGCCTCCTCCTGGTCGGTCGAGGTATTGACGCTGATGACGTTTTCATTCATGATCTTGCCGATCATGGCGTCCTGCGGCATGATCAGCAGGTAGCGCAGGGCAACCGTGCCCTTCAGCACACGCTTCGGATCCAGGACATAACAGACATTGACGGTCTCCGAATCCAGTCCGATCTTGCGGATCCGCTCGATGGCGTCGTTGACCGTCATGTTTTCCTTCAGGTCAACATACTCGACCGTCATGATACTGCCGGCGGAGTCATCCGGATACTGGAGCAGATGATTGATATCCTTCCTTGTCTCCGGGCTGGCATTAGCCAGGATCTTTTTTACCACGTTTGCCGGCATTTCCTCCAGCAGGTCAGTCGCATCATCGGCCCACAGATTCTCAATGATGTTGGATGCCTCACGGTCCGACAGAGACATGATGATGTATTTCTGGTCATCGACCTCCAGCATCGGGAAAACATCTGCGGCCAGATCCTTGGGCAGGATACGGAACATCTTCAGGGAGTCCTCATCCTCCATGGAATCCATGATCGCCGCGATATCCGCCTCATTCACATCTGCCACCAGATGTCGGAGCTTACCATACTCTTTTTTATTCAGCAGTTCGATAATCTCTTCGATCATTTTCTCCGGATCTTTTCTGATCTCTTCATCCATTGAGACTTTCCTCCCTCTTGTGAAAATATCATCCTCATAATAGCAGAATCTGACAGATTCTTCCACCCTTTTGCGGAATGCATTTTTCTCTCCTTCCGGCTGCAGCGCACCCTGCCAGGATACCCCGCAGGTTGTCACGGGCTGTCCTACTCTGCCCGGATCCGACATATACTGTCTGATTTTTCCCGGAATTTTTCTTCTGATTATTTCGAATTTTTCCTCCGATTTTTTTCAAAATACCTGTTGACAAATCTCTTTAAATGCGATAGTATACTTAATGCTGATTCAAGCAAGTGTGCGGTTAGCTCAGCTGGATAGAGCGTTTGGCTACGGACCAAAAGGCCGGGAGTTCGAATCTTCTACCGCACGCTCAAAAGCACCGGGAACATCCCGGTGCTTTTTTTATGTCTGTTTTGTATGATGCGAAGTTCTTTGCTACTCTTCCCTTCCTTCTCTGTGTTTATTCCCCGATCTTCAATGCGATCCGGTAGAATACCGGATCCTCCATGGCCTCTTCGCATGAACCATAGGGTGCGATCGTTCCAAAGATGCTGTCTCTGGACAGATGCAGGCCGTCGGAACGGTATTCATTTGCCACCAGTATACAAGGGCACTTCGGCAAAAGGTCCGGCTCGTGCAGCATCCGCTGCATCTTGCGGTTCGCTATGGTGTTGGTCTCGGTGATCAGAATCATCAGATCGGATGCGGTCAGCAGACGTACATAATCGACCTCGAGTATGGTTCCGATGTCCAGAATAATTACGTCAAAATCCTTCTTTTCCGCCAAAAGGGATACGACACCTGAGATCTCAGCCGGTCCAATGCCCACAGAAGGCAGGGATTTCTCAAACGGAAGCAGATAGGAGAACCCTGCATGTCCGATATTCTGCAGAACTGTCCAGTAGATATCTTCGGTTGGATTCTTCATTTCCTCCGCCAGCTGCGGTGACGCGTGGTCGCCAGAATCAAAAAGTGCATCCAGGCTCTGCAGCGGATCGGCACTTATCACCAGGACTTTCAGATCCAGCTTTCTCAGCTTTCGTGCAAGGGCAATGCATGCCATACTCTTGCCGCTGCCGCCGATCGGCGAGTATACACTGACGATTTTCGTCCGTTTTCTCTCGGTCTCCTGTACCGGTGTCTGAACCTTCTCCTCGGAAGGAAACAGAGCTTCACTGATCCGGTCAAGGATGACCTCCTCCGGAAGATCCTTGAGCAGCACGGATACATGGGAGGGATACTCCTGATCAGAGGGGAATTCATACGCCATCATGTAGATCCGGCGGATGGAATGCTCCCGCAGGAAATCACCATAACTGTCCTCATCGATCATCAGCAGTGATATATCCTGATGCTCCTGAAAAAACTCCTCCATATAATCCGGATCTGTTATGATGTGCACTCTGGCGGAAGCGGCAAAGCGCCGGATGATCTCTTCCTCCAGCGGCTTCAGGTAACTATAATCTGTATCTGCAATGACCAGCCTGGGCCTGTTGTCTTCCATCGTCTTGTCACTCCACATTAAAGGTATAATCACCAAAGCGCAGAACGCTGCCCTGGCCAATAGGGATCTCGATGTACGGAACGACCGGACGATTGTTGACAAACGTCCCCGTTTCACTTCCCATATCTTTCACAAAGAAATTAATCTCGTTCCAGCCGATCACTGCATGCAGGGGGCTGACCGATTCCACATCAGGAATGTAGCCGCTGACGTCACCCTCATCCGAACCGATCCGGAAGGTCTCATGGCCGACCCGGAAGGTCAGCGGATCCGATGTGTTGATCCCCTTGAGGATCAGCATCTCATCCTCCTCCGGCGTCCGTCTTTCCAGGGCGTTCTCCAGCCGCACCCAGTCGCCAAAGGCTTTTCCCTTTTCATAATCGATCTGCCTGCAGACCGTGCGCGACTCTTTTTTCCCTGATACGATATCCTCGACCAGAGCATACAGTCTCTTCTTGTAAATATCCGAATGCACCGCATCTGCCGGAATAAGCGCCGGCAGGCAGAGCAGAAATACTCGTCTGTTCTGATCCAGATAGATGCTGTCCACATCCCACACGATATTTTCCAGCGAGATAATGTCCTGCTTCTCCAGCGCGCGGACACGTCTCAGAATACCCTTGGCGATCTCGCAGCACTCATTCAGGCTAAGTTCTCCAAGCATATCGGAGAGCGGCTCGGCGTCCTCGGTAAAAAACGCCAGCTTGACCCGCCGGTTGAAGCGAATGGCTTCGCAGGGAAACAGGCCGTGATCACGCCCTTCTTTCTTCAGATGGGCGAGCGCATTTCTGTCCAGCTGCTGCTCCGAATTCAGCAAAAATTCTCTCATAGGGGTCTCTCCGTACTCAGATCAGATTCAGTATATTGCGCAGCTCAACGAGAGGGATCTGCCCCGGTGCAGAGGATTGTCCGACTGTCGCAAACGTCACGCAGGATCCGGTCAGCCGTCCGCTGATCCTGGAAATGCGTCCAATATCACCCATAGCCATCGTGATCAGCGGGCAGGGCGTACGGTCATTCTTTTCAGCTGTCACATCCATCAGCTTCAGGACATCCCTGGATTTCTCCGGCATGACCGCCAGCTTCAGGATATCGCCTCCTGTCCTCTCCAGCTTGTCCAGGATCCGCTCCATCTCCTGCTTCTTTGGCGTACGGTCAAAGAAATGACAGGAAGAGATAACCGACTTTCCAAGCCCATGGATATCCCGGATCAACAGCTCCGTATCCGTACCAGGCATCAGGCCTTCCACATCGATCAGGTCGATCTCAGGTCTGGCCGCCGCCCAGAGCAGGATCCGCTCATAATCAGCCGGCTCCAGATCGATATCGCCGCCCTCACGCCGGCTGCGGATCGTCAGAAGGAGGGGCATGGAACCCAGCACTTCCGCAAGTTTTTCCAGAAGCGCTCCCATTTTTTCTGTATCACATACATCAACATACCGATCGGCACGCCACTCGACAAGATCCGGTCCTGCCTGGCGGATATACTCTGCCTGCATGAGGATCTCCTCATCAGTAGCCGCAAAGATCGGCACACAGATCTTGGGAAGTCCTTCTCCGATCACGGTCTCCTTCGCCGTCACCGGAATCTTTTCAAGGATCTCCGGCTTTCCGTTCTTTTTCTTCTTATCTCTGGTCCAGGTATAAAGAGACCGCTCGTCAGCCTTCTCCTGCTCATCCCTGACAGAGAGCTCCGCCTTCTTCAGTTTTTTCGCTGCCTTATCTTCTTTTTTCTTCTTTTTCTTTTCTTTTCTCTTTTCCATAATCAGCTTTTCCAACCTTCCGGTGTCAAACTCATCTGTATCTTCCTGCACTGCAGGTGCTTCTTCTGCTGCCTCTTCCGGTTCTGCGGATGTCTCCTCTGCCGCCTCTTCCGGCTCTGCAGGGGTCTCCTCTGCCGCCTCTTCTGGCTCAGCAGGTGCCTCCTCTGCCGCCTCTTCCGATTCCGCAGGTGTCTGTTCCGGCTGCTCTTCCGTTTCTTCTGTTGGAGCTTCCTCGGGCTGCTCTGCGGGTTCTTCAGCTGGAGCTTCCTCGGGCTGCTCTGCAGGTCCTTCTGCTGGAGTTTCCTCAGGCTGCTCTGCAGGTTCTTCAGCTGGAGCTTCCACGGGCTGCGCTGCGGGTTCTTCTGCCGGAGTTTCCACCGTTTGCTCTACAGCTTCTTCTGCCGGAGCTGCCGCTGGCTCTTCCTTGGCTTCTTCCACCTGCTTACTCTGCTCGCTGCTGGTTTCTTCCGGCGCAACGCCTGCCAGTTTTTTCAGAAAATCAAATAATCCCATACATGTCTCCTATGCAGCCTTTTACCCGATCCTCCCACGTTTTTTATTGTCGGGATTTGGCTGCTTTTGAGTTACATTATAATATAAAAACCCTATATTGTCTAATTGCTCCTGTGATTATCCCCATGTTATACTGGGCATACACGCACACCGCGAGGGAGGGCTATTATGGATATATTTGTCGAGGATGCTGAGAGAATCCCGGTCTCCGGCCACACATCATTCTACGGACTGCTCGGACATCCGGTCGCCCACAGTCTGTCACCGGCCATGCACAACGAATCGTTCCGCTGCTGGCAGATGGATGCTGTCTATCTCTGCTTTGATGTGGAGGCAGAACATTTTGATGCAGCTGTCGAGGGCCTTCGCTGCTGCGGAATCAAGGGTTTCAATCTGACCATGCCCCATAAAAACCGCATGGCTGAGATCGCCGATGAGCTTTCTCCTGCGGCCAGGCTGACCGGTGCCGTCAACACGGTGCTCAACCAGGACGGTCGCCTGATCGGTCACAATACTGATGGAAAGGGCTTTATGCTTTCCCTGGCAGAAGCAGGCTTCGACGCTGCAGGAAAACGGATGACGATCCTTGGCGGCGGCGGCGCGGCCAGTGCGATCTGTGCCCAGGCTGCGCTGGACGGTGTGAAGGAGCTCCGCATTTTTGCCCGTCCGGAAAGCCGGTTCCATCAGCGCACCCTTGCCCTGGCAGAAGCTATCTCGGCGGATACCGGATGCTCTGCTGTAGTCTGCGATCTTGGCGATCAGCGCATGCTGGCAGAAGCGATCGCCTCCAGCGACATCCTGATCAACGGAACATCCGTCGGGATGTCGCCCGCTGAAAATGCCTCTCTCATCGAGGATCCCACCCTGTTTCGCCCAGAACTGTTCGTGGCGGATGTGATCTATCAGCCACGGCAGACCCGTTTTCTAAAACTGGCAAAAGAAGCCGGCTGCCAGACCATGAATGGCATGTACATGCTGCTCTACCAAGGTGCGGAAGCCTTCCGTATCTGGACCGGTAAAGCAATGCCCACCGAGCGGATCCGCCAAATGTATTTTTCTGATTGATCATGCGCATCCCTCAGTCCCTCCCCTTTTGCATAAATGAATCCCACGTCCCTGGAAGACATTAAAGAGAACATTCTGCAGGCCCAAAGGGCCGAAGCCGTTCGCGTAATGCCTTCCAGGGACGTGGGCTATAAATATGAATGTATGCAAAAGACTCCATGACCTTTCCGTATCGCAATATACGCGGGAAATTCGTCATGGAGTCTTTTTTATCCGGGGCAGCCAAAGCTGCCGTCAAGCCAAAGCTTTCGGGATATTATCTTCTCTGCAGGAAATCCGGGATCTGGATATCCTTTCTGGGTGTTGTCGGAGCCTTCGGAGCGCTGGTCGTTGCCTTCGGTACGTTGAAGGAAGGCATCTTGTAGCCGGCATTCTCAAAGGAGGTCTTCTTCTGCTCCTCAACCTCTTTCTTTGCTGCCTCTACGCTCGGCTGCTTTGTGGTGGCCTCATCCAGACCGGTTGCGATGACGGTGATCTTCGCGGTATCCGGTACAGAATCATCGTACATAGCACCGAAGATGATGTTGGCATCATCGCCGGCCAGGTTCTGAACATAGCTTGCTGCATCGTTGGCATCCATCAGGCTGATGTCACCGCTGATGTTGATGATTACGTGGCTTGCGCCCTCGATGGTGGTCTCAAGCAGCGGGCTGGATACAGCCTCCTGAACAGCCTCAAGAGCCTTGTCATCGCCCTTTGCCTCACCGATACCGATATGGGCAACACCTTTATCCTTCATGACGGTCTGAACATCCGCAAAGTCAAGGTTGATCAGTGCGGGCAGGTTGATCAGGTCTGTGATGCCCTGAACAGCCTCCTGCAGGACCTCGTCAGCCTTCTTCAGAGCTTCCGGCATGGTCGTGCGGCGGTCTACGATCTCAAGCAGCTTGTCGTTGGGGATAACGATCAGCGTATCCACGTTCTGTTTCAGACGCTCGATACCGGCAAGAGCATTGCTCATGCGGGTCTTTGCCTCGAAACGGAAGGGCTTTGTCACAACACCTACCGTGAGGATGCCCATCTCTTTTGCGATGCCGGCAACGATCGGTGCAGCACCGGTTCCGGTTCCGCCGCCCATACCACAGGTGACGAATACCATATCTGCGCCCTCAACGAGTTTCTTGATCTCCTCGACGCTCTCCTCGGCTGCCTTCTGGCCAACCTCCGGCTTTGCGCCGGCGCCAAGGCCCTTGGTGACCTTCTCGCCGATCTGCAGCACGGTCGGAGCCTTGCAGAGGGTAAGTGCCTGCTTATCTGTATTGATACCGACGAACTCGACACCGCCGATCGTCTCGTCGACCATTCGGTTTACTGCGTTATTGCCGGCACCGCCAACACCAACGACGATAATTCTTGCAGAAGACTCTGCTTCATTTGTCATAATTTCTAACAAGATGCTTCCTCCTTTATTGTGCAGCAGCCATAGATCAATGTCCCATGCTGTTATCTCTGTCAGATTCAAAAATAATCATACATGATTATAATATCTTTAATTTTCGAAATATTCAAGCCCTTATCTGGGCAAGTTGACGGCTATGACCGGCTTTTCCTGCCTGCGGCGTTCCATCCCTGTCAGGACGCCATCTGAAGCGGCATGTCTTTTTGACGCTTTCCACGGATCAGCCGTAGTCCTGGCTCTGGTACCCATTTGTACCATAGTAGCCATGGGCATCTGTCTGGATCTCGCCTTCCGTGCTCTCTTCGCTGCCGTCCTCCGGCTTTTTCTTGTCGCCTTCCTCGTTGTTGTGCTGGTTCCAGGCCTCCGCCCAGGAAATATCAAGGCCTTCATTCTCCTCGTATTCCTGAAGGTCCTCCCAGGCCGAATCGTCCTCGGAATCCCGCTTCTCCGGCTCTGTCACCGCATCCGTTTCAAATACGATATTGACGGTGCTGTCGGTGTAGGTCTCCAGATGAAGCGTGCCGGACATCCCGGTCAGCTGCTCCATGATAGCCGCTGCCCTGCTCATCTTGGTCTCAAGGTTGGTATCCTTTCCCAGCGCAATGATGATCGTGCCAAAATGCAGGCTCATGTGGCTGCCGTCTGTGATCTCCACATAATCCGGCTTCATCTCCAGCTTGCTGACGATCTTGCTCAGCGCCTGGATGGAGGAAAAGATCTTTTTATCCTTGGGCACGATCTTCATTCCCTGATGCAGGGCCGTTCCCTTTTCCACGAGTCCTTCGACCCGCAGGATATCGGTAAGATCCGCCTGGAAAAGCGCGGCATCCGGAAGGATAACCCCCTGGGATGTCTCGCCGGAGACGGTATTTACCGTTACACTCACCACTTCGGCAGCCTCTTCCTGGGATACGGACGAGGAGGCATTGTCTGCTTCTGATACAGATGTTATATCCGCTTCTCCGTCAGCTGCCTCTCCGACACCTGCTTCGCCGACACCTGCTTCGCCGATACCTGCTTCTCCGACCCCTGCTTCACCGATACCTGCCTCTCCGGCACCTGCTTCACCGATACCTGCCTCTCCGGCACCTGCTTCGCCGATACCTGCCTCTCCGGCACCTGCCGCAGCTTCCGTACCGTCAGCTGCACCATCGGAACTGCTCTGCAGAGCTTCTGTGCTTTCAGCTGCTGCCGCCTCCTCTTCTTCCCATGGATAAGCTCCCTCCATGGCGGCATCCTCTGCCGTGGTGCTTTCTTCTTCCGCTGCCGGCTCTGCTGTATCCGTGACCGCTTCAGCTGTCAGCGCCTCCTGGGTGCCGCCGGCAGGATCTGCTGCTCCCCCGGCCAATGCCGGAGCGGTACTGCTGCCCGGCGCCTGAAGGGCCTGCAGGATCATTCCTGTATCATCAAAGTAGAAATCAAAGCCGTCCTGCTCGATATAGCCGACCGGCATATTTTCTGTTACATGCAGCTCGACCCTGTTATGGCCGACGTACCGGATCTCAATGTTCCGGATGAAAGGAACGTTTGCGGGCTCTACATTTTTCACGACAGCCGACAGATAAACGGAATTGCGGTTTTTGAAATCGGTCAGAACCATCTGCCTGATCTGATCTGCCGTATACCGGGTATTGCCGATGACCTCGGCACCGTCATCGGGCACGTAGAACAGGGCAATAAAGAGTACGAAAACAACGAACAGCCCAATCAGCACTGTCCGGATCGTCCGAAATATTTTTTTCCAGTTCCACCTACTCACCCGACTTTAAGACTCCTTATCCCTGTTACAGTCTGCGGACATACTCCTTGAACAGATCGCCCCGCTCCTCATAGTTGGCAAACTGGCCCCAGCTTGCGCATGCCGGCGACAGAAGGACCGCATCCCCCGGCCGTGCATTTTCTGCGCAGGCCTTGACGGCTGCCTCCAGATCCTCAAAGAAGAAGATCCGGTCCTCCGGAAAGCCGCAGGCGATGGCTGCTTTTGCGATCTTTTCCCTGGTCTGGCCGATCAGTGCAAAATAACGGACTTTGCCTCCAAAGGCATTGATCCATTCCTCATAGGAAGATTCCTTGTCGTATCCGCCGCCAATCAGCAGGGTCGGACGGTTCATCGCCTCGATCCCCTTGATGGCTGCATCGGGGTTCGTTCCCTTGGAATCGTTGTAATAGCGCACGCCATTCTTTTCTGTCACGTATTCGATCCGGTGCTCTACCCCGCGGAAGGCACATACGGTCTGCCGGATGCTCTCCACCGGTACGCCGGCCTTCCATGCCATCGCGGAAGCCACCATGATATTCTCAAAGTTATGAAGTCCGAGCAGCTGAAGCTCGCCGGTGCGCACCAGGGGGATCGTCTCGCTCTCTGTCCGGATCACGATGGTATCCCCATCGAGGAAAATGCCCTTCTCAAGGACACGGCGGCTGGAGAACCAAATCACCTCTGCACCGCAGCTTTCCCCAAATTTTCTTAACACCTCGTCCTCATAGTTGAGCACACAGGCATCCCCTGCCGCTGCATTCTCGGTGATCCGCTCTTTGCAGCGGATGTACTCTTCCATCGTATGATGACGGTTCAGATGGTCGGGGGTGATGTTGGTGATGGCGCTGACCACCGGATGGAAATCCTGGATCGTTTCCAGCTGAAAGCTGCTGACCTCCGCCACTGTCCAGGCAGTGTCGGACTGCTGCAGCACCACATCGGTATAGGGGGTGCCGATATTGCCCACCACATAGACCTCTGGGTACCAGTTCTTCATGATCTCGCCCAGAAGGGTGACCGTAGTGGTCTTGCCATTGGTACCGGTCACCGCCAGGACTCTGCCCTTGCCGATGTGATATGCCAACTCGATCTCGCCCCACACCGGGATGCTCTTTGCGTAAAACTGCTTTACCACGGGCAGGTCACAGGGAACGCCAGGGCTCATGACCACAAGGTCCAGAGCGTCCATCTCCGTCTCCGGAAGCTCGCCCAGGATGACAGGGATCTCTGTTCCCACCGCTTTCCGGATCGCCTCCCTGTCAGCCTTTGTGCTGCCATCATAGATCAGCGGCAGCGCACCGACGGCACACAGCAGGCGGGCGGCACCGATGCCGCTCTTTCCCGCACCAAAAACCAGTACTTTTTTATTTTTTAATTCCATTGATTTTTCCTCAGTTCAGAATACAGCCCAGAGAAAGGGCACACAGCAGGATCGTCAGGATGGTAAACCGGAATACGATCTGGGTCTCCGACCAGCCGCACAGCTCAAAATGATGATGGATGGGCGTCATACGGAAGATCCGCTTGCCGTGGGTGATCTTGAAGTAGCTGACCTGCATAACAACAGAGAGAAGCTCGAAGGCATAGATAAAACCAAAGATCGGGATAAACAGCGGCATATGCAGCATATAGGCCGTTCCGGCGACAAAGCCGCCGAGGGCCAGGGAGCCGGTATCTCCCATAAAGATCTTTGCCGGATGTGCATTAAATACCAGAAAGCCCATCAGCGCGCCCATCACGGCGAGGGTGATCGACGTAATGCCAGCCTTCAGGATGACGGATGCACAGGTAAAGAAAAGCGCCGCAGCCATGGTAACGCTGGAGGCCAGGCCGTCCACACCGTCCGTGAAATTCACGCCATTGACCGTAGCCAGGATGACAATATAGGCAAAGGGAAATGCCAGCGGGCCGATGTTGATGGTCCGAAGTCCTGCGAAAGGTATGATCATATCCAGGGCCGCATGGCTGATCCTCTCCAGATAGATCAGGTACAGCGTCGTCACGGCAAACTCCAGCAGCAGCTTCTGCCAGGGCAGCAGACCGTCCGACCGCCGCAGGATGACCTTCAGGTAATCATCCAGAAATCCGATGATGCCAAAACCGATGGTCAGGATCATGACCGGTATGATCATCGGGATCTGGGGTGCATAGATCACCACCACGACCAGGATGCCCGCAAGGATCGCGATACCGCCCATGGTCGGCGTTCCCGCCTTGGCCAGATGGGATTTTACACCCTCCTCACGCTCCGTCTGTGTCGTTTTTACTTTTTTAAGAAACGGAATCAAATATGCCGTTACTGCGGTGCTTACCGCAAACGCGATAAACAGAGGAAGAAAATCTCTCCACTGCATCTTCGGTCATCCCCCTTTGCTTCATATGCCCGGCTTACCAGTTTGCCAGGTCTTCGTTTGTATAGCCGTCCGAAAAATAGTCGTTGTGCTCGGGCTCCTCCGCCTGAGACATATCCACCACCGGCAGGTCGCTGCCGTCGGCCGCCGTGTTCAGTGTCGTATCCTGATAGTTGGGCTCATCGGGCACATCCGATGTGTCCGCCAGGTTTGCGGTAAAGGTGTCCATCAGGTTCGGTATGCCGGGTGTCTGCCCGCCTTCCTCTCCTTCGGTTCCCTCTCCTCCGGTTCCATCCCCTTCATAGAATTCGCTGAAGGGGTCGACGCTCTCTGTGCTTTCCTCACTCTGGATCACCGTATCATTGTTATGATAGGACACGGCGCCGTTGTTTCCAAGGTTTGTCACCTCTATGCCGTTGTCATAGGTCACATAGGATCTGGTCAGCAGCATGCCGTTGGTGCAGAGCGTATTGGTGACATTGGATGAGTTGTAGCCGGGTTCATCCGGAAGAATGCCCAGATATGGCAGCAGCTCGATATAGATATTTCTCGAGATGCTCATGGCATAGATGGTCGTCTCCTGCGCTGCCGTGTTCGGCTCATCTACGACAACATACACGCATACCTTTGGGTTGTCAAGCGGCGCAAAGGAGACAAAGGACAGGACGTAGTTGTTGTAGCCTCGAGGCAGCTTCTCGGCTGTTCCGGTCTTTCCGCCCATGGAATAGCCGGGGATCTTGGCCAGATAGCCGGTACCGTCCCGGGTCATAACATAGGCCATGGAAGCACGGATATCCGCACTGACCTCGGCGGAGACCGTCCGTCTTTCCAGGATCGGATCAAAGGACTGGATCACTGCGCCGTTCTCGTCGGTGATCTCCTGCACCACATGCGGCTTGTAATAATAGCCGCCATTGATAACTGAGCTGATGGCCGCCGTCTCCTGCAGCATCGTGCAGGTAAAGCCCTGACCGAAGGCACAGGTCGCAAGCTCAACAGGTCCCATAGTATCGCTGGTAAACAGCAGGCCGGAAGCCTCGCCGGGGAGGTCGATGCCGGTGCGCAGACCAAAATTGAACGTATTGTTATACTTGAGGAAAGCCTCATCGCCGAGCGCCTCGCCGATCTGCATCAGCGCGTCGTTGCAGGAATTCTGAATGACATCATTGAAGGAGCTGGTGCCGTGAACGCCTTCACAGGCAATGTATTTGTCCGCCACCTGCTGTCCGCCGTCACAGACAAATTCGGTATCTGTGGTGATCGCGCCCGTAGAAAGTGCAGCCGCCGCAGTGATGGGCTTGAAAACGGAACCGGGCTCAAATCCGCTGGAGATACAGAAGTTGCCCCAGATCCCGTTGAGCGCATCCATCATCTCGTCATTGCTCATGGCCTTGATCTCTGACCGCGTATAGAATCTGGTCAGGTCTCTGGGCTCGTTCAGGTCGTACCAGCGGTCCGAGTCCATGCCGAGGATCTCTCCTGTGTTGGGATCCATGACGACAACACCGATATTCATGGCGCCGTTGGTCTTGTTTGTATCATCGGCCATCTCCGCCTCGAAGATCTCCAGCGCATCCCGTATGATCTGCTGCACATTGATGTCGATGGTCGAGACGACGTTGTAGCCGTTCTTAGCAGGTATGATATTCTGCTCCACATCGGAGTCATCGTTGAAGTATCCGTACTGCCGGCCGTTGGAACCGTTCAGTATGCCAGAATAGTAACCCTCGATCCCCCAGTCGGCGGTGGTGCCGTCATAGGTAAATCCGATCAGATCGCAGGCAAGGGATTCGTACGGGTATGTCCGCTCGTAGGTCTCCTCAAACCAGATTCCCTTTACATAGCTTCTCTCCAGCCATTCTTCATCGGACAGGTTTTTGTTTTCTTCACTGTCCAGATCCACATAGGCCTCGAACTTTTTCTTCTCGGTGATGGAAAGTCCGTTGGCCAGGATGTAGTACTGGCTGTTTTTTGTCTCCTCTGCCGTGAGGATGCTGCGGATCTCCGCCTCGTTCAGACCAAACAGCTCAACCAGTGCCTTGATGGTCGGTTCCACGAAAAACTGATCGGATCCGCCTTCTGCATTCTCGATCTCACTGTTGACGACAAAGCAGTCGAGGACAAGGTTGTATACCTTTTTTGATGTGGCCAGCACCGTGCCGTTTCGGTCGGTGATGTCGCCGCGCTGGAAGGGGATCGTACGGCTGTCGTACTGCTGCTGCGCCTGGGTCATAACGATCCGCTCGTAATTCTTTCCTTCCGTCGCATTGATGTAGGTGATCCGGATCGCAAGGCCGATCAGGGCCGCAACGACAGCCAGAAACAGTCCGATCAGCTTCTTGCTGGTCCGGCTTCCGATCCGCCGCTTCTGCATGGCCATCTCCCGCCTTGCCTGTTTTTCCTTTTTCAGATTTTTCTTAACTGCCAAATTATATCTCCATCATGTGCCAGGATGATCCTGGTCTGAAACATCAAATGTATGCTCTACGACACAAAATATGCCCTATTATCCGTATAACTATACCACAACATGTTCCGGCTGTCTTTATGAAAAAGTGCCAAAGTCCGGCGTCCCATAGGCGTATTGGTGACAAACGTGCAACGGAGCCGCCGCTTTGAGTACCATCCCCGGGATTTCCACGCACAGTTTCCTTCCTGTGCGGATCCCGGCTGATGCTCAAGGCGCCAGCCCCGTCGCTTTTTTCCGGAAGCCTGATAGCTTCCGCCCTTTAGTTTGTCACTGTCCCATACTGGCGTACATAGCTGTTCTCTTCTGCACTGTAATACCTGATCTGGGATTCAGTCGCGTAATGCATGCCCAGACGGTTCAGCGCAGTTTTTCGAATCGCCTCAAGGTCTACCGAAGCCTCTGTCTGTTTCTCATAGGCATCATTGTCCGCCTGCAGCCTGCTCAGCTTTGACTCCATCACGGCGATCGTTTCCGCCTGATTGGTATAGGTCTCCCGCAGCTGCAGATAGTGGATACACAGGAATACGGTGATCACGCAGACAACCGTCAGGAAGAGCACATAGCCTACGCTCATGTTTCTTGCCCGCAGCCGGTTTGCCTTCGTCCGCTCACTGACGTGCTTTCTGGGATGGGGGCGAAGCTCAAAATCCTCTTCTTCCTCCTCTTCCAGATAACGGACTGCATTGCCGTCCTCATATGTATCGATTCTGTAACGAATTGCCGCTCTTGAACTGTTGGAATTTACCCTTCTGTTCCCGTTCGAACGAGCTGTACCTGTTCTTTTTCTGTTTGCCATTTTCGTTCTTACACGGAAGCTAATCAGATCCTCCTCTCAAACACCCTCAGCTTGGAGCTCTTGGATCTTGGATTATCTTCCATCTCCCCTTTTGTCGGAACGATCGGTTTTCTTGTTACCACTATCCCCTTGGATTTTCTCCCGCATACACAGACGGGGAACTGTGGAGGACAAATGCATGGATGCTCGTTTTTCCTGAAATTATTTTTGACTATGCGGTCTTCCAGTGAATGGAAGGTGATCACGCACAGCCTCCCCTCATTATTCAGAAGGTCGATCATCCCATCCAGCGATTCCTCCAGCACCTCCAGCTCCCGGTTCACTTCGATCCGGATCGCCTGAAATGTCTTTTTCGCCGGGTGTCCGCCGCCAGAACGCATCTTTGCGGGGATAGACGCCTTGATTATCGCTGCAAGCTCCCCGGTCGTCTCGACCGGCTGCTTCTCCCTCTCGATGCAGATGTGCTTCGCGATATTCTCGGCAAACTTTTCTTCGCCATAATCTCTTATGACATGATACAGCTCTTCCTTGCTGTAGGTATTTACGACCTGGTAAGCAGAAAGCGCCTGCCGCCTGTCCATTCGCATGTCCAGAGGCGCGTCTGACCGGTAGGTAAACCCACGGCTAGCTTCGTCCAGCTGCCAGGAAGATACACCCAGATCGAGAAGGATCCCATCGACCGATGTGATGCCCTCTGCGTTCAGCATGGGGACCATGTCGCGGTAGTTGCCCCTCAGGATCGTTACACGCTCCTTATAATCCATAAGACGATCCGTCGCGGCTGCTATCGCATCCTCATCCTGATCGATCCCGATCAGTCTTCCCTTGCGGGACAGTTGTTTTAAGACCTCCAGTGCGTGGCCGCCACCCCCTATTGTGCCGTCCACGTATATCCCGTCCGGCTTTATCCGCAGATTTTCGATCGTCTCGGATAACAGCACTGATTGATGTTTGAATTCCATGTGCTCCTGCCTCAGACAAAGCCATTATAAAAAGGCCCCTATATCCTGCAGTCCCTTCGCAATGGCATCCATGTCCTCATAATCATTGTTGTCCTCCCAGCGGTCCTTGCTCCAGATCTCGATGCGATCCAGGTTCCCGGCCAGGATCACATCCTTTTCCAGACCTGCATATTCACGCAGCGTTGCCGGTACGAGAATTCTCCCCTGCCGGTCCAGTTCACAGACGGAAGCTCCGCTGACAAAGAAACGGGTAAATTTTCTGGCGTCTTTACTTGTAAGCGGTAATGTGGCGAGCTTTTGTTCGAAAGCGTTCCATGATTCGGATGAATAGATCGCGAGGCAGCCGTCCATTCCCCTTGTCAGGACGAAGTTTTCCCCTAGCTCCTCCCTGAATTTGGACGGTATGATCAGCCTCCCCTTGCTGTCTATTGTATGGTTGTACTCCCCCATGAACATACAAAGCACCTCTGCCGGCGATCCCTCATATCGCCGACATGGAAGAATGGACGCTCTGGCTTACTCCCCAGCAGCCATATCCTCCATTTTCTTCCACCATTCACCACATTTCACCACTTATGTGTCCATTTTATCCCCCGAATGTATAAAAATCAACACATTTTTTTCTATCCGCAAACACAAAACAGCCGCCTCCTTTTGGAAGCGGCTGCTTTTCCGGCAGATATTGTGTTGATTTTGGGACATCCAACTAAATCTTGGTTCCCAGGCAAAAAAGTTTAAAAAAACTTAATATTTCCCAAAGCATCATCCCCCACAATCTTAGTGGACCGCGGTGGGGTCCAGCGCATCCCGCAGGGCATCTCCCACAAAGTTGACGCACACGACCAGGACGATGATGACCACGCCGGGGCTGACCCACAGCCAGGGCATGGAGGTCAGAACGGTGATGGATTCTGCCCCGTTCAGCAGATTTCCCAGGCTTGCTGTGGGGGGCTGCACGCCCATCCCCAGGAAGCTGAGCGCAGCCTCGTCCAATATGGAGATGGCCATTACGCTGGTGGCAAATACCAGGATGTTGGCCGCTGCATTGGGCAGGATGTCGGAAAACAGGATATACCACCCGGGCATCCCGGCGATCTGACTGCTCTTGACGTAGTCCTGCTCTTTTATAGAAAGAACACTGCCCCGCACCAGCCTTGCCACACCCGGCCAGTCGACGAACCCGAGGATCAGAATGATGCTCCACATCCCCGGCTCAAAGATCACGCTGGCGACCAGCACAAGCAGGATATAGGGAAAGGACATGACCATGTCGGTAAACCGCATGATGCACATATCCACGATGCCGCCAAAATACCCGGAGACAAGCCCCAGAACGGTCCCGATCAGCGTCGAAAGGATCGTGGCGGCAAAACCCACAAACAGGGAGATCCGCATGCCGTACAGAACACGGCTTAAAATATCCCGCCCGATCTGATCGGTTCCAAGAAGATGGGCACTGCTTGGAGGTGCGGAAAACTCCATGCTGATATACAGGGGATCATAGGGGGCGATCCAGGGCGTCAAAAGCGCCAGGACCACCAGGACAACGACGATCCAAAAGCTGATGACACCGGCCCTGTGATACCGGAATCTCCGGATCACGGACTGCAGATAGGTTTCTTGCATAGCCGGACCTCCCTCAGTTAAAACGCACAGCCGGATCCACTGCCGCATACAGGATATCCGTCAGCAGATTGGCCAGCAGAACGACGACGGCTGACAGCAGACAGACGGCCATGATCACCGGGTAATCTCTGGCCAGCACAGCGTTCATGGTCATCAGCCCCAGTCCCGGCCAGGAAAAGACCTGCTCGATGATGATGGAGCCGCCAAACAGTCCCGGGATCTCCATGCCGATGACGGTGATGATGGGGATCAGGGCGTTTCTGAGCGCATGCTTCCAGATAACATTTGCCTCGCCGATGCCCTTGGCCCGGGCGGTGCGCAGATAATCCCGGTTCAGGATCTCCAGCATCGCCGAGCGGATATACCGGATGTTCCGTCCTGCCATGCCAAGCGCCAGCACCGCGCAGGGCATGATCAGATATTTCGGGTCAACACCTGTCCCGGCTGTGCCAAGCTCACGCATGCCGGATGAGGGCAAAATGCCCAGTCTGACCGTAAACAGCCAGATCAGCACCATGGCCAGGAAAAAGCCCGGGATGCTCTGTCCAAAAAAGGAAAGGGTAACGATCACGTAGTCCGAGCCCTTGTACTGGTGCAGCGCACTGTAGATGCCGCCGGCCACCGAAATGACCAGGCTGACAAGAAGCGCGGATCCCATCAGGACCAGTGTGGGACCGACATGGGTGGCGATCATCTCGGATACGGCCTGGTAATTGCGGTAGGAATAACCGAAATCGCCGTGAAGGATCGCCTTCAGCCAGTTGATGTACTGGATATAGATGGGCTTGTCCAGGCCAAGCTGCTCTGCCCGGACACGGAGCATCTCCGCCGATACTTTGGGTCCGCCTGCCATGATCTCGACAGGATTGCCGATCAGCGTCATGATGCCAAAGTCGATCACCGTGATCCCGGCCAGAACGACCAGAGCGATCAGCAGACGTTTAACGATGTATTTTGCCATCTTCTGCCTCCTCTCTGGCAAAGCATGCGCAAAGGTGCTGCTCTCCTCCCATACCTTCACACGGCCGAAGCCCTGGCTCTCTCTCCCGGCATACCGGCATCGCTGCCCGGCAGCGGGGCGCGAACCGGCAGCCCTTCGGCAGGTCGATGGCCGATGGGACCTCCCCCTCCAGCAGGAAATCGGCGATGTTCCGTTTCTGCGGATCGGCAAGCGGCACCGCACTGACCAGTGTCTGGGTGTACGGATGCTGCGGATGCCGGAAGATCTCCTGCGCATCCCCGATCTCCACGATCCGTCCAAGGTACATGACTGCGATCCGGTCGCTCACATAGCGGACCGCGCCAAGGCTGTGGGATATAAACAGGCAGGTAATATCAAGTTTTTCCTGCAGTTCTTTCAGAAGGTTCAGGATCTGCGCCTGTATGGACATATCCAGCGCCGATACCGGTTCGTCGCAGACGATCAGCTTCGGCTCCAGGGACAAAGCCCTGGCGATGGAGATTCTCTGTCTCTGTCCGCCGGAAAACTCATGCGGATACCGCCGCTTCGCATCGGCCGGAAGGCCAACCATAGCAAGGAGCTCATCGACCCTCTGCTCTACGCCAGCCCGGTCGGTAAGGCGATGATACAGCATAGGATCCGCAAGGATGTCATAGATCCTCTTTCTCGGATTCAGTGAGGAATAGGAATCCTGAAAAATCATCTGCAGCTCGGTCCGCAGCGCATCCTTATCCCCGCGTCCGGCTTCCGCCAGATCTCTTCCTTTATAATGGATCTGGCCCGAAGTCGGTCTTTCCAGCCCGACGATCAGACGGCCGACGGTCGATTTTCCGCAGCCGGATTCCCCGACAAGGCCCAGCGTCACTCCGCGGCGGAGCGTCAGACTAACGCCATCCGCAGCGTGCACATATTTCCGCGGTCTGGGGATCAGCGAGGGATTTCTGACCGGATAAAACTTTGTCAGCTCATTGGCCGACAGGATCACTTCTCTGTCATTTTCCATCTGCTGCTCTCCCCCCTTTCGTCTCCGGTACATGCAGGCAGCGAACCATATGACCGTTTCCGACATCTGTCATCTCCACCTTCGAGCGGCACTCCGGCCCGGCAAAGGCACAGCGGTCGGCAAAACGGCAGCCGGGAATATCCGAGTAGACCTCCGGCACCGTGCCGGGAATGGACGCAAGGACGCGTCCCGGTTCGTCATCAATACCTGGAGCCGCTGCCAGCAGAGCCCGGGTATACGGATGAAGGGGATGGGCAAACAGCTCATAGACATCCGCTTCCTCGATAAACTGTCCCGCATACATCACCAGGATCCGGTCGGCCATCTGGGCCACCAGTCCGATGTCATGGGTAATCAGGATCATCGACATATTCATCTGCTGCTTTACCTGCCGGATCGTCTGCATGATCTGGGCCTGGATGGTCACATCCAGCGCCGTCGTCGGCTCATCGGCGATCAAAAGCTTCGGACCGCAGGACAGCGCCATGGCGATCATGACCCTCTGCCGAAGTCCTCCGGACAGCTCATGGGGAAACTTCTTCATGACCGCTTCCGGATCATGGATCTGCACCTGCTCAAACAGCTTTAGTGCCATGGCTCTTGCCTTCGCCCGGTCCGGCTCCACATGCCGTCGGATCGACTCGGTAACCTGCCAGCCGGCCGTAAGCACCGGATTGAGGCTGGCCAGCGCATCCTGAAAAATCATCGTGATGTCCTTGCCGCGGATCCGGTCAAGCTCCTTTGCCGGGAGGCTTAGCAGATCCTTTCCATCAAACATGGCAGATCCCTTATCCACCGTGCCGTTTCGCGGAAGCAGGCCCATGACGGCCAGGCTTGTCACGCTCTTCCCGCAGCCGGATTCACCAACGATCCCCAGGCTCTCCCCTTCCCTGACCTGAAAGCTCACGTCATCCGTGACGATCCGGTCACCAAAATCGCTGTGAAACCGTATTCTGAGATCTTTTACATCAAGAACTGGTGCCACTATAAACCTCCACAGCTCTTTATTCTAAAACGATCTGCACTGCCGCGGCGCAGATCAATGTTCTATTTGCATCTTGCGTTGCTGTAAATTAGATTGTATCAAACTTTTCCCAGAATGCAAACCTGTTTTTTCGCTATACCAGGAGCGGCAGCACCTCCCTGGACCTGCACACCAAAAAAAGGCTGCCGCACAACGCAAAATTCGTGCATAAACATTCTGGAGGGAACAGACCTCAGCCGGTACGTGGAGGAATCATCTGATTCCGACTTAGTACCGTTGCGCGAGGACAGAGCGAGAGCGTTTCCCGAAAGAATATTTATGCACGAATTGCTTAATGCGGCAGTCCTGTTTTTTTAGTGATGGGTTCAGACAGCGATCTCCCACTCCTGAATATTGTCGAAGGCTCCGTAATAGGCAGCCTTTGCGTTGACCAGACGATTGCTGACGACACCAAGGTTGGACAGGAAGTACAGCGGGAATACCGGAGTATCCGCGATGATCTGCTCCTCGATCTGCTTGTAGATCTCGAACAGTTCTTTCTCATCGTTGGTCTCCTGGGTCGCGGCAAGGCCGGCATCGACGGTCTCGTTGAAGTAACCGCCGCTCCAGCTGGAATCCGGAAGATTGATCAGGCCTACCTCGTCTGCCCAGTAGTCGTTGGGCGTGATAGTGTACTGGACCGAGAACATGTCTACCTCATCGGTGCCAGCGACATCCATCAGTGTGGCAAAGTCAACGGTATTGATGTGGATCTCCACGCCGACCTGCTTGAGGCTCTGCTGCATGATCGCCGCAGCCTTGACGACGTTCTCATCGCCGGAGCTGCAGTAATACTCGATCACCTGGGAGCTGTCCCATCCGGCTTCTTCCAGAAGTTCCTTTGCCTTTGCCGGATCATAACTGATGACCGTCTTTTCCTTATCAAAGAAGGGACTTGCTGAACAGATGAATCCATCTGTCACCTCACCCTGGCCGGCCAGGAGCACATCCACCAGCTGCTGCCGGTCGATGGCATAGACGATCGCCTGCCGTACCCGGGCATCTGTGATCTTCGAAGTGTTGAAGAAGGTCATCTGGTTGATGATCGGATCGGTGTACTGGGAAGTAAAGCCCTCCAGGGCTTCTACTGACGGCCGGTCCTCCGTCGGGATCGAGCTGGAGGGATGAACCATATCGAGCTCGCCTGCCTGCAGGCCTGCCAGGATCTGGCTGCCATCGACGATGCGGAAGTTAACGGTGCCGATCTTCGGTGCGCCGGCAAAGTACTTCTCATTTGCCTTGTAGGTGATGTAATGGGCGGCATCGTAGCTGTCCAGCATATATGGGCCGCTGATGACATCCGGGTGATTGAACCAGTCGCTGGAGAGCAGCTGATCTGCCGGAACGTCCTTCAGCACATGGGACGGCAGGATGCAGATCCATGTCGCCACGTTATTTATAAAGGTATTCAGTCCCATATGGTCCGCGCAGACAAACTCCAGTGTTTTGTCATCCACCTTACGGATGCCCTCGATCTCCTCTGCTCCGGAGGGAGATGCTCCATCCACGAAGCCAAGGAAGGGGCTGAAGTCGAAGTTGTAGTTGGCCACCTCAGGGCTGGTCATCCGCAGGATCGTAAAGATCACATCATCGGCCACGACCGGCTCTCCGTCCGACCATACCGCATCTTCCTTGATCTTTACGGTAAAGACCTGGTTGTCCTCCGTTGTGATGCTCTCAGCCAGGAGGTAGTCGATGCCATAATTATCATCGTTAAAGGAGACCAGCGGAAGGAACATCATGCTTGTGGCATAAAGATTGATCCATGTCCAGTCCATGTTCAGGGGATTCAGTGTACCGAGGGTATCGGTAAAGGCGATATTGATGATATCGCTGCCGGCCTGGGGAGCTGTGCTCTCCGGAGCGGATGCTGCTGCAGAGGATGCTGCAGAAGCTGCCGCACTATCTGCTGCCGCCGGTGCGGAAGAGCCGCCGCATGCCGCAAGGGATACGGCAAGGGATACGGCAGCGCATACAGCGGCAAACCGTTTTGCTATTGATTTCATATAATTTGCTTTCCTTTCTTTCTATCTCTATTATACTGCTGTGTATTTTTTTCTATAGATTAACACGTTGATGCAAAATGTCAATTTTTTTTGGAACGTGCCGGAAACTCACCGACAGAGCCAGATTCATGATATAATCAGAGCAGATGCCGCACGATGGATGGCAGCTGCTGCCGGCTGCTAATGTTAGCGATGCTGCGGTCCGACGACAACAGGAAAGAGAGACCTGACTATGGAAATTGAAAGGAAATGGATGGTATCCGGATGGCCCGAGGCAGATCTGCCTCTTTTGTATGAGCAGAGCATGCGCCAGGGCTATGTGTCGGTCAGCCCGACAGTCCGCATCCGGGAGGAGGCTATGACCGGAGGAAATACAGAATACATCCTCTGCTTTAAATCCAGCGGCGGGATCGCCAGAAAGGAAATCGAAATGCCCATCACGGAGGAGATCTTCGCCCAGCTCGAGGATCTCATCGGTCTGCCGCTGATCCCGAAGCTTCGCCGCACCTATCTGCTGCCCGACGGAATGCACCTGGAGGTCAACCACGTGGATGAGGGACTTCCGGGGGAATACTGGTACGCCGAGATCGAATATGATTCGGTCGAACAGGCAAGAGCCTGGGATCCGGCTTCCTGCGGCCTGGCGGAGTATCTGTCCGACGATGTCACGGACGAGCCAGGCCAGACCATGGGCGCATACTGGCTGCTGACGAGAGTAAAGCATATCGAAAGGCCTTTTGATTAAGCATTTAGTCTAAAGCTCCCCCCTGGAAGGCATTACGCAAACGGCTTCGGCCTTATCAGGCCTGCAGATTGTTTGCTTTAATGTCTTCCAGGGGGAGTCTTTTATACCAATTCTCATCAACACATTTTGTCCCATAAGCCTAAGCCCATTTAACTGCTGCCTGCTTATGCATACAAAAGGACAGGCATACGATGATCCATAAGATCGCTGTATGCCTGTCCTTTTGTATCTGCCGCATCTGATTTTTTTGTGATCTGCGACAGCTTTGTATCTGCTATGGATTTATCCTGTACGTCTCCTGCCGTCTGCAGACCGCATCAGACGTTGAAGCGGAAGACGATCAGATCGCCGTCCTGCACAACATACTCCTTGCCCTCCATGCGGACAAGGCCTTTTTCTCTGGCAGCCGCGTAGGAGCCGCAGTCCAGAAGCTGCTGATAGTTGACGACCTCCGCCTTGATGAAGCCGCGCTCAAAGTCCGTATGGATCTTGCCGGCAGCCTGCGGAGCCTTTGTGCCGATCTTGATCGTCCATGCTCTGGTCTCATCCTCGCCGCCGGTCAGGAAGCTCATAAGACCCAGTGTCTTGTAGCTCGCCTGTATCAGCTTGTCCAGACCAGAGGAGGTCACTCCAAGATCCTCGAGGAAGATCTGCTTCTCTTCCTCATCCAGCTCGCTCATCTCCGCCTCCATCTGGGCACAGATGACAAAAACCTCGCTGTTTTTTTCAGCTGCCAGTTCCCGGACAGCCTGTACATGAGGATTGGAGGCCCCGTCATCAGCCATATCATCCTCGCTGACGTTTGCCGCGTAGATGACCGGCTTTGCGGTCAGAAGGTTGAGCTCCTTAAACCAGGCTTCCTCATCCTCATCGGCAAGCTCAAAGGAGATAGCATCCTGTCCGGCCTCAAGGTGCTCCTTGAGCCTCTGCTCCATATCCAGCTCCTTCTTTGCGTTCTTGTCACCGACCCTGGCGCTCTTGGCCGTCTTGGACAGTCTGCGCTCGAGGACCTCCAGATCAGCAAAGATCAGCTCGAGATCGATGGTCTCGATATCCCTGGCCGGATCCACACCGCCGTCCACATGGATGACATTGTCATCCTCAAAGCAGCGGACCACATGGACAATGGCGTCCACTTCACGGATATTGGCCAGGAACTGGTTGCCCAGTCCCTCTCCTCTGGAGGCACCCTTGACCAGACCGGCAATGTCCACGAACTCGACGACTGCCGGGGTCACCTTTTTGGAATGAAAGAAATCGCCCAGAAGTTTCAGCCGCTCATCCGGTACCGGAACGACACCGACATTGGGGTCGATCGTGCAGAAGGGATAATTCGCCATCTCTGCCCCTGCCTTTGTCAGTGAATTGAACAGCGTGCTTTTTCCAACATTCGGAAGACCTACGATTCCTAATTTCATTTATCTCCACTCTCCTTCAAAAAATCCAGTGTTTTCAACGGTCTGCGGCTTTTCCGCTTTCGGCGTTTACGCACTTTTTACGCACTTTTACGCACTTTTGGCCGAATTTGCGATCTGGCAGGATTCAAACTGTCGCACGACTTTGTCCAGCGATTCGTCGGTCACATGAACATACCTGTCCATGGTTGTCTTGATGCTGGCATGACCGAGCAGTTTTTGAAGCACCTTCGGCTGCATCCCGCTTTCGATGGCTCTCGTCGCGTAGGTGTGACGAAGCGCATGCATGCAAAAATGCTTGATGCCCGCCTCGTCGCAGAGCTTATAGAGGTGCGTATCATAGGAGCTGTTCTTCGCCGGTTCCCCGGTGCGGAAATTGATGAACACGAGATCCCGCATCACAAGCTTCCGCATGGCACCGGTCCTGCGGTCGATATACTCCAGGGTCTGATCCAGCAGCGGGGATTCCTTGCGGCCCGCGCTCTTGGCCTTGACCTCCTGCAGGATCTCAACAGCCCGGCTTGTCAGTGGGATCGTCCGGTAGCTCTGTACGGTCTTGGGCGGCCCGGCGCCACTGCGTCTGCTTGTGGCGGTATTCCAGCGTCTTGTTTACCGTCAGCGTCCGCTTTTTGAAGTCGATCGCGTCCCAGGTCAGGCCGATCAGCTCCCCGGTACGCAGCCCCGTTTCCAACACGAGTTCATACTGGCAGCAGTTATGCGACCGCCTGGCCACCTCCAGAAACTTGGCCTGCTCCTCCACCGTGAGGAAGTGGATATCGTCCACTGCCCAGATGGGCTTGGTATAGCGCACGCCGTCCATCGGGTGCTTCGGAATCAGATCGTTCATCTTCGCGGCCTTGAGCATCGTGCCCATGGTGATGTATGTCTGCCGGATCGTCGAGCCGGCGTACACAGCGTCCATCCGGTTCAGCACCATCTTGCAGTGCATGGGCTTGACGTCTGTCAACAGCATGCCCCCCGATCACCGGCTGGATGTTATGCTTGTAGCGCTCCCGATAATTCCTCCGGGTGTTTGGTGCGAGATCTCCAACGATATTCTCGATCCAGAATTCAAACCAGGCGTCCACCGTCATGTCCGTGACGATGGGAACGTCGCAATGCTTGTCCTTGTACCGGGCTTCCTCCAGCCAGTTGCGGGCCTCCGGAAGCGTTTTGAAATATTTTCCGTGCTCCCTGCCAAATCTGTCGTCAAATCTGGCGTGATATGTACCGTCCTTTCTCTGATAAATCCCTTTGCCGCATTCTTTGCCTTTCAGGTTTTTACCCAATCTTGACCTTCCTTTCCCTGCTTTGAGAAAAGGAGGCCGCTGCAACGAGAAGTATTATACCAAACAGCCTCCGTTTTCTCAAGACCGCGAGCCCTCAAAGAATTACCAATTTGTTTCGGATAAATTCTTCGAATTCCCTCCTCTTGACCAGCTTCTTTTTCCCGACGAAGAGCACGAAGGGGCAGTTGGGAGAGCGGAGCATATGGTCGATCTTGTTGATCCCGATGTTGCTGTATTCTGCCGCTTCCCGGATCGTCAGCGTCAGCTTCTGCTGGATCGGGACTCTATCCATTTCCATTTCAGTATTCATGCACTCTCCTTTCCCTCCAACAGGCCTCTTACAAAACTCAGCTTCTCCTGTTGATCCTTTCGGCGCAGGCTTTCTCCTTCAAACCGGATCGGAACCGTCATGGACAGCACACGGTAATAGATTCTGGCCCGGTCGGTGTCCTCGGGCTTTTTCAGCTCGGATAGGGTCAGATTGGTCGTAATGATGAGCGGCTTGCCGTTCATGGCGCGCCCATTGATCACACGGCAGACCGTTTCCAGGCCGAACCTTGTGTCCCTCTCCATGCCGAAATCATCCAGAATCAGCAGAGGATAGGCGCAGAGCCTGCGGATATACTCGTTACGCCCGTCGAAGCCGTGGTCGATCACCTTACCGAGACCGGTCATGCAAACAGATACCTCCTGCTCGATCAGGGCATTCGCGATACTGGCCGCCAGAAAGCTCTTCCCTGTTCCCACATCGCCCCACATCAGGAGGCCGACATGTTTCTCCTGCACGTCCCGCCAATGCTCCACATAGCGGCGGCAGATCTCTGACTGACGGCTGCGCTGCGTGTCCGCCTCAAAGGTCCAGCTCCGCATGACCGGCATTGGGAAGCAGGCAGCACGAAGCCTGTCCACGGTGCTTTGATGCTCTTTTTGGCGGCGCTCTGCCTCCGCGCGTTCCCATTCAGCCCGTTGGCAGGCGCAGGGCACAGGGTGCCGATCCCGCCCGCCAAACAGCAGGCCATCCTTGAAAAAGGCCTCCTTCGCCTCTCCGCGCCCGCAGGCTCAGCACCCGTACATTCTCGTAGCTCAGGTGCAGCAGCGCGGCGATCTCCTTCTGGCTGAGCCCGCCGAAATATTGCAGGCTCAGTACCTCGCGTCTCCGGGGCTCCAGGGTGGCCAGCTTCTCCATCAGCACTCGGTGCTTCTCTGTGCGAAGATACAGCGCCAACGGGCCGGGAGCGCCGGAGGGTGTTTCCGTCAGCTC
>OCTX014561848.1_pt1 | contig 38245 bp, 35 predicted proteins | sample 1539691 | NCBI WGS metagenome assembly OCTX01 (sample SAMN02144231, study PRJEB22623) | gut metagenome | biome: sheep rumen | host: Ovis aries | place: New Zealand
CTTTTACTATATATATACATAGTATATATATACTTTTTGTCCTGAGATTTTCTCTTGCATAATTCAAAAAAAAGCAGTAATTTTGCATGCGGTTTTGCAAATCCTGAACAATGAAAAAAATCGGTTTGGCATTAATCGCCTTGATGATGAGCGTCATCCCGCTGGCTGCCGGCATTAGCTACAACGGCACTTCCCTGCAGGAAAACAATGAGTTCACGCGCACCCAATGCGGCACGCAGTTAGAGAGTGTGATGAAGGAGATCAGCGGTTTCGCCTGCTCCCGCACCACCCCCGGCTTCATCTGGGCGCACGGCGACGAGAACACCGGTAACAACCGGCGAATCATTGCCATCACCCCTTCCGGGTCGCTCGCAATGACCATCAAGCTCACAACCCCCAATACCACCCGTGACGACTGGGAGGACATCGCCACCGGCGTCTATAACAACCAAAACTACATCTTCGTCGGCGCTGTCGGAGACAATAATCTCGCCTTCAACGACCAGTATTATATCTATTATTTCGAAGAACCCGCCATCGCTTCCGGCACCCAAACCGTCACCGTCAACACCATCCGTTTCGGCTACCCCGACAACCGGGCGCATAACACCGAGACGCTGATGTACGACAACGTCGAGCAGATGTTCTACATCACCGACAAAGTGGACGGCGTCTGCCATCTCTACCGCCTGCCTTTCCGCACGGACTATGGCTCTGCTCTCCAGCGTCTGACCGAGGTCTGCGCCCTGGGAAACGGCAGTAAGTTCAAGGAAGCCAACGGAGGTGACATCAGTCCCGACGGCCAATGGATGGCGATCAAGAGCGAGAAATACGTCCTCCTCTGGCAGCGTCAGGGATCCGAGTCCCTCAGCGCAACCGCCCTCCGCGACCCCGTGCAGGTGATGGCCTATGAGAAAGAGGAACAGGGCGAATCGCTCGCCTGGCGCAATGACTCGCTCTTCTACACCACCAGCGACAGCAAAAAGGATACTCCTATCTACCAGTACGTGCGATGGAACGGCACGACGCCCGAGAACCCGCCTCTGGACACTATTCCCGAGACCATCGACTCGACCGCTAAGGCCATCAACGAAGTGGTGCTCTCCAACGGCTATTACGCCTATATCAACTCCGGCGAGACAATCATCCGCGGATGGTACATGGCAGGCACTCCGGCGCCGGCGGTAAGCACTTGTCTTCTTTCCCAAGGCGCGTCATGGTCGCAGGAGAACAATCATGTTACTATTTCTGCTCTGGATGGTTCTACGGCCGTCTATACCCTTGATTTTCAACCCGTGACGCCTGTTGACTTCACCCCGAACGAGATCGTCTTCAACGGCTCCGAGGACAGTTGGGTCAAGAGTGCCTACGGCTGGGCGGATGACAAGAAATGGAGGTTCTCCAAGACCGACGAGGACTATAGCCGCGAGATAGCCGGCAAGACCCACGTTGAGTTCTTCCTGCCCGCCTGCGATACGGTTGTTTTGACCTCAATGGCCAGCAAAGAACGCGACGTCAAATTCTATATCAACGGCGAAGCCTTTGGCTCCAAAACCAAACTGCTGGTAGCTGGTAATACACTGATAGTCAATCAGTCTGCACCCTTTATGCTGTCGGTCGTCTCGGCGCAGAGCAGCGGCGACGGAGGTGTCGCTTCGCTCCGCATGGCGCGCAAAAACAACCCCACAGGCATTGATAATACTCCCTCTTTGGAGTCGGAACCAACCTCCCTCCCTGCGGGGGAGGGCCGGGGAGAGGCTTCCAAAATCCTCCGCAACGGCATCCTCTATATCCTGCGCGGAGAACAACTCTATACTATAACAGGTCTGAAAACTGACTTCTGAAAACTGAATGCTATAACATATGACTGAAATATCCAAATATGGTGAGTTCGGACTCATCAAACATCTGACGAAAGACCTCAAACAGGTACAACCTTCGACGAAGAAAGGCGTCGGAGACGACTGCGCTGTCATGGACTTCGGCTCCAAAAAAGTGCTCATGACGACCGACATGTTGCTCGAAGGTATCCATTTTAACTTGGAGTACGTACCTCTCAAACACCTCGGCTACAAGGCCGCAGTGGTCAATTTCTCGGATATATACGCGATGAACGGCACACCGACCCAGATCACCGTTTCGCTCGGTATATCCAAGCGTTTCTCTGTCGAAGACATTGAGGCTCTCTATTCGGGCATCCGGCTGGCGTGCGAACGATACGGAGTCGATCTCGTGGGCGGAGACACCTGTGCGTCCATGACAGGGCTGACCATCTCCATCACTTGTCTCGGTACTGCCGCTGCCAAGGATATCGTTTACCGCAACGGTGCCAAACTGAACGACCTGATCTGCGTCTCCGGTAACCTCGGTACCGCTTATATGGGTCTCCAGCTGCTCGAGAGAGAGCGAATAGCAATGAGCGCTTCGCTTAATGGAGCCCATGGCGACGCTTCGCTGAATGATGTACAGCCGGATTTTGCAGGAAAGGAGTACTTGTTGGAACGCCAACTCAAACCCGAAGCACGGCGTGACATCCTCGAATCCCTGCGCAAGGCGGGAGTCAAGCCTACGGCAATGATGGACGTCTCGGACGGTCTGTCATCCGAATTGCTGCATATATGCTCGCAGAGCGAAGTGGGATGCTGCATCTATGAGGACAAACTGCCGATTGACTTCGAGGCGGCGGCTTTGGCGGATGAGATGAACCTCAATATCGTCACCTGCGCCCTCAACGGCGGAGAGGACTACGAACTGCTCTTCACCTGCTCGCTGGACGACTACGAGAAACTGATCCCGATTGACGACCTCTATATCATCGGCCATATCACCAAACCCGAATACGGCTGCAACCTCATCGGCCGCAACGGCGAAGAAATAGCCCTCAAAGCACAAGGCTGGAATGCTTTCGAAAGCTGAAATCTGATGGCTGTCTGCTGAAAGCTAAAAAATAAGATCCGTGATATCCCGTACTTCTTCCGGCACGGGTGTGTTTCTGTCAGAGATAAAGAGTGCCCGCATCTGTGCATTGCGTGCAAAAAGCATATCGGAGATACTGTCTCCGATCATCATCGAACGATGAAAATCCACTTCGGGAAAGTCCCGTTGCGCTTGTAAAGCCATACCGATAGCCGGCTTGCGGTTCGGACTGCCGGTGTTCTCCAAATCCGTGCAGACATAGATCCTGTCTATCCGTCCTCCTGCCGCTTCTATATCGGCAAGCATATGCCGGTGGATATCCTGCAGATCCGCTTCGCTCATCAGCCCTTTGCCTACGCCCTGTTGGTTCGTGACGAGGAAGATGCGCTTGTATCTCCGCGCCCAGTCGGATAGACGCTGCGGCATCCCCGGCTGCCATTTCCACTGGCTCCACGAGCGGACGTAGTCCCCTTTAATCTGGACATTAAGCACACCGTCGCGATCGATGAAGAGGAACTCGTCGGCAGGATGCAGCTTGTTGAACTCCTGTTGGGCGCGATAGTAGTCCGCCGGCACGCCGATATCGATGAAATAGGCTGTGAGATAGACGCCGTAGAATTCTTCTTTTCCCGCCCGGGCTTGCAGCAATTCTTTCTCGAAAGAGAACTTGGTCGGCAGATCCTGACTCAGGAGCCATGAGCGGTTGATGACATAGATGCCGCCGTTGATCACTCCGGCGCCTGCGCTCGCCTCTTTCTCCTGAAAAGCGATGATTCGCTCGTCTTCCGCGCACTCGACTGCACCGTAACGCGAAGTGTCCGCCACCGCCCGTAAAGCAATAGTGATGGACGCATCTTTGATCTCGTGCTCGGTCGTCAGTTCGTTGAAATCGATATCATACAGGGTGTCGCCGTTAAGGACAACAAAGTTGTCGGTACGAAGCAGCCGCGCCGCTTGTACGATGGCGCCGCCGGTGAAAAGGGGAGTGTCTTCACGCGAATAGATGACTTCCACACCACGGTAGGAATGACCGAAATACGATTCGATCACTTCGTGCTTGTAGCCCGTGGCGAGGACGATACGCTCTACGTCCGCCTCCACCAGCCTGTCCATCAGATAGCATAGAAAAGGCTTGCCGCTGACCGGAGCCATCGGTTTGGGTACATTACTCACTACGTGACTTAACCGTGTGCCGAACCCTCCGGCTAATATGACGGCTTCGCTAAACACGGGGGAAGAGTTGCGCTTCGACGATTTCGCAAATGATATGGCCGAGCATAATATGGCTCTCCTGGATACGCGGTGTGTCGGTAGAAGGCACATTGAGCAGGTAGTCCGCCATCTCCTTCATCTCCCCGCCGCTTGCACCGGTCATAGCCACGGTAATAACACCCAACTCTTTCGCTTTGCGGAACGCATTGCAGATGTTCTTCGAGTTGCCGGAAGTGGAGATGCCTACCAGCACGTCGCCCGGATGGCACGCACCGTCTATCATGCGCGAATAGATCAGATCATAGCCGTAGTCGTTCGCCACGGCGGTGAGGTACGAGGTGTTGCAATGCATCGCCTCGGAGTTGAGAGGCGGACGGTCGTAATAGAATCGTCCGGACAGCTCTGCTGCCAGATGTTGCGCGTCGGCTGCGCTGCCGCCGTTGCCGCACCATAGGATGCGCTTGCCCTCGCGCAAGGCATCAATCATTACTTGTGCCACCGCCTGGATTGAACCCAGCAGAGCAGGGTTGTTCAAAATCTGCTGTTTGGTAGCAATACTGGCTTCGATAGCGTGTTTTATAGTGTCCATGTCTTTAATCCTTCCTGTGTAAATTCATATCGTTTCACTTGGCCGGAGAATCGCTCGCAAAGCGCTTTCTCTACCGCATACCGGCTTGTCCTGGGGCAGTAGAAGAACATAAATCCTCCGCCGCCTGCGCCGCTCACTTTGCCGCCCGTCGCACCCGCTTCGATAGCCGTGCGATAGATATCGTCCAACAGAGGATTCGTAATACCCGAAGCGGTCTTTTTCTTATGCTCCCATCCGAAATGAAGCACTTTGCCGATAGCATCGATGTCGCCTCTCAGCAAACTCTCTTTCATCATCACCGCTTGCTCTTTGAGCTGGTGCATCGCCTCGATGGACTTGTTGTTCTTCGCCTTCACATTGTCTATCTGACCTTGTATGATCTCGGCGGATACATGGCTGGTCTCGGTGTAATAGAGCAGCAGGTTATGAGCCAACTCGTCCTGGTACCGCTGACGAATACGAAGCGGGTTGACGATCACTTTGTCGTCCTGGAGGAACTGCATGTAGTTGAACCCTCCGAAAGTGGCGGCATATTGGTCCTGTTTGCCGCCCGCCATACCTAAATCGATTCGCTCTATCTCATAGGCCAGACGCGCGAGGTCGTATTCTCCCAACGGTAGTTTGAGCCATTCGGAAAAAGCACCTAAGATGCTGACTACCAGCGTACTGGAAGTACCTAAACCGCTACCTGCCGGAGAATCGACATGGCTGGTGATGCGGAAGGACAGAGGGCGGTGCGCGAAGTCCTTCACCACGCGGTTATATACTCCCTTGGCGAGTACAAAATAACCCTTTGTGTCCAGCTCTTCGCAACTCTCATACACTTCTTCCAGGCCCGCGTCTGGCGAAGAGAAAACGATCTTGCCGCTCTCAAGCGGTTCGATAGTGGTATAGGCATACAACGATATCGTTGCATTCAGAATAGCTCCGCCGTAGAGGTCAGAGTAGGGCGATACATCGGTGCCGCCGCCGGCCAAACCTAGCCGTAAAGGTGCTTTACTTCGTATGATCATATATTACAAATCACAAATTACAAATCATAAATCACAAATGACTTTAGTCATTTTGTTCCATGCGTATTTTTCTTTCTCTGTCTTTATATTGTTGCTGAATAGCTTCTCCCGCGATTCTTTGTCCATTGCGGCGAACGCTTTTATCGCCCGTGCGATATCGTCTTTGTTGACGGCGCATACATAACCCACTTTTCCGTCCGGTACAATCTCTGCGAGACCGCCTACGTTCGTTACCAGCATCGGGCGCTCGAAATGGTAGGCTATTTGCGTCACGCCGCTTTGTGTCGCGGTTTTGTAGGGTTGTACGATAAGGTCGGCTGCCGAGAAATAATACCTCACTTGATCGTCAGGAATAAAGTCCGTTCTCCATTCGATGGCGCCTTTGAGCCCTAATTCGTTTTCCAACGCCGTATATTGCTCGCCGTTATTGTAAAATTCCCCTGCCACAACTAACAGCAAATCCTTGGTCCTTGGTCCTTGGTCACTTAGTACCTTCGCATAGGCTTTCATCAACAGATCCAAGCCCTTGTAGTCCCGGATAAATCCGAAGAATAGTAGCAGTGTCTTGTCCTGCGGCAGACTTAATATCTTTCGTGCCTCGCTTTTCTCTACGGGTTCTCCGAAATTGTCGTAAAGCGGGTGGGGCGACAGAGCCACAAGTCCCTTCTTTTCTTCCGGCAGGAAACGGCGGCAGTCCTCCTGTACGCTGGCCGACATCGCTACAAAACGGTCCACGCTGCCGATATAATAGCGTATCAACCATTTGTCCCAGAAATGCGGTTCGTGCGGGATGACGTTATCTAAAATGGACACCACTTCAATGCCGTTTCTCCTGCATAGACGGGCGATAGTGCCCAAACACGGAGCCATCAGAGGAATCCAGAATTTGATGATTAACATTTGGATGCCCGCCTTTTTGATCGCACGTGCGGTCTTGATCCATGAGAGCGGTCCGATGCTGTTCATCGTGCGCGTGATACGCAGGTCCTCCGGCTTCGGCAGGTCCGAATACTGGGTCTTGCCCGGAAAGAGAAAGTCCGGATATTGCATCGTGAAGGTGAAGATATCCACCTCATTTCCCTCTGCCGCAAACTGACGTGCCAAGCGCTCGTTGAAGGCGGTCAGACCGCCTCTGTAAGGCCAACTTGTTCCTAATATTCCTATACGCACACTAACGCAAATTTATAATTTGAGCGCAAAGGTACAATAATTTTTGCATATATGCAAAGAAAAACTGCTATTTATAGCATTTTTACTTAAAAAAGTTGGGCGGATTCATTTTTTTTTGTACCTTTGCACCGTAATTTGGATATATATGGGCACTACGAGAAATATGCGACGAAATATTGCAGTCCTGTTAGCCGGCGGTATGGGCAGCAGAGTAGGAGGTAACACTCCGAAGCAGTTGCTGCCTCTGGAAGACGGACGGACGGTTTTGGAGCACGCTGTGGATGCATTCGAGCTGGCTCCGGCGATTGACGAGATAGCAATTGTCATGCACCCCGAATGGATGGATGAGGCCAAACAAATATGCGAAAGGAACGAATGGCGTAAAGTGGTGAAGATCATCCCCGGCGGAGCCGAACGATGGGAGTCTTCCTGGCATGCCATCTTGGCGTATATGGATGTCAACAATCAGCATTCGGAAATCAGCCTCTGGCTGCACGACGCTGCCAGACCTTTCGTTTCGCAACGTATTATTGCCGATGTAGCGGAGGCATTGGAGAAGCACGAAGCGGTCACTGTAGCTGTGCCTGTGACGGATACCTTGTACAAGGTAGAAGCCTTCCCTCAGTCTCTTTCTGAAGGAAGGGAAGTAAAAGTGGTCTGCAATAGAAGTGAATTCATGCGTGCGCAGACGCCCCAAGCGTTTCATATGAATGTGCTCGCGAGCGCGTATATGCGCGCCTTGGCGGAAGATGAGATTATCGCTACCGACGATGCCGGTATTGTGCGCAAATACGAATCGAGACACCCGATTTATATCGTTGCCGGTGAGGAAGCCAACCGCAAAATAACTTACAAAGAAGATTTATGAAAGAAAATCCGATTATACAAAGAGCAACGGAATGTCTGCAGACAGAGGCTGCGGCTATAGAGAGTCTTGAGACGCGTCTGGACGAACATTTCCTTCAAGCTGTGGAACTCATCCGGGCTTGCAAAGGCAAGATCGTAGTGACCGGTGTAGGCAAATCCGGACATATAGGTTCGAAGATAGCAGCTACGCTGGCTTCTACCGGTACACCGGCTTTCTTCCTGAACCCACTTGACGCGTATCACGGCGATTTGGGAATGTTGTCTGCGGAAGACCTTGTGATGGCGATCTCCTATTCCGGCGCTACAGAAGAACTCCTGCGTTTCCTGCCGCTCATTCAGGCGAAAGGCATTGCCATTATAGGCATGTCGTCCAGCGACGAGAGTCTGCTTGCCAAATACTCGGCGGTTCATCTCAATATATCTGTTTCGCGCGAGGCGGATCCGCTGAATCTTGTTCCGACGGCATCCACTACAGCTACATTAGCGATGGGCGATGCCTTGGCTTGCGCACTCGTGGAAGCGAAGCATTTTCAGCCGACAGACTTTGCGGCCTTGCATCCGGGAGGAGACCTCGGACGCAAACTGCTGGCGAAAGTGGAGGACGTCATGTTTACCGAAAACCTGCCGTTCCTCTCTCCCGAAATGCCGATGAGCGAGGCAATCGAGATTGTAACGAAGGGTACGTTGGGTATAGGGATTGTGGTGGAGGAAATTACGAATTACGAATTACGAATTACGAATGCCCGCCTTGTAGGAATAATAACGGATGGAGACATCCGTCGTGCGATGCAGCGGCTGGGCGCTTCGTTCTTTGACACACCGGTATCCGAGATCATGTCCCGAAATCCCAAAACGATCTCCAAGGATGCCAAGATCGTCGAGGCGGGCGAAAAGATGAACCACCACTCCATCCACACCCTGATAGTTGTAGAAGAAAACATCAATGACAAATCACAAATAACAAATCCCCACGTAGTGGGAGTAGTGGACTCCTTCTCCTGCCTCCCCGGCACGAGGTTTTATCATTGAGCAATATGAAAAAGGTTAAGTTGTTTTTGACAGATGTCGATGGTTGCCTTACCGACGGCGGCATGTACTACGGTGCAAGCGGAGAAGAGTTGAAGCGTTTTTGCGTGTATGACGGGATGGGTATGGTGTGTCTGCAGCAGTCTGGTATTCCGTGCGGTATACTGACGTCTGAGAATAGCGCGATAGTCAAAGCTCGGGCAGAGAAACTGAAGTTGAAGTATCTGTATCTGGGCGTGGGCAGTAAGGTTAATCCCAACTGCCTGACAAAATTGCAAGCGGCGCAAAAGATTTGCGATGAGTTGGGAATCGGTTTGGAGAATGTGTGCTATGTGGGCGATGATATCAATGATATTGACATCCTTACGGCGATAGCCAAAGCCGGAGGTATAGCCGCCTGTCCACCGAATGCAATGCCCGAGGTGAGGGCCATCCCGGGTGCCCGTGTTCTGGCGCACCGAGGCGGCGACGGTGCTATCCGAGAATTATGCGATGAGATTTTAGAGAAAATTTAAATAAAGGAGATATGAGTAAAAATAAAATAGTATATCTTGGAATGATTGCCGATATTATGCACCCGGGATTAATAAATATTATCGCAGAAGGTGCTAAATATGGCGATGTCATTATAGGCTTGTTTACAGACAGAGCGATAGCAACCCACAAGCGTTTACCGTATCTAAGTTACGATCAACGCAAAAACGTAGTTGAGAATATCCGCGGTGTTAGCCGTGTTGTTCCGCAAGACGAATGGAGTTATGTACCCAATTTGAAGAAATACAAACCGGACTATATAATTCATGGTGATGACTGGAAAGAAGGTCCGAATAAGTATCTCCGCGAAGAAGTATTCCAAGTGATGAAGGCATTAGGCGGAGAGGTAATAGAGATTCCTTATACGAAAGGTATCTCGTCCACGAGTCTGGCAGAAGAATTTGCGAAGATGGGAACGACTCCTCAAGCACGAATGAAGACTTTACGGAGGCTAATTACGGCAAAGCCAATAGTGCGTATTCTTGAGAGCCATAGTGGTTTGACAGGGTTAATTATAGAGAATACCAGTATTCAGAAAGGTAACAAAACACTTGAGTTCGATGGTATGTGGGCTTCTTCGCTCACCGATTCGACGAGTAAAGGTAAACCGGATATTGAGGCAGTTGACTTGACTACTCGTCTGCATGATTTGAATGATACCTTGGAGGTAACAACAAAACCTGTTATTTTCGATGGCGATACAGGTGGTAAACCGGAGCATTTCCCATTCATGGTACGTACCTTGGAGCGTCTGGGAATATCGGCTGTGATTATTGAAGACAAAGTAGGATTGAAGCAAAACTCGCTTTTTGGAACTGAAGCCAAGCAAACTCAGGATACGATTGAAGGCTTCTGCGATAAGATCCGGATTGGAAAGGCAGCGCAAGTGACGCAAGATTTCATGATTATTGCGCGTGTGGAGTCGCTGATTGCCGGCAAGTCGGTGGAGGATGCTTTGGAGCGTGCTTCTGCGTACGTGGCAGCAGGAGCAGACGGAATCATGATTCACTCGAGGAACAAGGACGGAGAAGATATCAAAGAGTTCTGCCTGCGTTTCCGTGAGAAAGATACTCACACGCCGATAGTGGTAGTGCCGACGACATTCAATCATATCACGGAAGATGAGTTTGCAGAGTGGGGTGTGAATATAGTGATTTATGCGAACCATTTGTTGCGTTCGGCTTATCCGGCGATGGTTCATTGTGCGGAATCAATATTGGAGCATGGTCGCTGCAAAGAGGCAAGCGAAGAGTATTGCATGCCGATAAAAGAGATATTGACGTTAATTCCCGGTACGAAACAATGATTCAACCGAAAGTTTTCATAGATCGTTTGCTTGCTGGCGGCGTGTCTTTCTTCGCCGGAGTGCCTGATTCGCTGCTGAAGAATCTATGCGCGTATATTACGGATAACATCGCGCGCGAGAACAATATCATTGCGGCCAACGAAGGAGGAGCCGTTGCTTTGGCGGCCGGTTATCATTTGGCGACAGGTAAGACGGGCTGCGTGTACATGCAGAACTCCGGTGAAGGCAATGCAGTAAATCCGTTGCTTAGTTTGATGGATGCCGATGTCTATAATATGCCGCTATTATTAGTTATAGGTTGGCGAGGTGAGCCGGGAGTGCATGACGAACCGCAACATGTGAAGCAAGGAAAGGTGACGCTCTCTTTGCTGCAAACTATGGGAATCCCTTATGTCGTCTTAGATGAGAGTTGGGAAGAACAAGTGGGTGAGGCGCTACGTGTAATTAAGGAGACGAACGGCATCTATGCACTGATTGTGAGAAAGGGAACGTTTGCAGATTATCAATTACAGAATCAAATATCTTCCTTATTACCTTTAGGTCGCGAGGAAGCGATTAAGATTGTGGTGGATAAGTTGCGTAAGGATGATATTGTTGTATCGACAACAGGAATGATCAGTCGCGAGTTATTCGAGTACCGTGAAGCAAAAAGACAAGGCCACGCGCACGATTTCTTGACCGTGGGCAGCATGGGGCATGCCTCGCAAATAGCATTAGGCATTGCGCTCCAAAAACCGAATAGACGCGTGATTGTCTTTGATGGAGATGGCGCACTACTTATGCATATGGGAGGAATGGCGATAATTGGTGACTATAGTCCGAAGAATTTTGTGCACATCGTCTTTAATAATGGCGCGCATGACTCGGTAGGAGGTCAACCGACAGTGGGACAGAAGATAGATGTAGAGGCCGTTGCCAAAGCTGTGGGGTATGCTGATGTAATTTCGGTAGATACTCAAATGTCGCTGATGTGCGCAATGAATCATGTGAACAATGCGGTAATAGATGGCGTTTCGCTAATCAATGTCAATGTGTGCAAAGGGAATCGCGAGGACTTAGGTCGTCCGACCACTACTCCACAACAGAACAAAAATGCTTTAATGGAAGAGTTGCAGCAATGAAGATCAAACGAAATATATTATTAAATCCGGGACCATCCACCACAACGGATACCGTCAAGATGGCACAGGTAGTGCCGGATATATGTCCGCGCGAGAAAGAGTTCGCAGGCTTAATGAAAGGGCTACGGAATGATTTATTAAAAGTTGCACATGCTCCTGCGGATCAATATACGGCTGTATTATTTTGTGGTTCTGGTACTATCAATATTGACATCTGTATCAACTCATTATTGCCCGAAAACAAGAAAGTACTGGTGGTGAACAACGGAGCCTATAACTCTCGTGCCGTTGAAGTATGCCAGATGTATCATTTGCCCTATATAGACTTAAAGTCCTCTGTCTTTGAACAACCCAATTTGGCAGATGTAGAGCGTATACTACAGGAGAATTCGGATGTGGCGATGGTTTATTGCTGCCACCATGAGACAGGAACCGGAGTGCTTAACCCAATCAGAGAAATAGGTGCGTTGGCGCATAAATATGGAGCAATCTTTGTGAGTGACACCACATCTTCTCTAGGCATGATTCCTGTGGATGTTGTGAAAGATAATATCGATTTTTGTATGGCGTCTGCTCAAAAAGGTTTGATGGCAATGTCAGGATTGTCATATATCATCGGAAAAGAAGATATAATTAAAGCCTCAAAGAATTATCCAACACGTTCATATTATACGAATTTGTATCTCCAATATGAGTACTTTGAGAAAACAGGGGAGATGCATTTTACACCTCCTGTACAAACTATATATGCTACCATACAGGCTCTGAAAGAGTATTTTGCAGAAGGAGAAGAAGCCAAGTTTGCACGCCATCGCCGCGTGTACGAAGCTATCCATCGTGGCATTGATAAGTTGGGATTGGAGACGGTTATAGACAGAAAGATTGAATCAGGGCTGGTTGTCTCCGTCAAATATCCGGATGATCCTAATTGGAGTTTTGAGAAAGTACATGATTACTGCTATGAACACGGTTTTACTATCTATCCTGGGAAAATCAGTACATCTAACACTTTCCGTCTTTGTGCTTTGGGCGCAATAGATGAACCGGATATTGTGGCTTTCTTTGATGTGTTTGAAAATGCATTAGATCAATTTGGAATCCGTCATGAATAAGACAGCAGTAATAATGGCCGCAGGTATGGGCACGCGTTTTGGCGAACATACCAAGTTGATGCCGAAAGGGTTTATTCCTTTTCACGGCAAAGCGATGGTTATCCGTAGTATAGAGACTTTGTTAGAATGTGGAATAGAGCGAATAATCATCGGAACAGGCTACCATAAGGAGTATTATGAAGCCCTGCAATCTAAATATCCGCAAGTGGAATGTTGCTTTAGTCCTCGTTATGCGGAGACGAATAGTATGTACACTCTCTGGAATTGTCGTGAATTAATAGGAGATGAAGATTTTTTATTATTGGAGTCAGACTTAGTATTTGAGAAACGCGTAATAGAGTGTTTATTAGAGTGCCCGCAAGAAAGCACAATGTTGATAACTCCGGTAACAAAGTTCCAAGACCAGTATTATGTGGAGATGAACGAGCAAGGAGAACTCACCAATTGTTCTACTGATCCGAATGCGCTGCATTATAGTGGTGAGTTGGTTGGAATTCATAAATTAACCAACGATTTTTATCGTATAATGTGTCGTGAGTACGAACAGATCGCAGATGAAAAACCGAAGTTGGGTTATGAATACGAATTGTTAGATATCTCGCAACGTATCGAACCGATGAAAGTGTTGTGCTTGGAGGGTTTGCAGTGGTACGAAATAGATGATGAAGAAGATCTGAAATTTGCAGAAGAAAGAATTAATTTATAGAACAATGAAATATATATCAGATAGTGAAATAAGAGCATTAGGCATTTCCCCTAAAGAGTGTGTAAAGTGGGTACGACAATCATTTGGAATGAAATATGATGCTCAATTACCACCCAAAAAGAGTGTACACCCGCAAGGCATAGATTTTTTTACATCAATGCCATGTTTGCTTCCGCCCCAATACGATAGTTATGGCGTAAAGATAGTATCTCGCATCTGTGGTCGCAAGCCTTCAATAAAAAGTGACTTACTTCTGTATAAAGCATCAACTGGAGAATTATTATCTTTAATGGATGCGGATTGGATAACACAGATGCGAACGGGAGCCGTTGCAGCTTTAGCCATAGAGACTTTACAAAAGACAAGTGCATCGGTCTATTCCTTTATCGGATTGGGAAGTACGGCAGATGCAACTATGGCTTGCTTACAAGCAATTTTGCCCATGGATAGACCATTTACAATCCGTTTGAAACGATATAAGGATCAGGCAGAGCGATTTGCTAAAAAATGGGCAAAGGCGAATTATACCTTTGTTATTGTTGATACAAATGAGCAACTATTGGATAATTGTGATGTGTTAGTTTCGGCGGTAACGGAAATGCCGGATTTGTTCTGCGCTGATGACACAAAATATCCAGAAGGCATATTGCTCGTTCCAATACATACACGAGGATTCCAAAACTGCGATTTATTCTTTGATCATGTGTATGCAGACGATAAAGGACACGTAGAAGGATTCAAATATTTCTCGCAATTTAAAGCGTTTAATGAGTTAAGTGAGGTGTTGTTGGAAAAAGTGCATGGACGAGAAAATGGCAAACAACGGATATTAGCATATAATATAGGGCTTGGGTTGCATGACGTATTATTTGCTACGAAAATTTATGAGAGATTAAAGAATGACTGAAGAATTATCAAAATCTACGATAGCGTAAGCATAATAAAGATAACCGAAACCATTAATACAACAATAGATTAATTAATCATGGAAGATTTATCAAAATATAATCCTGAAGGTTCTACACTGCGCAAAGCACAATTACGTATGTTGGATATACTCATTGAAGTAGACAAAATTTGCAGGAAGCATAAAATTGAGTATTTTTTGGATTCAGGAACGTTGTTAGGCGCGGTGCGTCATGGTGGTTTCATCCCTTGGGACGACGATTTGGATATCGCAATTAGAAGCGAGGATTTGCCCCGCTTAAGAAAGGCTCTTCAGAAAGAACTTCCTGACAATTTGAGCTATCAGGATAAAACGACAGACTGGAATTACTTTATGACAATAGGGAAAGTACGCGATAAGAAATCAGTGTTTAATGATCCTTATTTTAAACGTACAAAGGAAAGAGGAATATACATAGATATTTTTTTAGTAGAACCTATAGTGCCTTTATGGCTAAAGGATAGTGTCGATTTTGTATATATTCGTTGTTTGCGTGGAATTCATAATTATAGTGATAGGGTTATAGAAAAAATTTTAGGTTACCTATGCTATCTGCCATCTGTAATTGCAGTACAGACATGTAAATGGATAGCAAAGTTAATCAATCCCAAGAAAATAGGGAGGGCATTTGGATTTAAGTCTGTAATGTATATTGACTCGGATATAATATACCCGGTAAGAGAAATCCAGTTTGAGGGGCATACATTTATGGCTCCAAGTAATATAGATGCCTTTTTGAAGAATTTATATGGCGATTACATGCAAATACCGCCGGAGGATAAAAGGGTAACACATTTAGCAGAAATAACTTTTTTGGACGAACAATGAACATCCTCTTTGTAACAAATAAAAATGTCTATCCGTTGATAGGAGGAATAGAGCGGATCACGTATTCGGTGGCGGAAGCGCTACGGAATATATATGGAATTCGTTGTTTTTCGCTATATACACAGGAAAATAAATTTGGAAAGACGACAGAGAATGTTTTTATTAGCAAAACTTGTTTACAGGCGGACAATCCCGTTGCTAAAATTGCAGATTTATTGCAAAAAGAAGCGATAGACGTAGTAATAGCACAAGGTTCTGATAGCAGAGTTAACAATTTAATGCCCATGCTCCGCGAAGCGGTTGATCGGTGTACGGGAGTAAAACTTTTCTTTGTATATCACCAGATGCCGGGTTTTGAATTAGTGCCAATGGATAGAGAAACTCTATTCAATCGTATATGGCATGGCAATACATATGCGGCTTTGAAGCAAATTATCACTCAAGTGCTTCTTGCTCTTTCTCCGAGATTGTCGCAGAAAATGATTGAAAAGAAATATAAAATACCATATCAAAAGGCTGATAAGGTGGTTCTTCTATCCAATAGTTTTATTCCACAATATAACCACTTTGTAGGAGGAGATAAAAACCATTATAAGGCTATCCCCAATATGGTTTCTTTCCTTTCTCAAGAATTAGCGGGTAAAAAGCAAAAGGAAGTATTGCTTGTCTCGCGTATGGACGAACGGCAAAAAAAAGTTTTGGCAGCCTTGAAAGTATGGCGAAGAATTGATCCACAAGATTGGAAATTAAACATTGTAGGATATGGTGAGGACTTAGAGTACTATAAGCACTTGGCGTCCAAATGGAAATTACAGAATATATCTTTCGAAGGCCTGCAAGATCCACTGCCTTATTATCAACGAGCAAGTATCTTTTTAATGACTTCGGCTTTTGAAGGTTGGGGGCTTACTATTACTGAGGCACAGCAATGTGGATGTGTGCCGATAGCTTTTGATAGTTATAGCGCGGTGCATGATATTATTCAATCGGGCAGAAACGGCTATATCGTGCCCAATAATGATGTTGATGGATACGCACGCGTGCTTCAAGAATTGATGAATAATGATACATTGCGTGCTGAGATGGCTGCTAATGCACAAAAAGACGTACAGCGTTTCTCCCGCGAAAATATAGCTAAACAATGGAAAACACTACTCGAAAATCTATGATTAAAGTATCCGTTATTCTGCCGGTATATGGTGTGGCAGAGTATATCGTGAAATGTACAGAGTCTCTTTTGGCACAAACGCTGCAAGAGATGGAGTTTCTCTTTGTGGACGATAGAGGACCTGATAATAGTATCGAACTGTTGAAACAGATTATCAAGGGTCATCCTCGTGAGAAGCAGTTCCGTATTTTAACACCGGAGCATAACTTGGGAGCCGGCATGGCGCGTAATTTCGCCATCCCGGAGGCGAAAGGAGAATATATTGCGTTCGTTGATTCGGATGACTGGATTGAGCCGGATATGTTCGAACGCCTATATAATCGCGCGAAGGAACAAGGGAATACGGATCTTTGTATGTGTCAAGCGAGCAAGGACTATTTGGATGGCACTCCGTCGGAGATATTATCCAATCCTGAAGTGACAGAGGGAGCGTTCACCCCCGATAAGCGTGCATTCTTTTTGACGCATTATGTAAGTTATTTCTGGACATTCATCTATAAGCGAGAAATGATTGAAAAGTATGCAATCCGCTATCCGGAGGATCGTAGTGCCGATGATAGTTTTTTTCTGGCTTGCGCGCTAATGACAGCTAAGTCAATATCGCGAGTGGATGCTCCATTTTATCACTATCTTATTCGTCCAGGGTCGGTTTGTACAACGAAGGATAGTGTGAAATACAAGAAGCGACTCATCGTATTCTCCAAACTCATGGATTATGCGAAGCAGCAGGGTGTGTATCCTGAGTATCAACAGGAAATAGATTTTCTTTATATCAAGAAAGGCTATCTTTCGACGTTGGTGAACTATGTGGTCAACGCATTGGAACCGAAGAAAGAAGTATTCGAAGAAGTCTATCAAAAATTTCTGCAAGAAGTGCCAGCATATAAGCAGAACGTATATCTAAAGAAAAAAAAGGTATTGCGTCTGTTGGTAGTTATTTGCCATTTATGTCCCCAAGTGGCAACGCAGTTATTACGTTATTATGCTAGAAAAAACAGTATAGTAGGATAATATGAAACAATACGATTATCTCATTGTCGGAGCAGGACTCTTTGGCGCTACATGTGCCTATAGACTTCATCAGATAGGCAAGAAATGTCTGGTGATTGACCGTCGTCCGCATTTGGGCGGCAATGTGTATTGTGAGAATATAGAGGGAATTCACGTACATACTTACGGAGCCCATATTTTTCACACAAGCAACAAGCAAGTGTGGGACTTTGTGAATAGTTTTGTTCCGTTTAATCGCTACACCAATAGCCCGATAGCTAACTATCATGGAGAGCTGTATAATCTGCCGTTTAATATGAATACATTCTGCCAAATGTGGCCGGATGTGAAAACCCCTCAAGAGGCAGAGGCGCGCATCAACGAACAGAAGGCAGAGGCGGTAGCCGCATTAGGTGGCCGAGATCCGCAGAACTTGGAGGAGCAAGCCCTGTGTCTGGTCGGGAAAGATATCTTCCGGAAACTCATCAAGGAATATACGGAAAAACAGTGGGGACGTGATTGTAAAGAGCTGCCTGCTTTTATTATCAAACGCTTGCCGGTGCGTTTTGTATTTGACAATAACTATTTTAATGACCTTTATCAAGGAATACCTATTGGCGGCTATAACGTGTTGATTGAGAAACTGCTGGAAGGCGTGGAGACCAAAACGAATTGCGACTTCTTTACGGAATACAAAGATCATTGGCATGAGATAGCCGATCGATTGATCTATACCGGACAATTGGATGAGTATTTTTGTTTCCGTTTCGGTCGTCTGGAATGGCGTACCGTTACATTTAAGACGCGCATAGAGGACATACCGAACTATCAAGGGAATGCAGTTATCAATTATACTTCGCACGAGAAGCCTTTCACCCGAGTGATTGAGCATAAGCATTTTGAGATGTTTGGTCAAGCGGTATATGATGTCCCAAAAACGGTAGTGAGCGAGGAATATAGTACGGAATTCAAGCCCGGCATGGAGCCGTATTATCCGGTTAACGATGTACGCAACAATGCCTTGGCAGAGCAATATAAACAATTAGCCGCCAAAGAAACGGATGTTCTCTTCGGCGGCCGATTGGCGGAGTATAAGTATTACGATATGGCTCCTATCATTGAGCGGGCGTTAGGATTGGCTTTTTAGACCTCCAAGCTGGCCATGACAGGAGTATTACGCTAATCAATAAGATGATAATCACACAAGCGTAGCCTAATTTATCCCAAACCAAGGCATCCGGAGTAAAGGTCATGGTCAGTTGATGGTCTCCTGCAGGAATGATTGCAGCACGTAGTACATAGTTAACGCGACCTATCGCTACTTCTTTTCCATCCACGTATAAATGCCATCCATGTGGATAATAAATCTCCGAGAAAACGGCTATACGGTCATTACTCGTTGAGGTACGATACTCTATGGTATTCGGGGTGTATTTGGTTAACACAATATTGTCTGAGGCATCCGGCATGGTTTCGCAACTTAGTACTTCGCGGAATTTCTCATCCGCTACGGCTGTTTTATGCAGATCCAATGTGTTCAATGCGGCACTCTCGTCATCCGGTGTGGGGACAAACTGCACTTTGTTCACAAACCATGCATTACCCATCGCATCCGGGTTAGGATAAACACCTTGCTGGGTGACGATATACTTGGTGTTCAGCATGTTCAGTACATTCCAGTTCATTTTACTGATATGCTCGTCAATCAAGTCTTGGTAGCGGCGCAATTTAACTGCAGAGTATCCGCCGATGGATTTGAGTCGATAACTCGTACGTGAGTCGTTGAAAGTATTCGTATTTAGATTCAGCACGCGGTAGTCCAAACTCTTGTCTTGCAAAATCTGCTCCTCCCATGGCTGCATCTTGAAGTAGGCTTCGTTATCTTTCTGTTTGATGAAATTATCGTCATTGAAGAAACGTTTGTTAACCGGTACCATATCCGCAAGTACCAATACTGCCAAGCCAGCGTAGAGGATAAAAGCATGCATCGGTTTGTCCTCTTTCTGTTTCTGCCATGCGTACCAAAAGGTGAGCGCAAAGCCAAGAGCAACAAAAAGCAGACTCCTCCATGCATCCGCTTTCGCCATCGCGGTGCGTTGGTCCAAGATCGCGTCGTACAGCCATCCCGGCACTTGTCCTTTCCACTGCGCATCGTAAGTGCTTGACATATCTGCACTCCCGACAAAAGCAGCACTTAATAAGCATATAACCCCTATCACTCCGCCGGCGATAAAGAGACTGTTGCGCAATTTAGGCCATTCCACTTCACCGTTGACTATTTTCTGTAAACCCATAAAACCAAGCAGCGGCATCGTAATTTCTGCGACAACCAGAATCGATTCTACTGCGCGGAACTTATTGTACATCGGGAAATAATTGAAGAATAGCTCTGTCAGCCACATCATATTTCTTCCCCAAGCCAGGAAAATAGACATCAGCGTAGCAAACAGCAATGCCCATTTATACGGTCCCGGCACAATAAGTAAACCCAAGAGGAATAAGAAACACACAATCGCTCCGACATACACAGCTCCACTGGTAAACATCTTTTCTCCGCGATAGGTAGGCGCATGAGCGCAGAACTGCTCCGCATCGCGTTTGGAAATACCTTTCTTTCGCATCGCTTGGCTCAATTGGCTGTCTTTGCCTAAGTTATATCCGCTGGCACCGCCTTCCCAGTTCGGGATAAGAAGTGTCATGGTCTCGCCCTTGCCATAGCTCCAATCGGTTGCGTATTTGATGTCCAGACCCTCGGCAGGTTTGTCTTGCGCTTGTTTCGTTAGCTCGCTATGCCCTCCGCGCATGGTCTCCTTTAAGTACTCATTATTGAGCATGAGATAGCATGATTTGCTACCGATGATAAGTAATAGACACGCTATGCATATACTTGCACTAATCCCAAGATTTTTCCATGCTTTTTCCCCGATTTTTATCCATATTTCAGCTATAGCCATTACGCCAATCAGCATTGCAATGTAATATGTCATTTGCGGGTGTAGAGTAATACTTGCTACCGCAAAAAGGAGCATAATGGGTATCCCCCACCAATATTTCTGCTTAAACACCAAATGCATGCCTCCTACGATAGCTGGCAAGAAACCTAAAGCGATGGCTTTGGTGACGTGACCTGCTGGGATAATAAGGAAGAAATAGGTACTCATTCCCATCGCCAGCGCTCCTGCGATACTAATCCACGGATTGATGCCGAAGCATAGAAGCAAAATGAAGAAACAGAGAAAATATCCAAAAATGATACCCATCGTTTCCTCTAAACCTAAATGAAGCACGTTGCGTATCCAAATATGGGCGACTTTATGCGAAGGTATGTGTGAATCTATCTGATAGGTCGGCATTCCGCTGAACATTGAACCTGTCCACCAACATGATTCTCCTGTTTGCGCACGATATTCTTGTGTTTGATGTGCAGCACCTTGCCAGTTCAAAGTATCGCCGGCATGTAGCACTTTGCCCTCCAATATCGGGCTGCAATACAGTATTGTGAAGCCAACAAATACCACGATCGCCGCTATGTAGGGCGCAATTTTCTTCCAATCTATCTTCATTGTTTGATCATTTTACGTATTTCACATAATTCCTCTTTCACCCGTAGTAAGATATCCAATGCCGCTTGGCGGGAGTCCGAATGTTTCTCATCGTTCTTTAGTTCGCGACGGATGGCCTCGATGCGCGTGATATGCAGTTCATCGCGGATATATTTGATTCGTTTGATTACTTCCTGATCCTCACGGGTGTAATACCTGTTCCCATGCCCATCTTTACGAGGACTCAGTTCCTCGAACTCTTTCTCCCAATACCGCAACGTAGAAGCCGGCACTCCGGTCTCTTGCTCTGTCTCGCGAAGCGAGAAATATTTTTTCTCTTGGTCTGCCATTATTTGCAAATCTTCAGTTTCTTTCCCGCGCGGATATTATCGTTCTTCAGTCCGTTCCATTGCTTGAGTTGCTTTACGGTACAATGAAATTTCTTGGCAATAGTGCTTAGACTGTCTCCGTTTTTAATGGTGTAATACGTCACGCCGTTGACCCGGTAGGCTCCATTGACGGACGTCACTTTCGCCATATCTATCTCGGCTCTCCGATTATTGATTAGGCTATCCGCTTTATAGGCAATAATAGAGTCCTCCTGGTCAATATAGAGCCCGGCTTTCTCTGAGGGAAGGCATAGAGTATAAGTGCTTCCTCCGGGCAATATATCTCGCGAGTACTGCGGATTGAGCCGGCGCAATTCATCCATCTCTATTCCCAGATTTTCGCTAACCTGCTGCAAGTGCATCCGACGGGTGGTACAGATGGTATCTGTAATCATGGTCTTCTCTGCCGGGGCTTTGCAAATCCCGTGCTCCTGCCCATAATTCATCGCGTAGTTAGCCGCTATGAAAATCGGCACGTAGTTTCTCGTTTCGCGGGGCAGGAAAGGATAAATAGACCAGAAATCACGTTTGCCCCCTGCACGACGGATGGCCTTGTTGACATTGCCGCTACCGCAGTTGTACGCCGCGATCACCAAGTTCCAATCATGATAGACGGCAAACATGCTGCTTAAGAAACGGCATGCCGCTTCTGTGGATTTCAACGGATCCATACGTTCGTCCACCAGTGAATTGATCTCCAATCCGAATAACTTACCTGTAGCCGGCATGAACTGCCATAGTCCGGCTGCGCCTGCGTGAGAACGCGCCAAGGGGTTCAATGCAGACTCAATAATCGGTACGTATTTTAATTCGTATGGCAGGTTATATCGCCCAAGCGCTTCTTCAAAAATCGGGAAATAATACTCGCTCATGCGCATCATTCGAGCTACTTGCTTCGGGCTGCGTTTGACATACCGAAGGATAAAGGCTTTGATGCGCTCGTTGTAAGGCAACTCTATCACGCATGGCAAGGCCTGAAGGCGAGCCTTGTAAACCGAGTCGGGTAGAGTGGTGGTGTCATGCATAGCTATGCAATCGGTCGTGTCCAGCCATCGCAGACTCCAATCCATCGCACGCAACTCTATATCACTCAACACACTGTCATTCCAGCGCATATAATACGGCTGTACGGGAACAATCGTGTCTTCCTCTACGGAGGAACTGTCTGCTACTTGCATCGGTACTAATTCCAAAGACTCTACTGAGATAGAATCAGATCCGATACTATCTGTCGCCAAACTGTCCTGCGCGATTTCTTGTGCGCTCATGGCGATCGACGCACAGAGGGCACATACTATTAACATAATCTTCTTCAAAACTGTATTGCTACTTTTATTTCTGCGCTCCTTTGGCGCTGTAAATCATAATAAATCTGCGGTTCCACATTCAGAGTCAAATCCGGTGAGATATCGTAGTCGAATAACTGCGCATCTACATAGGCGTCAATGAGACTTAGCGCATATACTACCACCGTTGCCAATATTGAATAATCCCGATAGCGATGGTAGGTGTTCTGGCGGTTTTTGAGCGTATTCATCCATGTGCCCGACCCGCCTACGTTAGCCAGCGTATATCCATCCGGCAGTACTGCGATATAACTCTTACTCGGATCTTCTGTTACTGTCCCCGCCTGGCTGTCATTATACAAATCCAGGTAAGCAGTCTTATACCCGCTGTATCGGTTTTGCATCATACTGATAGCATATCCGCATCCCATGAATGCGCCATAGACGATTGGTAACTTCCAGTATGATTTATTGTATATCTGTCCTGCTCCGGGAACAATAGCTCCTAACCATACTGCTTTGATGGCATCCGGTTTTTTCGTTAAATCTACATAATACCGATAGTCCTCCTCTGCCGCGGCTGTTGTGTCCGGCTGGTAATAAATACTGTCCTGATGGGCATAAACCATCAGCGGCAGGAATAAGAGCCATATGATGAAACGGAGTTTCAAATTAATTTCTCTGCAATCCTACTTAACTCTTCTTCATTGGAATAAGAAATTACCACCTTGCCCTTGGCCACTTTTACTTTAGTACCTAAGGCGAGGCTCAGTTCTTTCTCCAGCGTAACATAAGGATTAGTCTCTTTGTCTTTAGGCTTCTTTTGTTCGGTCTTTTCGCTCTGTGCCAGTTCTTCCACTTTGCGCACCGACAGACCTTCGCGCAGAATGCGCTGGTACAATGCTAACTGTCTTTCTGCAGATGGTGTAGCCAGAATAGCACGGGCATGGCCCATGTCTATCTTTTTCTCCTTGATGCCCACCTGAATCTCAGCCGGCAGTTTCAGTAGACGCAGATAGTTAGCTACCGTAGCGCGTTTTTTCCCTACGCGTTCTGCCATCCGCTCCTGCGTCAGGTTGTATTCGTCCATCAGCCTTTGATAAGCAAGGGCTATCTCAATGGCATCCAAATCTTCACGCTGGATATTTTCAATCAGCGCCCACTCCATCACCTGCTCATCCTTCGCAGTGCGGATATACGCCGGGATACGCTCCAATCCGGCAATCTTGCTTGCCCTGTAACGACGTTCTCCGGCGATGATCATATAAGTTCCGTCGCTGTTGTCACGCAGCGTGATAGGAGAAATCACACCGTGCTCACGGATCGAATCCGCTAATTCCTGCAATGCCTCTTCGTCAAACGTGCGTCTCGGCTGGTCGGGATTAGCAATAATAGCACTGATCTCGATTTCCGATATCGAACTACCGCCATTGGTATCTACATGCGAGGTATCTATCAGAGCATCCAGACCCCGCCCTAAACCTGTCATCTTTTTCATTTGTTTCGTGCAATTAGTTCTTTTGCTAAACTGGTGTAATTCTTTGCGCCCTTTGAACTGGGGTCGTATTCCAATACCGACACACCATGCGAAGGAGCTTCGCTCAAACGTACATTACGCGCAATAACAGTATTGAAAACCAAGTCGCCGAAATGGCGCTTCACCTCTTCATATACCTGATTGCTTAGTCTTAGACGATTGTCAAACATCGTCAGTAAGAAACCTTCAATCTTCAACTGCGGGTTCAGTTTCGATTTAATGATCTTGATTGTATTCAGCAGTTTGGCTATGCCCTCTAAAGCAAAGAATTCGCATTGTACCGGAATAATTACGCTGTCGCTTGCCGTCAGCGCATTGACAGTAATTAAACCCAGAGAAGGACTACAATCAATCAGGATATAGTCGTACTCGTCCCGTATTTGTGCAATCACATTTTTCAGCAATTGCTCCCGGTGCTCCAGATTCAGCATCTCTATCTCTGCTCCCACCAGATCGATATGACTCGGGATGAGGTTTAGGTTCTTGGTGTTGGTGGCCACAATCGCTGTATGCGGATCAACTCCGTTAACCAGACATTCGTAAATCGTGTTGTCCAGTTCGCGGATCTCCACCCCCAGACCGGACGAGGTGTTCGCCTGCGGGTCGGCATCGATCAGCAACACATGTTTGCCTTGCTTGGCCAGTGCTGCGGCTAAGTTGATGGAGGTCGTCGTCTTACCTACGCCTCCTTTTTGATTCGCTAAGGAAATAATTTTACTCATATTTGTTGTACTATAGTTTCTGCATTAATTTCTCGGCAGGCAAAATTGCCGTATCGGCAATGGCTTGTACCGTGGCAAGTACAGGGGCGGCAGCGCAGGTCATGTCGCTGGATGATATCTTCTTCCCTCTGTTTCCAGCCGGCGAAACCTATCATGGGGTGCGTCGCGCACCAGACGCTAATAGCTCTCAGCCCTACCAAACTGGATAGATGTTGGTTCGCGCTGTCCATACAGATCATTACGTCCAGTTGGCGCATGAGTTCCAGTTCTTCTTTCAGTTTTAATTGCCCCGCTACGCTCTCCGTACGAGGAAAAACACTCGCCCACTGGCGCAGCATCTCGCATTCCACTTGCCCGGCTCCGAAAAGGAATACACGCGTGTCCGGGTCTGTTGTCAATAACTCAATGATATCTTTTGTTACGCGGTAAGGTAACATATTGGATCGGCTTTTGGCGAAAGGAGCCAAACCAATCCATCGCCCTTCTTTTTTCCCGAATCGCTCGACTACCACTTGAGCTGCAGTGCCATTTACCGGCAGGGCTTCGAATGCATCGTTCGTTTCCAGACCTGCGCGGCGGAAAGCATCGCGGTATCGGTTAAACTCACTCGGTAATTGCTTCTTGCCGATGCCGAAGAGTGTAATTAGATGTTTTCTCCATCGCCCGTATCGAACGCTTGTCACTTTCTTGCCGCTCAGCCTCATGAGCCCGCGTAATATTCGTGTGCGGAGCACGTCCTGCAAGTCAATTACTGCATCGATCTTGTCTCGCAAATCCCGCCAGAGAGCAAATACTCCTCGCCAGTCCAGATGATTGTCAACCTCCATAAACTGCACATTCGGCATGGATGCGAACATAGACGCAAGGTCTTTTTTGGCAGCGAAGATAAACCGATCATTCGGATAGCGCTTGCTGAGCGAAGCAACAACAGGAACTGTCATTGCTACATTGCCCAAAGTAGCCAAACGAAGGATCAGATATGTCATGTCTTATTATAGTTGTATCGCGTCAAACCAGTCCTGGTCGGTCGGGAACGACAGTTCGCTATTACTCCATTCGCTCCAGCAGGCACCGAAGAAATAAGTCAGCGTGTCGCCTAAATTATACGGACGTACCGCATACAGCACGTCATCCTGAACATTGATTGATGCCCCGTTCGGAATCACTACGGCCAGATAGGAGCGCCCTTGGCTCGTAGAACCGTTGTACTCGTAGTTCATCTGCGCGGCCGTCTTGTCGCTCAGCGCATCTTCCGCGTAAGCTGCTATACCGCAATGATCGCAGGTATAGATGTTATCTACGCTGTCGTGGATACAGATACCGCCTCCGACCCACATTTTACCTTCGTATGGCATCTTCCCGCTCAATACCACATCTGCGCGGTTTAGCATCTTGCCGGCTTCGGCAGTGATGGTGATAGACTCATGTAAAATATGTCCGAAGACATCCAGACTGTCGTATTCCAACTTGAAAACGAACTTGTCCGGCGTCTGCTCCAGTATCTCCCATCGGTCATATGCGCCGCCGACATAGATTTTGTCTTCCGGGTCGTCATCTATCATCACTACCAGTCCTCCTGCACCGCAGGTATGTCCCACTTTGTAGCAGTCCAGACCTTTGCCGTAGTTGATGTGATACGGTTTTCCTAATACATGCTCGCGGTAGTAGAAACTGTCCACGATGAGTTCGGGCGAGGCTTTGAGCCATAGATCCACACCATTGCTCGGGTTCTCCGGTCGCAGCGCAGGACCGTACATGCGGAAAGCCGCATACTCATTCTCCCATGCGAAATCATCTTTTCTCTCCGGTACAAAACGACCGTATACTTTGGGTTGCACCGTCTCTTTCTGGCAGGCGGTCAGACTCAATAATGCAATCAGAAAAAATAAAATCTTTTTCATTTCGGCTGCCTTCCAATATATGCGAGGATACCTCCGTCCACATAAATAATTTGTCCGTTTACTGCATCGCTTGCGTGGCTGGCGAGGAACACCGCCGTTCCGCCCAACTCATCCGGCTCCAGCCACCGTCCGGCAGGGGTTTTGGCGCATATGAACGCATCAAACGGATGCTTGCTACCGTCTGCTTGAGGCTCGCGGAGCGGAGCCGTTTGAGGGGTGGCAATATAACCCGGTCCAAGGCCGTTGCATTGGATGTTGTACTCGCCGTACTCCGAGCAGATATTGCGCGTCAGCATCTTCAGACCGCCTTTCGCCGCCGCGTACGCGCTCACGGTTTCGCGACCCAACTCGCTCATCATAGAACAGATGTTGATGATCTTGCCTTCGCGGCGCTCCATCATCTCCGGAAGCACGGCGGCAGAAACGATATACGGTGCCACAAGATCAATATCAATCACTTGCTGAAACTCCTCGCGTTTCATCTCGTGCATCGGGATACGTTTGATGATACCGGCATTGTTGACCAGAATATCAATCTGTCCCACCTCTTTGTGAATCCGCTCTACCAGCTCTTTCACGGCCTTCTCGTCCGTCACGTCGCATACATAGCCGTGTGCGTTCTCAATCCCTTCGGCATGGTATGACTCCATCGCTTTATCGATAGCTTCCTGGCTGCGGGCATTAAAAATAATATTGCTTGCCCCGGCTTGAGCAAAAGCCTTTGCGATTGCAAAACCGATACCGTAGCACGCGCCTGTCACCCAGGCGTTCTTGCCCTCCAAACTAAATAAATTCTTCATATTATTTCAAGTCTGTAATCTTGCTGAAATCCTGATCTCCGTAGTCGAGGTTTTCGCCGCCCATACCCCAGATAAACGTATAATTGTGGGTTGCTGCAGCGCTATGTATAGACCATTCCGGACTCAAAACGGCTTGGTTTCCTTTCATCCAGATGTGGCGTGTCTCTTCTACCTCGCCCATGAAATGGCATACAGCTTGCTCTTCCGGCACTTCGAAATAGAAATACGCTTCCATACGACGGCTGTGAACGTGTGCCGGCATCGTGTTCCATACGCTGCCCGGAGCCAACTCTGTCATACCCATCTGCAACTGGCAGGTAGGCAGTACTTGGTTCACCAGCATCTTGTTGATGTCGCGCTCGTTACTCATCTCCAGACTTCCCATATGCGCTACTACGGCGTCCGCTTTCGTCACTTTCTTGTTCGGGTATGCGCAATGTGCGGTCGTAGAGTTGAAGTAGAACAGAGCCGGTTTTTGGGCATCCAGACTCTCAAAACGAACCTCGCGGTCGCCGCGGCCTAAATAAAGCGCCTCTTTGTAGTCTAACTCAAATACCTCATCGCCTGCAATAACTCTTCCTTTACCGCCTACATTGAAGATACCCATCTCTCGGCGGGTCAGAAAATACGGTGCCTTCAGCGGGTCAATGGCTTCGAGCAGCAAACTCTCGCCTACCGGCATCGCACCGCCTACGATCATACGGTCGTACATGGAGTAAACCATATTTACTTCGTTTTTTACAAACACGTTCTCGATCAGGAAATCTTTTCTTAACCGAGTCGTGTCATAACTCTTCGCGTCGATCGGGTTCGACGCATACCGTACTTCATAATTCGTTTTCATGCTATATACGTAATTTTTAATTTTTAATTTTTAATTTCTCTCTTCGGCGCACAGGCATCAGCCACCCTAAATTGACGCTCAGGTCCATCGGGTTAGCCATATTATGTTTGTCCGTCACGGTCGTACCTAATACGCCGCCTAATGAGAAATCATATCGTATCTCCAACTGGTATGTACCCGCCTTGCGGGTTTTGAATAGCAGACCTGTGCCGGCAGCCAGACCCCAGTCAAACGGATGGGTGATAGTGTTGCTCTCATCTTTGACGCAATAGCCGATCTGCGGACCCAGGTTAAAGAACCAGCGGCATACTTCTCCGCCGAAATTGAGATGCATCAGAATCGGCAGTTCGATATAATGCAAATTATGCGGCGTGCCGTTCTGCGTCCAGCCTCGGTGCTCGTAGTTCAGCTCCATCTGAAAATGGCAGTATTTATGTCCGGCATAGCGGAATACCATACCTCCGTTGCCGCCGAGCACACAGGCCTTGGTGATAGGACTCATTCCGCTCTCGCTCGGCATGAATAATACAGTTCCGGCCGAAACACCGCCGTGGACACCCAGATAAAATTCCGGCTGTCTCAATCGCGGCTGCGCACTCATTGCGACTATGCACATCGCGCCCGCTAACACGGCTATGACTCTCTTAATTCTAACCACTAACCTCTAACCTCTAACCTCTAACCTCTAACCTATTTCACTACTACCTTCACGCATTCGTTCTGGTAGCCCCCTTCGCCTACCTGTTGCCAGCGAACCTGGGACTGCATGCCTGTGGATTCGTTTTCTCCTTGCAGACGAAGTACCAGTGCTTTCATCAAGTCGTATCCCAGCAGGTCGTACCTCGGTAGATCGCATACATGTTCGTTCTTGTATGTCTCCGACCACATGGCATCATAGATGGCGTGCTCGTCCTCTACCGTGAACATAGAGGTATATACCTGCGGCAGATTGATTTTCTCTTTCTGCCAGCTGTACTGGCTCACGATTCGAATTCGGTATCCCGCTTCCTGCAGTTTGGCAATATGCGGCAGTAAGATTCGGATAGGTTGATACCGGTCGCTATGCAGAATAATAATATTCTCTGCATTGTTGTCCAATGCGTACGCAGCACTGTCGTTCATCAGGTCGCGCAGAGCCAGACCGCTGTAGTTCAGTCCGCTCCGTTTCATCTGCTTGCGTAGTGTGCGGATAGAAGAAGCAATGTCGGCTTCACGTACCTCAATGGCTACGAAACGGCTGTTTGCTTGTTGCGCCATCCATGCGCATAGACTGTCTGCTTCTTGTTGGTCCGTGGAGTTGAACTGCATCAACTGGCTGTAATGCGCTAAATCGACATCGTCGCTGAATGGTAACATCAGCGGCACTTTGTGTGTTTCGCACCAGGCTGCCATGCGCTCTATCTGGATCGGATAAACCAAACCCAGGATAGCTTTGATGCTGTCTAACTCAGTGCTGTCGCATAGTTCGTTCACTTTCCGTTCGCTCCGCTCCGTGTCATAGACACGCAGACGATATAAAGTACTGTCGTTCTGCAGGTCGCGAAGTGCCAGAAGAGCTCCTTGGTAGAACTCCATCATTCGCTCTGCATTGCCGCTGCGCTTCGTCTGCTGGCTCTCAAACGGTAACATCAGTGCCAGTTCGATTACTTTGCGCGGGTCGCCCAGGATAGTATCTTGCAGGATTGAATCTGTTGCCGCTGAATCCATAACGACAACCACTGTCTCATCATTAAGCTCCGCAGGTACATCATGAACCGGCTTTTCCGCATCATCAGGCTGCTGTGCTACTACCACTCGTTCCTCCTTCACTGTCGTTTCCACCACTCGGGGCTTCGTCTCGATAATAACCGGCCTTCCGGTAGGGATAAGCAAGGTCTCGCCGTAGTGCAAACCGCGCTCTTTGAGTTGCGGGTTAAAGCGAATGATCTCGCTTTGGCTTACATTGAAATTAACCCCCACACGGTATAAACCGATACTCTTCTCCACCTGATAGCGGTACACTTCCTCGCCGTTCACTGTGTCCAGCGGGTAATTCAGCAACTCCTCTGCCGCCGCAGGCAACACCAGCGAGGCGAGAATAAGCATAATTAATGTTCCTCTTTTAACTATCATAATTCTTTCGACTTTTGTCTTTCACCTTTCACCTTTCACCTTTCACCTTTCATCTTTCACCTTTCACCTTTCACCTTTAAACTTTAAACTTTCACCTTTAAACTTTAAACTTTCACCTTTCACCTTTCATCTTTCACCTTTCACCTTTCACCTTTCATCTTTAAACTTTAAACTTTAAACTTTAAACTTTCAACTTTAAACTTTCACCTTTCACCTTTCACCTTTCACGTATTTTCTCTTTCGTATTACAAATACTATGCCGCCGATAATAGCCAGTATTGCTACCGGCAGAATAGTACTGATAGCTTGCACTTGTTGCCGTTCCTCATGCGCCCGTTTGTCATTCAGCAGCCGCAGTGCGATGCTCTTCTCGCGTAGCGAGATCAGTCCCTCGCTGTCAGTCAGCCATAGCATCGCATTAGCGGCGAAATCGCGGTTGGAGAACTGCATGCCGCTGTAGCGGTCATATCCCATCGGCAGCACTTGCCCTTTCTGGGTCTCGTTCAGCAGGATGCTTCCGCTGCCGATGACTACTTGCCGGGTCTTGGCGCTTGTCTTGCGGATCGGTTCGTCACTCTCGATGCCTTCCGGTATCATCCGATGGGCAAAAGCGCTGGGGAAAACACCCTCCATCGATACTGCCACCGGCACGTATTGGTATTGGAAGGCCGCCATGTCGGGATTGAGATCGTTGAGATCCACCTCACCCGGTGTGGCAGTTACACGGCTGGCTGTACTGGTCGCTAATAGCACCCGTTTCTCTATTCCGTCTTCGCCGCCCACAGCGTCAATCGGACTGACGAAGGTGCTCATCACCTGACCCATATTCTTGGTTATCGGACTGCCCTGGCTGGTCAGTAAAAGAGGCGCGTAGGTCCACGGCATAGGCTGCAGGTTAGGCTGAGAAGGATCGCTGCTTACATTCACCGGTATCGGCAGGCACTGGACATCTTGCACCAATGCCGGATTGACGCGTACACCATAGCGGAAGAGCATGTCCGTTAATCCTAATTCCAGGGGTAGGATAGGGGTGAAACCTTCGCTCTGCAGCACTGTTTCGCTGAATCGGACGCCGTTTAACGCCCATAGCACGGCCCCTCCGCGCATGATATACTGATCGATGACAAACCGCTCCTGTTCGCTGAATGCCGTCTGAGGATTCAATACAATCAACGCCTTGTATCCGTCTAAGATATGGACATCAATCAATTCATCATTGAGCGACGCAGTCGCGCTCATTCCATCATTGGAGGCAAGCCGCCCTCTGTCCACCTGGAAGTACTTGCTCAGCGCACTCATCAGATCGTAGGTGTGCGCTTCATCAGGCTCGCCGTGCCCTTCCAGGATGGCTACCCTCGGTGTCTCCGTCTGCTGCAGCAGATGCAATGCCTCCATGAAGGCGAACTCCAGCTGCTCAATGCTGGCGTTCAGGTTTTCTTCTCCGCTCAGACCGCGAGTGTTCTTCAGTAGCGTCACGACGGCTTTGCGACCCTTGTAACTCATGATAGCATACGGATAAACGGTCGTCTGTGCCGTCTTACCGTTCTGCTCGCGCTCATGAATCACAATCGGCCGCAGACCCAATGCCGCAAGGCTGTCCTTGGAAAAACTTTGTACATCGTACATCGTACATCGTACATCTCCGAAAACATTCATTTCGGCAATCGTCTCTTCAGTCGCTTTCTTCAGTCTCCGAAAACCGGCATTGAGGTCGCCCTCCAGCAGCAGCGTCACTTCGATAGGGGCATCACTCTGACGCAATAGCGCTTTGGACGCTTTGCTCAGACTGTAGTGCTTGTCGTCTGTCATGTCCCAACGAACCGGCAATAGGTAGGCTGCAGCGTTTAGCGCCGCCAGCACTCCGAACACTATGATGGCGCGCCGCATGGTCATTCGTAATTCGTAATTTTTAATTCGTAATTTTTAATTCGTAATTTTTAATTCGTAATTTTTAATTCGTAATTCGTAATTCGTAATTACTTCCTGATCTTCTCCCAAACCTCCTGGTTGATCTTCACTTCGTATTTCTCGCGCAGTTTCTTCACCCATTCTGCCTCCAGATAGTCCTGGTAGTCGGTCGTCACTTTGCCTTTCTCGTCGCTCCAAACCTCCGGTGCTTTCAGTTTTTTGCCGACACATTCAACGATCGGCAGCTCTTCGCTCGGAGTGAAGGTAGCCTTTTTGTCCTTGAATCCGAACTTGTCGATAGCGGCATTCTTGCCCTTTTCCCAAAGACCGTGCTGCACTTTGACATAAGTCACGCTGTCGCAGTTGACGCGTTTGGCGATATAGCTCTGTACGGAGTCCGCTGCTGCGCTCCGGATAATAGCTTTGGCTGCTTTGGCGCTACTCTTGTCTTTAGCCTGGATGAGGTAACCTTTCCATCTTGGAGCAGCCCATGTGTATTTCTTCTTGTTGGCTTTGAAGAATGCTTCCAGTCCTGCGGTGTCCTTTGCCGCTTTGTCCCATACTTCGCGCAGCGAAACCTCAAACAGCAGGATTCCGTCGTGGTACTCCTGTACCAGATGGCGCAACTCCGGATATTTCTCCTCCAGATGTTCGTCTGCATAGGTTTTTACCTCTGCGTCGGTCATCTCTGCCGGCAGATGGTATTCCGCACGGGTCTTGCGGACGAAACTCTTCTCCGCTTCCTGAACGCGTTCGTCGCGTTGTACCTGGCGCAAAATCTGTGTCCGCATCGAATCCAGCGGCTGAATACCGCGCTCGCCCTCTTTGTAAAGAATATGCCATCCGTACTGCGAACGCACGGGAGCGCTGATCTCGCCTACACCCATGCCGAATGCTGCATCTTCGAACGGCTTCACCATCATGCCTTTCCCGAACCATCCTAACTCGCCGCCGCGAGGACTACTGCCGCGGTCGTCCGACTCTCGTTTCGCCGTCTCAGCAAAAACCTCCTTCATCCTTTCATTTTCTTCCTTCAACCTTTTGTAAATGCTGTCTATCTCTGCTTTCTTGATGGCGTCCAGGCTGTCGGCCGGCACCATCTTCATGATATGGCTGGCTTTGACCTCCATATGGTCGCGCTCCTCTTCTACCAGCACGATATGGAATCCGTACTGTGTGCGGAATACATTGCTAATCTCTCCTACAGGGGTGTTATATACGGCCTCTTCCAGCGGATAGACGTAGCGGAACGGAGTGATCCATCCTAACTCGCCACCGGTCTGTTGCACACTCGGGTCGGTACTCAACTCTTTCGCTACGACGTCAAAAGCCTCTGGTTTCTGACGAACCAGTTTGGCTTTTTTGCCTTTACCTTTCATCACACCCTTCCCGATCGTTACGCGCTCCAGGGCTTCGTCGATCTTCGCTCTGGCTGCCGCTACATCCTCTGCGCTCGCGTTCATCGGGCATTGGATAGCGATATGTGCGGCGCGGCGGTCTTTGGCCATATGACGCCAACTCATCTCTACCAGGCTGTCCATCGCCGCTTCGTCCTGCAGGTATTTCGGCGTAGCCTGTGCGCGGTAGCCTTTCAACTCTTTCTTGAAACTCTCGGTCGTGTCAATACCTTGGCTCTCGGCTTCCGCTACTTTGAGTTTGAAATTGATGAACATGTCCAGGTATTCGTCCATCGTCTTGGGATCGATGGCGCCTGCCTGGTTGTTCTTCTCGTAGATGTACAAAAACTCTTCTGCACTCACGCTTTTGCCGTTGATGGTCATCAGGACACCCGAATGGCTATCCTGCTCCGGTTCTAAACCGCTCTGCGCCATGATATGCATACTCATAGCGGCTGCGGCTAAAAATAAAATTGTTTTTTTCATATATTTTAAACTTTAAACTTTAAACTTTCCACTTTAAACTTTCCACTTTAAACTTTCCACTTTAAACTTTCAACTTTAAACTTTCAACTTTCAACTTTCAAATATTTCTTGTAACTTTGTTCAAATAGTTTGACGGCATATCCCGGACTGCCGAGCACTTCGCCTCCGGAAGCGTTCATATGCCCGCCGCCGTGGAATACTTCGTTCGCCCATATGTTCACCGGCCGGTCGCCTTGAGAACGCAGCGAGATGCGGATGCGGGATTTGGGCGTGCCCGGTTTGGCGCGCTCCTCACGCATGAAGACCGAGTAATAGACATCCGCTATCTGAAGCGGCATATTCACGATCCCTTCACAGTCGCCCGTTTGGTAGTGGTATTGGTCTAACTCGTCCGCAGAAAGGGTGATGAGAGCCAGATGATACTCCGGGTAGATCCGCATCTTGCGGTACAGCGCGTAGCCGGCTAAACGCATGCGATCGGAGGAAAATTGGTTGAAAACGGCATTGTATATCTCGTCTTTCTTCACGCCCGCGCGTAGAAGAGAAGCGATGATGTCGTATAGCTCTGCGTTGGTGGAGTTATAACTGAAATTCCCCGTATCCGTCATCAGACCCGTATAGATACACGTCGCAATCTCTGCTTTCAGCGCAAGCGGTCCTACAGCGTCAGGCACACTTACCGTCACTTCTCCTACAGCAGGCTCAGCCTGCGGTCCTACAGCGTCAGCGGTCTTACAGCATAGCGGTCCTACAGCGCAGCGGTCAGCAGCTTCAGCTGCTATTAACTTATACACGATCTCGCATGCCGAACTCGCTCCGGAATCTACATGCTCCTCCACCCAGAGTCCGTCAGGCGAAGCCGGTCTTTCAGCGTTAGCGGTCTTACAGCATTGCGGTCCTACAGCGAAGCGGTCCATCAAGTGGTGGTCTATCAGCACTTTCGGTGCTGCATTCGCCATCATTTTCTCGCCCATCGGACCGATACGTTTGGGATCGTTGAAATCCGTGCAGAGGAACAGATCCGCCTCCGCAATCAGTCTGTCGCATGCGGAGGATTCTTTTTCGTAAATCTTCACCTCTTCAGCTCCCGGCATCCATCCCAAAAACGCCGGAAAAGCATTAGGCACTATCACCGTCACTTCTCCTACAGCAGGCTCAGCCTGCGGTCCTACAGCGTCAGCGGTCTTACAGCATAGCGGTCTTACAGCGAAGCGGTCCTTCACGTAATGCCACAGCGCCAGTGCCGATCCCATCGCATCGCCGTCTGGCGCCATATGCGTCAGGATCACTATTCGTTCCGCTTTATCGATTAATTCCTTCATACGTTAATTCCCTAATTCATTAATTCCCTAATCCCCTAATTCATTATTTATACTTATCGATTCGAAAAATTATTTTTTTATGTTTTTTGCTTTTGAAAGGCTTTTACCTGTTAAGGTGTGGAATTCGGTGATAAAAGCTATCTGAAAGTTTACTTTTAAGTAGTTTTTTACAGCGAATAACACATAGCGCGAAGCGCAAAAGCCTTCAAAAGGGTTTATTTATGTTTTTGTTTTAAATTATTAATCATTATTCTTATTTCGCTTCGCTCAAACGATTAATGCTTTGCAATATTCATTATTCATTATTCATTATTCATTGATCAAAACGGGCGCAAAGATACACAAAAATCGCCAATTATGCAAGAAATTAATGTTTTTTTTAAAAAAAATGCAGAAAAATTTGGTCAATTCAGAAAAAAGCAGTACTTTTGCACCCGCTTTCGAAAAATGAACTATCCGTAGGGTCCCTCGGGACGTAAACCGGCGGAGCGTTTGCGGACCGAAAAGCGTAGCTGCTCAATGGTGTAATGGTAGCACTACAGATTCTGGTTCTGTCTGTCTGGGTTCGAGTCCTGGTTGAGCAACAATAAATATGACTTCCCTAGTGGAGGTCATTTTTTTGTTGATTTAATCCGCATGGTCTTTAGCATAGCCTTTTGTTCAGCCGTGATACGATAACTCTCAACGGCTTTCTGAATGGTTTTGTTGTGCGTATCTTTCTCCAAGCGGCCTTGCTCGATATAGGGCATCGTGGCATCCCATTGTTTGGCAAGAGCGGTAGCAAAGAACCATGCCTGCATCATGCGGATGTAATACTCATTGCTCTTAATGGAGGCAACCCATTCTAAGTGTTCCGGTCGGAAAGCCTCATCCAAATAATAGCGCATTAGCATCCCCATTCCGAAACGGATGGTATAAGTATGCTTGCTCTTCGTCCACTTGCAGATGTGCGGTAACAGCTCTTGCGTATGTTTCTTAAAACATTTAGGCGATAATTGGTCACACGTCGCCCAGTTGTCCACGTACGGAAGGAAACGCTCCAGTTCTGCAATACAGGTGTTGAACTCTTTCTCCTCGCTTAGAATAAACGCGTGCAGTTGGTTTTCGTCAAAATAGCGATGTGGCAAACTATGCAAGAACTCTTGCGCAGCAGGAGTCTTGCAGATTTGCTTCGCCATTTTGCGTAGATTCGGAGTCCGTACGCCAATTACCGTCTCGCGTGAGACTGTCGGAAGCAACTTGCTTTGAAAGTCAGCATACGCCTTGTCTTGCAAATCAAAGAGTTGAGCGGTAATATCTACGCTATTTGTTTCCATTAAATCCAATCGGTAAAAACCGCCCTGTGCGACGGCAATAAGACTCATATTCTAAAACGTTCATTATTCGTTGGGCAATCTCTTCGGGATGGTCGATCAAAAGTTGACCGTGATTCATTCCATTGAATACTTCCACATGTGCAGACGGGCAGAGTTTTACCAAGTGTTCCACTTGTGGTTTGGCAACAAACGCTTCTTTGGTGCCATACCAGAAATGGATATCCTTGCCTGAGACGGACTCCAGTTTGTTGGTATATACGGACTTGTAACCATCCAGCACGGCTTGTTTGCCTCCCCACGGCCATGTTTTTTTGCACTCGTCGAGGATCACCTCGAAATAGTGGCTGCGAAAGACGGTTTTCCAAAATCCTGTCCAGTGGTAGCAAGTCCAGACGTTGATTGCCTGGTAGTACCGCAGGGGATTGACGAGCCATTTAGGTAATGGCAGTAAAGGAGCAGCGTCAAGGATAGCATGGTCGATGGTCAGCTCGTTGCGTTCTAAGATACGTGATAGGATTTTGCCGCCGAGCGAGAGCCCATAGGCGCAATCCAGATGCCCGCCATGATGCGCTTGGACATAAGCAATGATTTGCGCGGCTTGATCGTCTACGGACGTGAAACGAGTGCGCTTGCCAAGCGTAAAACCGTCCACTTCCACGGCAATGATGCGAAACCTGTCTCTCATTAAACGTATAAGCGGAAGGAAGATCTCGTACGACACGCCCAAACCGGGAATGAGCAGTAATGTCGGGGCTTTATTTTTACCAAAGAGTTGGAAGTTCATATACGATATTTTTACCAAATAAACGGAAATAGTTTTGTTGTCATAATCCACACATGGATTGATATAGTCCGGGAACAAAAGAGGTTGCCACGATTTGTACTGCTGTCGCCAAAAGCTCGTACCTGTCAAGTGCCTAAGATGTCCGTCACGAAATTAGATTGGAGTTCCACACTATTACGTTCGTATTGGCGGTCAACGAAGATGAGCAACATCGGCACTTGAGTCCAAGTGTTTTCTTTGGGAGCGACATCGACGCGATAGGTAAATATCAGCTTCTTTCCGTCATCCGTCAGGCTCTCTGCATGTAGTTCGGTGCTATGATTAGTTTCCGGTAGCACAACAGCTATAGCAAACTGCTTCTCAAAATCAATAGGTGTCGGTTGTCCGTTCTTACC
>OCTX012291340.1_pt1 | contig 38242 bp, 22 predicted proteins | sample 1539691 | NCBI WGS metagenome assembly OCTX01 (sample SAMN02144231, study PRJEB22623) | gut metagenome | biome: sheep rumen | host: Ovis aries | place: New Zealand
GGTGAAGAAAGCCCAGGTGTTGGGAGCATTGGCCGCAATAGTGGGTGGGGCCACCGCTAACCCAGGAATGGTAGGCACAGGCGTGCTTGCCGCCTCGCGCACCACCTCGAGATCCACTCTTGTCAATGTCAAGAAGCTCACTCCCGTTCGTTGGATGAATCTCATCAAGGTCAGCCAGCTGCTACAGAAGAATCGCATTTACGTACCCGATGAAGACTTCGACTTCGTCTATGACTTCCTCTGTCAGAATTGCCCCAACGCCGCCTATCGCCCTAAAGCGCGCATCTTAAAAAAGGTAAAAACGGACTAACTATTATAGGATTTCTATTATAGAATTTGTATAATTGTTCCGACCGTTTCATGCAAATGTGGATTTGCAGGATTTATTGATGTCATACTTAGTTTGGAGGACTCAATAGAAATCCTGTGCGCTTAAACCTACACTCGAAACGGGGGACAGGCACACACTCTCTGAGATGTGCCTGACTCCCGTTTTCTACGTTTCCCCGTTTCTCACTGCGCACTGGGGCCTGGCCCTTTTAGGAGATAAAGGTTACACTAAGTATCACTGTTTTGAAATTTGTCAACATATTCAGATAAACTATATACCATTTTCTCGGATTTATGGGTATAGGGAGTGCAATAAAAGTTGCAGACTTTGGCATAAAGAAATATCTGCCTAAAAAGTAAAACAAGTTGTTTTGGTATGAAAGTAAGTACCTATAAACACTGAAGAAGTGCCACTTTACACAGCAAAACAGGTTGTTTTACTATCGCAAAATAGTAGTGACACTTCAAGAAAAAGTATCACTATATCTAACATACTTACTATCTGTTAGTTAAGTTAAATAGTGACACTTTTCGCAAAAATCGAAACTTTCTTCAGAATCAATTATCAGCATCCATTCTTCAAATTGACATGAAGACTGAGAATTTTTGAAGATTATTTACTCTTTAAGCCAAAAATGGAAAGGGGGACTCATTGCGAATCCCCCTTTCCACTTTCGTTATTTCACGATGATTTTCTTACCGTTCATGATATAGACACCTGGCGTCAGATTATTCTTCCAAGTGCCGTCCTTCACCATCTCCTCAGTAGCTACGCAACGCCCCTGCAAGTTATACACATTGCCAGGACGAAGCATGCCCTCACTATAGTCCTTCACGCCCTGCACATCCGTCGCCTCCGCTTCGAACAGCACAGGCACGAACTCTACGCCGCGCGTACCAGCATTCGTTGCACGATAGTAAATCTTGTTGTGCTGCACGTAGCGGTTGTTTCTGTCCCAATTAGCAGCCATTGCACCGTTTTCCTTGTTACGGGTAGCATTGATATAGAAACCCACTCCAGTATTAGCCTGCTCAGGCACAGGAGCAGTGATTTCACCGTTGTCGTGATCGAAATTCGTCACCTCACTGATGAATGGCAATCCGAGGGTATAGACATCGTGAGTCGCATCAGCGCCCAACAGCATCTCCAGATAAGATCCCTTAAAGATATTGTTGGTTGGTGCGCCTGAAGTTGAAGTGCTAGGGAGCATCAGTGTTACGCTTCCACTTTCATCCGATGTTCTAATAATCACAGGCGTTCCAGCGGGAATATATTTTCCTGCGCCATAAGTATCTTTAGCAGGAACCTTGATGGGGTGAAGCCCCTTATCGTTCCATTTGTCGCAAGTGAAAGCTGCAGCATTGTCAGGCAGCATCACATCATAAGGCGCATAGAAGGTAGCGTAGTAGTGGCCATCACCACCATTGTTCGTCGAAATCTTCAGCGGCATCTCACCGTTACCCTTTGTCGTGTTCTTCTGCACAGGCTGCAAGCACCACTTAGCATCGTCGGTAGGAACATCGTGCGCAAACTTCAAATCGTAGATCATTTTAACACTACTTTCCTCGTAAGTCTGGTCGAAATTAAAGTAGTTTCGGGTTCCAGGATCCAATTTGTCAGTGATCAAGAAGACTGCGCCACCAATATCTATTAATGTAAATGTAGTACCCGTTCCCGTTGTCATCTTATTTCCTGATACATTCAGTCCCTGCGTGCTCATGGTAGCAGTACTGATTGTCTTATTTGACGTGACAGCTCCATTGAGATAGAAGATGGTAGATGGATCATATTCTGTAGCAGGCACAGGGATTTCGCCTTGAGTAGCATTAGTAACAGTAAAGCCTGACTCTAAGCCACCTTCACCTGCGAAGGTTGTGTTCACACCTTCCCTACTGTAGAAGTGCATAGGAATACCACTATCGTGTGTCCTTTCTAAGTCGTGCAGATAGCCGCTGGCATAGCGTACAGGATTGATACGAGATACGCCAGGCTGGTTGTGCAAGCGATAGTATCCCTTTTCGAAAGGAATGATATATTTATCGTCATACACTACCTTCTGAATATCCATTATCGTGGCCGCAGCCTCATAGGCTGCCTTACCACCTGTATTCAATCCACCTACATAGCCTGCGCGCTCATAATAGGGCTCCATCAAAGACATATCCAGCCCGAATGCCCAGTCGGAAGGTGTAGTACTAAGCACTGCATAGTTGTCTGTACCTCTCTTCACATAATACTGCGTCTGTTCCTTGGTATTTACCACAGGATGTACGCGGAAATAACCAGAATTTGGATTATCACCTGTAAGCAACTCAAAGACTTCGTTACCCGATGTATATGTTTTGTCACCTACGGTGGAAGCTGGTTTAGCCACGGCTAAGTTCTTGCCTTCGCCTACCAATCCATCAAATGTCATCACCTTATCGCTGCCATCACTGTTCTTGATCATGTAGCGATTGTACAGCTTAAAGCCATAGACGTCACCCACAGGCGTCCACAAGTAGTCATTGGTGTAGCGTGTCTCACGCCCAGCTATCGACTGCATACCCCAGGCATTGGTATAGTGAGCCAAATATGGTGTTGTTCCGCTTGGTGTTTCAAAGGTGTACCAACACTTGTCGTTAGTGCTTCTCACGAAGTCCATACCATTGTTTGTCGCTAATTCCTCATTGAACTTATAAACGATATTGACCACCACCGTCTTGTCAATGAGCTCAGCATCAGGCATCAGGTTAGTCCTCTTCAGACCCTTATACTTATTATTTAAGGCTACATTTGGAGTTGTATTGTCATTATCATATATACCTTCAATATAGAATTCAAAAGTACAGTTAGGACGATTGAAGGCATTAGGCACTTCAAGTTTGTCGCCAATGCTGACCGTACCAGCATCGAAGCTATATGTGTGACTATTTCCACCCCATGTCAAGGTTGAACCTAACTGATAGGTAGCTCCAGCAGGAGAGCCAGAAGTCAAATCACGCTGAGTACTTCCGAAAATTCTCTTGGTGGTCTCATCGCCGCTTTCCGTCTCACGGAAAGGAATGTCCACATACTGGTCTGCTGCTGGTGAAGTTTCCTCAGTCTTTGTACAAGTGCGAGCAATAATCAGACGATATATCAAGTCATGCACAGACAGGCCGAAGATGACATAATGATTAGGATCTGTGCTTGCATTTGCTGTAATTCCTTCACCATGACCAGTGAGTTTCTTGCCAGCATCTGTTCCCGTTGTTCCCATCACCTGCAGGATACCATAATCATAGCCCGTCTTCTTAAGCAACATGAATTGCATGGCATTAGATGCGTTTGCTACCAGAGTGGGTGTTCCATTTAGGTAATTGCTGCTCTCCTTATGCCTAATCTTGAGGGCATAGGGATCACCGCCTTCAAAATACCAAACGTACTGATGCTCTCCACTAAGAGAATGATTTTCTGCCTTTGTTATTTCTGTATCATCATTATTAGTAGTCATCATAACATCATTATACCAAAAGATGTTATAAGGCAGTTCTCCATTGATATTCATCGATGCATCCTGAGAGTTCTCACCTCGGGTAACATGTCCATCGACGATCGCCTTTTCATTCGGCACCTTGAAAGGTGTCTTATCCATATCGTAAGCTCCATAGCGCACATAGACCTCATCGTTATAAAGGCCATAGAGAGTGAATAGCTTTGTATTATCAACAACGCTATAAGTAGCACCACTTACCGTTGCACTACCATAATACAGATAGTCTTCCATATTCAGCAATGGGGTCTGGATGGCCTCCGGCAGATAAGGGGCATAATTATGACTTTCAGCCTCTTCGTTCGTCTGCTCACCACTGACAGCCTTTTTACCTGCGTTATTGATGACGTAATAGGTGTAATTATGCGTCACATCGTTGTTCACAATGAGTTGTGCAGCATCAGTGATGGTACCATACTTATACGTGAATCCGGCTTCGCTAGCTGTCGTAGCGCCTGCGCTAGTCGTCATACTTCCACCATTGAGGAATGGGTATTCATAGGAGTCGTAAGTTTTCGCCACAGCCAGCGCATAGCCGCCTTTGGGGTGAGACAGCAAAGCAAAGCGATCGGCGCCATTGTCATCGTTAGGCACCTTGATCCCTATACTCATTGGATTGGGCTCATCCAAGCTTTCAGAATAGTTAGCCTTACGGTTAAATAACTGCACGGCGTAAGGATCTGGAGCCTTATAATAAGGATTAGGAGCGCCGCTGGGCAAAGTCTCTGCTGTAGGCGCAGCCAGGAACTTCCATTGCCAATTCCTCTTTTCATCAGAGCCATCTATAGTTCCTTCTTTTGTACCTGAGAATAGTGACACACCGGTTCCAGGGATTTCTTCCACTGAAGGAGTTTCTCCATTATCTTTTGTTACGACAGTTCCACTCGCCTGCACGTCCTTATCTGCCAATTTGATGGTGAACCACTGGCCTTGTAGGATCTCGTCCCGATCAAGGTCAGCATCCTCATCATAACTATAGCGGACATAGACATGTTCGTCAACATCGACAAAAGCTTTCTGGTCATTTGCAGGATTATCAGTTTTATACTCACCAGTTGCCGCAAAGGAACCAGTAATCTCTTTTTCAGAGATGTCAGTTTTATTCTTTATTTCCGTATATACACCATCAGTCAAGGTCAAACCATAATAAAACTTGAAATCCTTGGCTATCGGGCTCTTGAAATGATCAGTGATTGCAGGATAGAAGTCACCACCTCTCTTGTAGCGCAAAGCCTCTCGGCCTTCGTTGTCGATGATGTGATAGTGGAAGCGCTGCGGGCGAACGAAGAAGGTGGTCTGTGGGCCCATCGACGCGCCATCGTCGGCACTTGCTTTTGCGTGATCCACAGGGGCTTTCAGCTTCGTTTCCCAAGGGTTGTTACCTTCCAGATCCACACGCATGCTATGATCGAAGCGAGGCATCAACTGCATATTGCCATTAGCATCAGAGACTGCCATAAAGGTCTGATTGGTAATCTTCATGTCAGAGTGGTCGTAGCCCTCGCTGTGAACCAGTTTATTATCATCTGCACCTGCATTGCGTTTCTCTTCCAATGTGATCTTTATGGTGCCATCTGTTCCTGAATAGTCACCCACCATAGAGCCATTATCTCTCCTGGTTGATGTCATGTGAGTAGTCAGATATCTACCATCCGTTGTACCATCGTCTTTATTAATCAGTTGCAACTGAATGTTATAGGGGTCGAAACCCGTCTTCTTCTCGTATTTCTTTTTAGTGCCAAATTCAGACAATGGTTCTGCTTTGGTGGTGTCATTTGATTCTCCCCAGGCGATACCCATCTCTTCGTCAATATCCAAGTTTGGCTTGACACGCCAGAAGTTGTTGCCAAAGAAATTACCAGAGCCATTAAGGATATTGGCATTAGAACCACCATGATTAACAGGATCTACAATCAGATCATACACATTGCTCGCACCAGACCCTGTATGCTCATGAATAGGTTTAGAGATATAACTCTGGTTATCACCAGGGTTGGGTGTCTTGTAGAAGCGACCATTCTGCACAACGAGATATGGCTGAGATTCTCCCGTCTCAGTAAAGGTGTGAGCGGATTCATCGAGATTGAGAGAATAGTCATAGTTCATCTCATACTCCTCCTTCACGGTGTAAGTGACAAATTGGTCATTCATCACGCCATTGCTCTTCACACCTGTAGCCTCGAGAGGAGGAAGGTCTGCCAGCGAATGGGAGGTCCAATGCTTACCACCAGCCTTGATCTGGTCACGCTCCTTACCATCCTGATATCTCAGCGAATACTTATGACAACCACTGGCCTTAGTTGCTTGACTATAGAACTTATATTCCTTCACCAGCGGACTGTCATAAGCTCTTAGTGCCTTCAGTTCGTCATCACCAAGCGGATAAGTGGAGATGTCAGGCAGAGGCTTACGCATAATCTCCCATCCGTGACGGTCGAGCAGCACGAGTACGGGAGGTATGATGGCCGTCTCAACGTTGAAGGAGCCATTACCCATATCGAAGGTCTGGAACCAGTGTTCCAACTTTTCCACAATTCTCGAGCCTTTACCTGTGGACTTATCGTTGTATCCGTTCCATCTAATGGCTGTGGCGTAAACATCATAGCTGTGCCAATTATCACCACCAATGCCTTTAGCTTGAAGTGCACTTTTCAATGCGTCCCTTTGGTCTGCAGGTACTACCCAGGTACTGGCATCCTCACTGAAAGTATCCTCATTAATATTCAGCAAGTGGCGTTTAATCATATTGTAGGTCTTCCAGTACTGTTCAAACGACGTGACATTACGACGTGCACCTTCTATCTCGTCAGTGGTCTTCAGTCTGTATTGCCCTGCAGTTCCCAGTATCATATATTCCGTCGCATTGCCAGCAGCAAGACCTTGCAGGAGACCTCCCGTAACGATGTGCTTAGCGTTGGGATCCGTATCCTGATTGAAGTGCACCGCACTGGTCTGCAGATAAGTCGGATAATTGACACCATTATAGGCTACCGTGTTTCTAGAGTGTATCTTCACGTGATAAGGGTCGTTGTTGGAACTTTCAAAGAACCAAACCCAACGAGAACGCGTGCTAGAGCCACCTTCCATCTGCTCGTCGCGCATCTTCTGTCCATAGATGTTCAGGTTGCCGTCACCATTACAATAAGGATAGATGGCCTGAATCTTGTCTGAGGTCAGTTTGTCGCTACCATCCTCCAGATAGTAACCATCCACTAATGGATCAAGGAACTTTAGAAGATAAGGATGATCATCTATTCTACCAGTATTGTTGAAGCCAATGAGATCGTTCACGTCATAAGTGACATAGATGTTCTTGTCATCATCTTGGGTAATCTCAGTGATCTTGTCGCCCTCAGTCTTGTTCCTAGCGCCGTCCAAAGTTTTATAATAATAATAGGTAGACACCAACGGACTTACATATTCAGCAGGCAAAGCCAGACGAGGATTGAAAGAAGAAACGTTCAGAAGTTCATTGTTTGCTTTGTCTATCAGGTGATAGACGATGGCATCCACACCAGCCAACTCGAATCGCAATTCATCTGCTCCATGATTATAGGTCGTAGTACTATACACCTTGGTTTTTTCACCACTGGTAGATGGACGGCCAATATGGAAATAATTAGTATTGCCTGTAGCTGCCATCACTTCATACACACCGATGTAGTTACCCATCATGGCAATAAAGCGCGAGGCGCTGCCTTCTTCTACTACAAAATCCAAAGCTGCTTTATCAGCCCATATACCACCATTCACTCTTACGTACTGACTATTCCCCACGTTTTTTATCATCATGGCATAGGGATCTTGACCTAACAGCTCCCATGAATAATAGTTAGTAGTTCCTACTTCTTTGGTACTATTTATAGTAGAACCGTCAACGTAGATATATTCTTCATTCAGCTTTACCTTGAACTGCTGAGTATTGTTAAGTTTGATGTTCCTTGATGCAAGTTGACTCGTGGTATATGTAACATAGATATTCGCACCGTTTGTGGCAGGGGTTTCATTAACTGAGCCGCTGCAAGTACTTCCTGAGAATGTACTCCAAAAATACACGGTCTCGTCAACCAAGAATGGACTCCTTATGATTTCAGGGACACTATTATAGCCTAATAGGGGTGTAAAGACAGTCTGTTTGACAGTAGCCTTGATAGCTATTTTGCCCGCTTTATCCACGATATTATAGGTGTAGTCAAACTTAGGCAGTTCCAAAATCTTCACGCGCGTAGAAGCTGATGTGTTATATTCCACATTGCCACCCGCATAAGCAGAAGCCTCCTGTTTGACGGTGATGGTGGTTGCTGAACCTACTACAGCATTGTCGCGATTATACTCTTGGATAGTCAGTGTGAACGATTTAGCTACACCTCCGGCATTTTTCACCGTAATCGTAGCGGTACCTGAAGTACCGTTGATAGCTCCCATACCGGTACCCAATACCGGATCACTTGAATCAATCTGATCTGGATTCTCCGCAGTCATCTTGAAGTAATGACCGTCTCCGCCTGTAAAGCCACTGATATTCAGCGTTACGGTCTGTGCGTTGCTATTAGGTATATCAACTGTTTGTGCAGCTCCGTTGTAATTAATGGCTGCACTCATGCGGTCTGTGGCCCAGTACCAATAGCCTTTGTTTGCATCTTTATAATTTCTTAGCAGGAAGCTGCCAGCAGTATCATCCGCAGGTATCTCCCATTTGTAGCCATCTGAAGCTGAAGTACTTGCTCTAAAATCAGTCCCTGTGCTTACTGTGGAAGTACCCACATAAGTTGCAGAGGCTCCTGACGTTGCGCTACGCAAAACTACGCGCAGTTCGTAAGGGTCGCCAATAAAGGCATATTCGCTGGTTTTCTCATAAGTTCCGCTGGCACCGTTGTTCTTGAAGTAGTTCGAACCATCATAATTGATTTTCTTACCATTCTCCTGAGTACTACCATCGTCTGTCAGTTCATACCAAGTGGCAGAATTCCATGTATTGGCATCATAGCTGGCTGCAGGTTTGATAGCCTTGAAAGGTAATGACTCGGAGACATTGTATTCCAAGAAGATAACGCCATCCGACTTCATTTGTGAATACTTGGTAATCACATCTCCATCGCTATTACGGTATGTTGTTGTAAAGGTACAGTATTTACGTCTCAGTTCGTCAGGAATGAAACTATCGTCAATATTGTCATTGTCAATGGTATACTGGCTTATATTTGCAGTAGCGGAAACGATGTGATTATCCGATGCCTCAATAGCATAGAATGGTGTCTTCACCTTAAAGGTGATAGGCTTGATGGGATAGATGCCTTCTATAGTGTAATTACTGGAAACACTCGCTGTGGTTTGCTGATTAATAAAGAAATCATTATTATCGGTCTTCAGGTAGTAGTATTTACCATCATTTGTTGGACCAGGAACATTACCGTTACCATCTACTGTCCTTGTACCCATAAAGACATAGCCCGATTTATCAGAGTTGTAAAGGAGCGCAAAAGAATTCCACATCGGAGCACTCTGACCATGATAATAACCAGTTCTGGTATCATATCCCGTATGAGCGTCAGCAGTGCCTTCTGTCAGATTCGTTGGATTCGATGGTAGACTGGAATCATACAGTTTGTTATAATGTCTGTGCTCATCACTTGCAAAGTAACCTTTGGCAGTACCATTGGTGAAGAAACTACCTTCTTTGTAGTACTTATATACAAATTCGGAGGTGTTATCGTTCTTTTCTATATATGTAGTGTTATTATTATAAGCAGTGCGAATGATGATGTTGTAAGGGTCCACACCTTCAAACTGGAAGATGAAATGGAACTGCGATGCCACATCCGCTTCTTTGTTATAGTTGTTGTTATCCTTCCAATAAGTTGCGATACCAGAACCAGGATTATCTATATGTACAAATTCTTCACTTGCCAACATTTCCGCATCAACCTTGCCTTTAGGCATTGCAGCAGGACGGTTGTTACGACCTCTGTTCAAAGAAAAGAAACCTTTGTTCTTTACACTAAGATTGTACTTTACCGAACCGTTGAGCTGAGCGATTGTGTTGGAAGCATTATAAGTGTAAACAACATAGTATTCTGCTGTATTACCAGTAACATCATCTTTTTCTGCAACAGGTGTAGCGCCTCCATTTACCTCATAAGTAAAAGCCTTATGTGTGTTGTTGGTTGCATCGAAGAGTTTTACAGCAGAACCACTTTTGGTGACATCCGATGCTTTATAATACGTGAAGCCTGTAGCCAACGGACTTTTGAAGTGCGCAGGCAGCTCTAATTGAGTTTGTCCCTTCACAACAACCTTGACAGCCTCCAGGCGCTTGCCGGAGATCTCAGCCTTCATGTGGTAGATGCTGTTGTCGATTGGCAACGTCAGGATATGGTAGGTCACATCTGTGGCCCAGGATTGGTGGGGGGCGGCTGTTAATAACAGTAGTAATAGGGCGAATAGGCGGATATGGAGTTTGTTCATCGTTTGCTTATATCGTTTCATATGTCTTATATCTTATTTCTTCTCATTACCATTGCTCAGTATACTTTTGGGTGTCCACTATCAAGATGTACTTCGCGAGGGTCAGGTTGTAGGTATATATTTTGCCTGGCTCCCAGTTGAAGTCCACATTGGCAGTAACATTCACTGTCACGTTGCTCCAATCGTCCCAAGTGGCGTTGACGGTGAGTGTCTTGCTGCCGTAGTCCTTCGGGATGACAACGAAGGGAGTTGTCTCTGTGGTTCCACCCCTTTTCAAGGTTTGGGCAATCGATATATTTTCGCTGCCGCTGTAGCTGTCCCTATCCCACGACATCGCTGTACCATTATAAGTACATTTGCCGATGGTGTTTAAGCCTGCAATGCTAACACTGTTAATCTTAACATGGGTGCCGCTGGCTTCAGTGATGACAAACTTGATGAGGGCAAAGGGGTGCTTGAATACCATTGGTAAAGCGCCTCCAGCGGCGGCATTCTGTGTGGCAAGGGTCTGATTGGGCAGCACGGATACCAGGAATTCCTGCATCGTGGGAATTGTGGGCGCCTCCCCTCCAGTCTGGCGTGCGAGAGTCATATAGTCGTTCATGTTGCAGGTGAAAGAGACGCCTGTGCCATGATTGTATGTTGGATCACCGATGTATCCCGGCTTTTCGGAAGGGCAGAAGCCTACGAAGTCGAGTGTTGATGCTACTGTTGGTACATCTTCTATTGTTACTGTAGAGCCGTCGAAGGGCCAGTAGTAGTGTTCCTGCGCATCAGCACTAGTGTCCCAGAACTTCCAGCCGCTGGCATAATGTAATGTCTTGCTATCGAGGAATTTGGTCTCGGTGCCATGATAGTAGGCATCAATCTTGAGGTCTTTGCCTTGAAGTTCAGTATTGTTATCAATGGTTGTGGCGCGGGTGCCTGAGGGCATGCTGGTGACATTGGTGGTTAGGCATATCTCGTTCTGAGAGGTTGCGACTGGGGAGTCGTCGCTGTCAGAACTACTACATGCTGCCAGCAGCATCGCCGCCAGCAGCACTATACCTTTTATTATATAATAGTGTCTTTTCATCATATTCTTCTTTGAGGTCTAAAGGAACACGTAAGGACCGCCTTTTGGTTCCTGTTTATGGTAACGACCGCTTTTTACTTTTGTAGCCAAGCGGGGAGTCGAACCCCGCCTGGCTTTGAGTTAGTTCTATCGTGAAAAAATATGGATTATTACTCGATGGTTTTATCAGTAGTAACATCCTCCCAGTCAGCTACAGTAGCTGCAACGAAGATTTCATGCAACTTAAATGTAATGTTGAAAACATAGTGCTTTGCCTGTTCTACAGTTGCTCCTGGTGCAGTCGGTGCATTGTATGTATAATTGTATGTCTTACCATCGTATGTGTAGTTGATAACGAAACTTGTCCAGTCGTTGGTTGATGTGTTATCATCAGGAACGATCAATAGACCTTTACCAACATGTACTAAACCTGTAGTCAAAGCGGTAGCGCTCCAACCAGGAACTGCAACATTAGTTGCACTGCCAGGAGAAGACCAAGCACCAGCTACGCTCTGACCAGTATTTTTATCGTAGTTGGTGTGAGTAATAGTATAAGTACCAGAATACTTAGCCCCATTCAATGTAATGCTGTTGACTGTAATAGCTGTTTCTGTAGTAGAATTAGCCTTAACATAGAAATCCACCCATGCCTGAGCGTGCTTGAACTGCATGTCAACCTGAGTTGGGAAGGTTAGTGCGCTGGTGGAAGCGTCCTGAGTTACAGCACCATTACCGATAGCATACATCAAGTCAGTCTGAGCAGTGCTGTTATCATTCTGAGTAACAACTGCTGCTGATGCATAATTAGTAGCATTGAAAGCTGCAGAACCTGTTACGTTAGCATAAGCGAGGAAATTGATGTAAGCAGGAGACAGAGGCCAGTATCTTGCAGTTGCGCCACCCCATTTTGCACTGGAACCAGCAGCACCACCAGCATTGTTGTAAACAAACTGTGTTCCTCCGAAATAATTGCCTGCTGCTGTTGTGGGCTCAACCATGTAAGCTGCAACATACATGTTCAAATCAGTTGGGAATGTAGTTCCATCAATAGCATACTGATAGGTGTCAGCTGCTGCACGAGTATTAGGCTTTGTCAGCGGAGCGAATGAAATCTCCTTGGGCTCGACCACAGAGTTGCTATCACTAACGACTTCGTCATTAGAGCAAGCACAGAATGCGAGCACTGCTACTGAGAATAATAATTTCTTCATCATTATAAAAATTTAGCGAGTTAATAATATTGTTTCTGTTTTATTCATAATTGAGTTTCATTTGGGATCAACCTATTGGCACGTCGTGAACCACTTCCTCCCAAGGTTCTACGGATGGAGCGATACCACCAGGCTCAGGCTTTGGCACGTCTATTGGCTCTTCGATGACGATATGGTGACCAGAGTTGACGAACTGATCGGTGATATCCTCTGAGTAGAGAAGTTCTCTTCCGACAATGTCACGTATGAGGATGTGCAGATAGCAGCGACTCTCGCCTGGCAACTTACCAAAGGTGTTGAAGGCGGACTTGATGCCTTTGACGCCTACCTTCGGATCGATGGAGAAGTAGATGGTGGCTGGCTCTGCACGCAGTACGCCGCGTCCGAAGTAGTTACCGCTGGCCTGATTGGTGACGAAGGCTTCTATCTCCTTGATGTTCTCCACACCCGTCACGTTGGGCATCTCAAAGCTGTAGGTCTCGATGATGGTCTCGCCATCGGCCTTGATCGTCATCACGCTGTCTTCGATGAACCTCGGCAAATCCACCTTCAGGTGCGACACCAGCAGATGGTCGGGGGTGTAGATGATGGGGCCTGGGGCCTCGTACTCGCCACTGCGGGTGAAGCTCGACAGCTCGCGCGTCTTCAGGTCGGTGATGTCGCTGGTGAAAGCCTCTAGGGTGTTGATGTCACCCTCTCCGCGTACCTGTGTCCATTCGGTGCCGAAATTATAGACCACCATGTTGTAGCTGTCGCGTTCGACGAACAGTTCGCCGCCATTGCCCTTCACGTATTCCGAACTCCGCTCTTTGTTGGTCAGCGGGTCGTAGTAGTTCACCTTCATCACCTCTGGGAGGTTGATCTTGGTGTGGGTCTCGTCGTCCACCTCGAAGTCGTAGCCCATATCGAGCTTCAGGCTGAGCTCCAGCATCAGGTGGTATCTGTGGGAGTGGTCGTAGCAGAGCTCCTTGTAGTCGCAGGCAGCGAGCAGGAGCGTGACTGCCAGCAGCAAGCCCAATGCACGTAGCATTTTCATCGGCGGCCTCCTTTCTTGCTATGTTTGCCGATATCCCACCTCAGGGTTACTTCGGCCTTCGTGGGACCCCACCAGTGACGCTTCTTGGTAGCTTGCCAGACGTAGTGACCACTTATGTCGTCGGCTGGCTCATACTCTTTATACTCACCGTCTTGGAATCCGACACCGATGGTGAAATCGAGGTCGAGACGACGGCCGATAGGCAGGGCATAACCGTATTCCAGACCTCCGCCGAAGCCGAACTTTGCTGCCTGATAGCCTTTGCCGCCCCATTCGACATCGTAGGTGAGACCCAGGATGTAGGCTCCTACGTGATGGCCCGTGAGGCGCGAATAGTTGGGATTGGAGGGCTGAGGACCGTTGCCGAAATAGCGGCGCACCGTGAGATAGCCGCCATAACCTTGCCAGTAACGGTGGCGCGAGTTGCTGGAGAACCAGGTATAGAACCAGTCGGCAGCAACAGTCCATTGCTTGCCCACAGATACTTCCATACCGATATTGGGAATCAGGGCTGCGTCGTAAAGCAGATTGGTCTTCAGGGCCAAAATCGATGAAGAGGCATCGCCCTCATCGGAGTTAATGTCTTGCCCATAGGTTGTTACAGCGATCGTTAGTAACAGTATAGTAGTGAGTATCGTTCGTTTTACTCTCAGCAACATTCTTATAGTTTCATCAAATACGTTCTGCAAAGATAGATTAAAATAATTTAAAAAACAAAAGAAAAACGTAAAATGATTAGCTTGGTCGATTAATCAAACACAAAAAAAGAGAAAAACAACATTAAAACAGAGAATTTTCCACCATTATCACCTATTTATAATACAAAAAAAGGAAATAGCAGTCATCGCATACTTTCGTGAATAATTATGCAGAGAGACAGCGTATCGGCAGAAAATGAGAGAAGATTTATGCAAAAAGATGAGATAATGTGACGATTTGTCGGATATTTGCCGTAACTTTGCAACCGATTTTATAATAAGGAACACATCTATGAAGTTATTCGACGTATATCCGCTCTTCGACGTGAATATCGTGAAGGGCCAAGGTTGTAAGGTATGGGATGACAAAGGACAGGAGTATCTGGACCTCTACGGGGGGCACGCCGTGATCAGCATCGGGCATGCCCATCCGCACTATATCGAGAAGATCACAGAACAGGTCAGCAGACTGGGGTTCTACTCTAACTCCGTCGTGAACAAGCTGCAGGTGGAGCTCGCAGAGCGCCTGGGCAGGATCTCGGGCTACGACGACTACCAGCTGTTTCTCATCAACAGCGGTGCCGAGGCCAACGAGAACGCACTGAAGCTGGCCTCGTTTACCAATGGCCGCACGAGGGTGCTCTCTGCCGAGAAGGCTTTTCACGGACGTACCTCACTGGCTGTTGAGGTGACCAACAATCCGAAGATCATCGCGCCTATCAACGACAACGGGCACGTGACCTATCTGCCGATGAACGACCTGCCTGCCTGGGAGGCTGAACTGCAGAAGGGCGACGTCTGTGCCGTCATCCTGGAGTGTATTCAGGGTGTGGGCGGCATCAAGCTCGCCACCAAGGAGTTTGCCCAGGGTCTGGCAGCAGCCTGCAAGAAGTATGGCACGATCCTGATCTGCGACGAGATCCAGTGCGGCTACGGGCGCAGCGGTAAGTTCTTCGCCCACCAATGGCTCGATATCCGTCCTGACATCATCACCGTCGCCAAGGGCATCGCCAACGGTTTCCCGATGGGCGGTGTGCTGATTTCGCCTGAGTTCAAGCCCGTCTATGGACAGCTGGGCACTACGTTTGGTGGCAATCACCTCGCCTGTGCTGCTGCATTGGCCGTGCTCGACGTGTTCGAAGAGGAAAATCTCGTGGAGAATGCTCACGAGGTGGGTGAATATCTCATCGAAGCGTTGAAGAATCTCAGAAACGAAGAATTGAAGGAGAAAGAGAGGAGTCATATCCTCGACGTTCGCGGACGAGGCCTGATGATCGGCATTGACCTGGACATCCCCCATAAGGACGTGCGCCAGCCACTCATCTATCAGGAGCACTGCTTCACGGGTTGTGCAGGCACGAACATCCTTCGTCTGTTGCCGCCACTCTGCTTGACAAAGGCCGACGCCGACGACTTCATCAACCGACTAAAGAAGACACTATGAGCAAGATAGCAATGATAGGCGCTGGCGCTATGGGCGGCGCCACCGTAGAAGGCCTCATCAAAGGCCAGTATTTCAAGAATGAGGACATCACCGTAGCCGACCCCAGCGAGGCCGTGATCGAAAAGTTTGCCCAGAAGGGTGTATCGGTGACCACCGACAATCAACTGGCCGCCGAGGGTGCAGACATCGTCTGTGTCGTCGTGAAGCCTTGGCTGGTCGAGAAGGTGCTCAAGGGTATCAAGGACGTGCTGAATCCGCAGAAACAACTGCTGATCGTGATTGCAGCGGGTGTACCCTCGCAGAATATCAAGGAGTGGTTGGGCGAGCAGTGCCCCCCACTGTTCCTGATCATCCCCAACATCGCCATCGCCGAACTGTCGTCGATGACTTTCATCGTACCCGTCGGCACCACAGAGGCCCAGACCAAGACCGTCGTCAGCATCTTCGACGAGATGGGCGACACGCTGATTACCGACGAACAGCATCTGGCAGCAGGCACTACCCTCGCCTCTTGCGGCATCGCCTACGCCATGCGCTATATCCGCGCGGCTTCTGAGGGCGGTGTAGAACTCGGTTTCAAAGCCGACGACGCCAAAAAGATCGTGATGCAGACGATGAAGGGAGCCGTCGATCTGTTGCAGGCCAGCGGCATGCATCCTGAGCAGGCTATCGACTTGGTGACCACGCCTGGTGGTGTCACCATCAAGGGGCTCAACGAGATGGAGCATGCAGGCTTCACCTCAGCCGTCATCCGCGGCCTCAAAGCAGGAGTTAAATAAAAGGAAAAGTGAATAGTGAATAGTGAAGAATTGAAGTAATATTAAGATATGGACGAACAATTGAAGCAAATCGGCGAGCGTCTGCGCGGACTGCGCGACGTGCTCGACATCCCAGTGAGCGAGATGGCAGAGACCATCGGTATCTCTTCGGAGAAGTATGAAGATATAGAAAAGGGCGAGGCTGACATCACCATCTCGAACCTGATGAAGATCGCCAAGAAGTACGGTATCTCGACAGAGGAGCTGATCTTCGCCGAGACCCCCCACATGAAGAGCTACTTCGTGGTGCGCGACGGACAAGGTGTGAGCATCGAGCGCACCAAGGCGTATAAGTACCAGTCGCTGGTGTCTGGCTTCGTAGGTCACAAGGCCGACGTGTTCATCGTGACCGTCGAGCCGAAGCCCGAGGCACATGTGGTCTATAAGAATACACACCCTGGACAGGAGTTCAATATGGTACTGGAGGGTAAGATGGAACTCTACATCGGTGGTAAGACCATCGTGCTGGAAGAGGGCGACTCCATCTACTTCGACTCCACCAAGCCCCACGGCATGCTGGCGGTAGGCAACAAACCCGTCAAATTCCTTGCATTTACAGTAGAATAAACACAAACACTATGATAGAAAGATTTTTAAAACAGACGAAGTTCACGTCTGTTGAAGACTACAACAAGAACCTGGAGTTCATCATCCCCGAGAACTTCAATTTCGCCTACGACGTGATGGACGCGTGGGCAGAGGAGGCCCCTGAGAAGCTGGCCATCCTGTGGACAAACGATCTGGGCGAAGAGATTCGCACGACCTACGGTGAGCTGAAGGAACAGTCGGACCAGGCCGCCAGTTACCTGATGTCGCTGGGCATCGGCAAGAACGACCCCGTGATGCTCATCCTGAAGCGCCGCTATGAGTGGTGGGTCGTGATGCTGGCCCTGCACAAGATCGGCGCCATCGTCATCCCAGCTACCCACATGCTGACGAAGAAGGATATCATCTATAGAAATACGCGTGCCTCAGTGAAGGCCATCATCTGTGTGGATGATCCCTACGTGGTAAGTCAGATTCAGGCCGCTATGTCGGAGAGTCCGACAGTGAAGCAGTATATTACGATTACCGATCACGGCAAGCCCATCCCTGAGGGTTTCCACGACTGGCAGACGGAATGGAAGCAGGCTCCGAAGTTTGAGAAACCCGCCTTCGTCAACTCCAACGACGACACGATGCTGATGTACTTCACCAGCGGCACCAGCGGAGAGCCCAAGATGGTGGCTCACGACTATCTCTATGCGATGGGCCATCTCGCGACAGGCGTATTCTGGCACAACCTCCACGAAGGCTCACTCCACCTCACCGTAGCCGATACTGGCTGGGGCAAGGCCGTATGGGGCAAGTTCTACGGACAGTGGTTTGCTGGCGCGACAGTCTTCGTGTTCGACCATGAGAAGTTCAATGCCGACACGCTGCTGCGTCAGATCGAGAAATACAAGGTGACCTCGTTCTGTGCACCTCCCACCATCTATCGTTTCATGATTCGCGAGGACCTCTCGAAGTACGACCTCTCGAGTCTCGAATACTGTTGTACAGCCGGCGAAGCCCTGAACCCTGCCGTCTTCGACAAGTTCTACGAGAAGACAGGCATCAAGATGATGGAGGGCTTCGGACAGACAGAGACCACGATGACCCTCGGCACCTTCCCCTGGATGGAGCCGAAACCCGGTTCGATGGGTATCCCCAACGCCCAGTACGACATCGACTTGATCCGTGCTGACGGTACACCTTGTGAAGATGGTGAGAAGGGCGAGATTGTGGTGCGTGTAGGCGACCGCAAGCCCATCGGTCTCTTCAAGGAGTACTACCGCGATCCTGAGCTCACCCGCGAGGCTTGGCACGACGGACTCTATCACACTGGTGATATGGCCTGGCGCGACGAAGACGGCTACTACTGGTTTGAGGGTCGTATCGACGACGTCATCAAATCGAGCGGCTACCGCATTGGTCCGTTCGAGGTAGAGAGTGCGCTGATGACCCACCCCGCTGTCGTAGAGTGCGCCATCACAGGTGTTCCCGACGACATCCGCGGCATGGTGGTGAAGGCTACCGTCGTGCTGGGTAAGGAGTGGAAAGACAAAGCTGGCGACGACCTCGTCAAGGAACTGCAGCAGCACGTGAAGAAGGTGACTGCCCCCTATAAGTATCCTCGTATCGTCGAGTTCGTCGATGAACTGCCCAAGACCATCAGTGGCAAGATCCGTCGTGTGGAGATTCGCCAAAAGGACGCGAAATGAGTAAGAGAATCGTTATTAAGGTAGGCTCGAACGTACTGACGAGACAGGACGGGAAGCTCGACGTCACCCGTATGTCGGCACTCGTCGATCAGATAGCCTGGCTCAAGAAACAGGGGTACGAGGTGATTCTCGTTTCCTCTGGAGCTGTGGCCTGCGGACGACGTGAGTTGAAAGTTGACCACTCGCTCGACTCTGTGGAGCAGCGACAACTGTACTCTGCCTTAGGACAAGTGAAGCTCATCGGTCTTTACTACGACCTGTTCCGTGAGTTCGGCATCCATGTAGGTCAGGTGCTGACGATGAAGGAGAATTTTCAGCCTGGCGAACAGTATGAGAACCAGCGTGCCTGCATGAAGGTGATGTTGGAAAACGACGTGCTGCCCATCGTCAATGAGAACGATACGGTAAGCGTCACAGAGCTGATGTTCACGGATAACGATGAGCTCAGTGGTCTGATCGCCCAGATGATGGATGCCGACACCCTCGTGTTGCTCTCCAATATCGACGGTATCTACAATGGTCATCCTGACGATCCGCAGTCGGAGATTATCCGCTGTGTGGCACCAGGTACTGATCTGAGTCAGTATATCAAGGTCGAGAAGAGCGCTTTCGGACGTGGTGGCATGCACTCGAAATACACCACCGCCAGCAAGGTATCGCAGGCAGGTATCCGTGTAATTATCGCCAACGGCGAACGTGAGAACATCCTGATCGACCTCATGGAGCATAAAGACGAAACACCACATACCGTGTTTGAGGTAAGAGTGAAAAGTGAAAAGTGAAAAGGGATATGCAACTAAAAGAGACATTTGAACGCGTGAAGAAAGCCAGCAAGCGTCTGGCACTGCTGAGCGACGCCCAGCGCAATGACATCCTGAATGCCGTTGCCGACGCCATCATCGCCCAGCAAGACCGCATCTTAAAGGCAAACAGTGAGGATCTGGCCAAGATGGAACAGACAAATCCGCTTTATGACCGTCTGCAACTGACCCCAGAGCGTCTGAAAGGAATCGCTGGGGATATGCGCAACGTAGCAACACTGCCCACACCACTGGGTCACATCACCAAGCAGAAGACCCTGCCCAACGGTCTGCGTCTCTGTCGAGTCAGCGTACCCTTTGGAGTCATCGGCATGATCTACGAAGCCCGCCCGAATGTCACGTTCGATGTTTTCTCCCTCTGTTTTAAGAGTGGTAATGCCTGTGTGCTGAAAGGAGGCAAGGACGCCGACTGTTCGAATCGCGAGGAGGTGGCCTTGATTCACGAGGTGCTCCAGCAATTCGGCGTATCGGAAGATGTCGTTGCCCTGCTGCCTGCCACCCACGAGGCTACAGGCGAGATGCTGAACGCTGTCGGTTATATCGACCTCTGCATTCCACGTGGCGGCAGAAAGCTCATCGATTTTGTGCGTGATACAGCCCGTGTGCCAGTAATCGAGACGGGAGCAGGTGTGGTGAACACCTATTTCGACAAAGACGGTGACTTGGAGATGGGCAAAGCGATCATCAATAATGCCAAGACCCGTCGTGTGAGTGTCTGCAACGCCCTCGACTGTCTGCTCATCCATGAGCGCCGTCTCAATGACCTGCCTGCCCTCTGCCAGCAGATGGCCGAGAAACAGGTCATCATCTACGCCGACGACAAGGCCTACGCCGCCCTCAACGGCCAATACCCCCATCTGGAGCACGCCACAGAGGAAAGCTTCGGCACAGAGTTCATGGATTACAAACTGGCCATCAAGACCGTCGCCTCACTCGATGAGGCACTGACGCATATCGACGAGAACGGCAGTGGACACAGTGAAGCTATCATCACCCAAGACGAGCAGGCAGCGCGCCAATTCCAGACGCACGTCGATGCAGCCTGCGTCTATTGGAACGCGCCAACCTCCTTCACCGATGGTGCCCAATTTGGACTCGGAGCCGAAATCGGCATCTCAACTCAGAAACTGGGTCCTCGCGGCCCAATGGCCCTTGAAGAGATCTGCACCTATAAGTGGCTCATCGAGGGCGAAGGACAAATAAGGGAATAAGTAATAGTGAATAGTGAATAGGGAAAAGTTATAAGATATGAGAACATTTATTAATGTAGAGGATATCGGCCCATTGGAGAAAGCAATGGCCGAGGCCATGGAGATCAAGAACGACCGTTACAAATATCAGCATCTGGGCAAGAACAAGACCCTGATGATGATTTTCTTCAATAACTCGCTGCGCACCCGTCTGTCCACCCAGAAGGCAGCCATGAACTTGGGCATGAATGTCATCGTGCTTGACGTAAATGCAGGCGCTTGGAAACTGGAGACAGAGCGTGGCGTCATCATGGACGGAGACAAGTCGGAGCACTTGCTGGAGGCTATTCCCGTGATGGGCTGCTACTGCGACCTAATCGGTGTACGCAGCTTCGCAGGACTGACAGACCGCGAGTACGATTACGCAGAGACTGTACTGCAGCAGTTCATCAAATACAGCGGACGCCCTGTGTTCGCGATGGAAACGGCAACCGTACACCCCCTTCAGGCTTTTGCCGACCTCATCACTATCGAGGAGTATAAGACGGTGAAACGCCCGAAGGTCGTGCTGACTTGGGCTCCTCACTGTCGGGCTCTTCCACAGGCCGTTCCCAATAGCTTTGCCCAGTGGATGAACGCGGCTGATGTCGATTTCGTCATCACCCACCCCGAGGGCTATGAGCTCGATCCGAAGTTTGTAGGCAATGCCCGTGTGGAATACGACCAGAAGAAAGCCTTCGAAGGCGCAGACTTCATCTATGCCAAGAACTGGAGTAACCCAGGCGTGACCAACCCAGCAGACTACGGTAAGATTACCTCAAAGGATATGTCGTGGACTGTTGACACAGAACACATGTCATGGACCAACAACGGTAAGTTCATGCACTGTCTGCCCGTTCGTCGTAACCTCATCGTTACAGACGACGTCATTGAGTCGCCCAACTCCATCGTCATCCCTGAGGCAGCCAACCGCGAAATCAGCTGTTCGGTAGTCATCAAACGAATGCTTGAAGCACTTTAAGATAAGGAGTTACGGCCATTACCTTTTCTCGGCAGCCGCCTTGCGCAGCTGTTCATAGTCGTCGATTTTTTTCAGGTAATGCGTGCGGAAGTCCTTCCAATGATAATAAGGGGCTACGTCTGTCGGAATAGGCAACGTAGCCTCTTTCTCGTTCAGCAGCACCTTGAAAAGCACATCCTCATCATGGATATCCTTACGGTAGAAGATAAACTGCAAGTTGGAGCCCATAGGGAACACCCTAGACGCCCACCAACCATTCTTCTCCACCTCCTCCAGATTGCTGGTTTCGAAGTCGAAGCCGTTGATACCTATCAGACAAACGAGTGGCAGCAATACCGTCTCATGTCCAAAACGCAACTGCACCCCAGGCCGTTCCATCTTGAAGTGATCATCTGCATCACTGATGATCTGTCGCAGCAGATAGCGCTGGGTATAGGGCTGATGACCGCCATTCAGCGGACAAGGCCCATGCATTAGATACCACCACACATTCTCCCATTGCCAAAGACGGTAGATCTCCTTGGCTGTGAAGATGTCTGTCAGATAGGTCTCCTTGTAGAGATGCGTATTCATCTGGAACAATCCCATCTTGATGAGATAGTAGTTCAGCCAGATATCACTAATCACCCCTTTGACAGAATCAGGATGGACGAACAAGAGATCCATCAGGCGTTCATTATGCTTTCGCGAGCTTATATACTCATCATAGGGAGTCTTTGCATCACCCCCCATACCATTCTTCCGCAAAACCGGATCCTGATGGTTCATATACCACATATCCTCCTGAGAAGCCTTCATCGAGATACGCAACTCGGGATTGGTCATCGTCATCACATTAAGGGCGGCGCCCATTGACAGGATACAACGAGGAACAATCGTACTGCGGGCGTCCACGATGGCTGGTCCCTCAAACACCTCAGGGAAATTCTCCATCATGCGTCGAGCGATGCCACGATGCTGCTTCTGCCCAAAACTGGTCAAGTCGCCCCAATGCTTCTCCGTATCAGCAAAGATGACCCGCATCACTTTCAGTGCCTTCTTGCCCACCTCTGTCAGTTCGTTCATACTGTCAGCCTTACAGAGCATATTATAGGGGATATCAAAACCCTTACGATTTTCAATATAGCGAGAGCCGTGACGCCCATAATGCGAGATATAGAACGGCACTTTTCCTTCAGGAGCTGGCGTCAGAACAGGCAGTGCAGTATCAGGATAGATACTGTAGTTACTGGCCGCAAAGCTACGATTAGCCTTGATGATCTCGAGAGCCTGCTGAGCATGACCAGCGGCAATCGACAGCCACAGTAAGCAAAGGGTCAATAGTCTATTTCTCATACGGCTCCAGTATTTTCTGATAATATGAATAGAAGTCACTCAGGCGATAATAGGGGGCGGCGTCTGCCGGCAGCGGCAGCGTGGCTTCCTCATCATTAAGCAAGACCCGCATCAGCACGTCTTTGTCCTTAGGATCCCTGCGATAGAGAACAAGCTGAAGATTAGCACCCATGGGACATATCCGATAGTCAGCCCAGCCCTTGTCCTCGAGTGATTTCAGATTGTCGGTAGCCAACCCATAGCCATTCACGCCCAGCATACAGACAAACGGAATAAAACTTGTCTCATCAGCAAAATGAAATCTGGCCGCCGGTCTTGTTTGGAGGACAGTGTCAACCAAAGCGAATATATGGCGCAACAGCCTATGCTGCAGTGCCTGTTTCTTCTCCGCATGATGCACGTAGCCACCGTAGTTGAAATACAGCCAGGCATTCCGTTTCTTCCAATGATGATAGATTTCATCGCTGGTGAACAGGTCATACAGGGTCACTCTCCCTGCGAGGTTCGTGTTCTGAATATTACCAGCTATCTTGAAGAGTTGGTCGCCAAGCGTCGCAGCATTGACATGGGCACGTACATAGCCCGCATCGCTGAAGAGCGACTGTACAAGTCTGTCATCATCACTATACTTGTCTGCAAAGGCTTTATAGGCGGCTTGCGCTGCAGAATCCCCCCTGACCGCAAGACGACTCTCTTCCTGACGGTCCAGGAAATCGGAAAACGCCTGACTGGCATTACGATAGACACGGATGCGAGTGGTCTTTGCCACATGATTCATCGTATATTCCATCGACAGCATTGAGCATGTATTCCTCAGACTAAGCGCCCCGAGGCGCTGGGCATCCTTATTGAATATCTCAGGGAAGCGTTCTTCCATCCTCCTCACAATCTCCCGCATCTGGCGGACGCCTGTATCAGTCAGTTCTCCCCAATGATTATGTGCATCGTCACGGATCAGTTTCAGCCGATGGAGGACATCCCGTCCAAGCGGTGTCAACTTGCCGAGGCTATCGGCACTGGCCAGCACTTTATACGGCGCATCATAGTCGCTCGGCTTGCCGAGATAGCAGGAGCCGTGACGCCCATAATGGATGACGGCAAACGGTTTCTTATTGAGTGGTGCGGGTGCCAGTCGCTTGCCTGGAAGACAGGGATAAGTTGCACCACAGCCTGCCGAACGGGTGACATCCTGAATCAACTCTTCCTCCACAGGCTGAGGGCCCTTAACATCCCGAAAATAGGAAGCCACACGGTCGGCAATGTTCTTCTGGATATAGGGATGATAGAAGCGCAGTTCAAAATTATGGTAGTTCCCCGGCACCCCAATGACTGGCAGGACCTCGCCCGTCTCAAATCCATTTACAATCAACAGACGGCTGTCTGGGTCACATTTGACGGTGAGCGTGGTGCTCTTTTCGTGAGAATGGTACACGAAGGAGGCCTCTTTCGAATCCATCCGCCAGTTGACAGGATTAATGCACAGTTGATTACCATCCGTTATAAGCGGAATGGCTTTTTCCGGCGATGCCACAGAATTGAAGCCGACGGTTACGCCCCAGTCCGTCGCTCCCCGTGCAGGCCGGATGAGCGGTATGTCAGCCAGATCCTCCTTTGTTACCTTATAGCCAATCACATAGGCAGCAACCATCCTACAGGCGATGCTGTCAGGCATCTCCCGCATCAGTTCCACGACCGCAGCAGCACCCTGACTATAGCCTGCCAGCACAAAGGGCCTGCCCTGATTGAAATGCGTCAGGTAATACTGCCAACTGCGCTTCACGTCCTCAATGGCTCTTGATGTACGTGCCGCCGCAAGTTCCAGTGAAACAAAACTGTTCATGGAAGCCTGCCGATAGAAGGGAGAATAATAGTTCAGCTTACCCGTATAGAAAGAATCGACAGCCGCCATTTCCACAAGCATCTGACTACGCTGCAGAGGATCGTATGTGTTGGCATAGTGGCAGGTATCCTTTGCTTCCAGATGGTCGCCCGTCTCAGTAGAGATAATATAGAAGATGTCTGCCGTTCCCTTCTGATCATGGATATACCATTGAGACGGCTCCTCATAACGAGGGGTCGGCGGCATCAACTCTGAATTCACTGATTGCACATCCCAAGAGGAAATCGTAAGTGCCAGTGCAGTACAAATCAATGGTATTAAAATGGTCCGAAACCTACTCATACGCCTAAAAGGAAAAGTTTTTGACTGCAAATATACAATTTTCATCCGTAATCTGCAAGCAAATCGGGAAACTTTATGTAATTTTGCAGGCAAAATATAGAATCTCAGACATGATTTCATTCGAATGCGACTACAACAACGGAGCTTGTCAGCAAGTCATTGACAACCTCGTGAAGTACAACAGCGCCAAGCCAACACCCTATGGCTTCGACGAATTCAGTGATCGTGCGAAGGCACGCATCCGCGAAGCCTGCGGCTTGCCCGATGCTCAAATTTTCTTCCTGACAGGCGGTACTCAGACCAATGCAACGACCATCGACTCGATGCTCTACCAGTATGAAGGCGTCATCTGCGTCGGTTCGGGACATATCAACGTGCATGAGGCCGGAGCCGTGGAGTTCACGGAACACAAGATCATCGCCTTGCCCGAAAAAGACGGCAAACTGGAGGCCATGGCCCTCGACAAGTATCTCGACGACTACATGCACGACGGGAACAAGGACCACGCCGTACACCCAGGACTGGTCTATATCACCTTCCCTACGGAGTTCGGTACGCTCTATTCAGCCAAGGAACTCAGCGACATCTATCAGGTATGTCAGCGCTACGAGATTCCACTCTATATCGACGGTGCCCGTCTGGGTTATGGCCTGATGGCGGAAGGTAACGACGTAACCCTGCCCTATCTGGCGCGCCACTGCGACGTCTTCTACATTGGCGGCACGAAGATCGGAGCGCTTTGTGGCGAAGCCGTCGTCTTCACCAACCGTAAGGCCCACAAGCATTTCTTCTCCATCCAGAAGCAGCACGGAGCCGTCATCGCCAAGGGAGCACTGATTGGCTTACAGTTTGACGCGCTGTTCACTGACGACCTGTACATGAAGCTCTCAGAGCATGCTATCAAGATGGCCATGCGGATGAAAGAGATATTCACTCGCAAGGGCTTTGAGTTCTACGTCGATTCCCCCACCAACCAACAGTTTGTCATCATCGACAACGAGCAGGTGGAGAGACTGGGCAAGCTCGTAGGATTCAGTCATTTCGGCCAGACGGACCGCCATCATACCATCTGCCGTTTTGTCACCAGCTGGGCGACGACAGAAGAGGATATAGACGAGCTGGAGCGCATACTGGGATGAAGAGCGCCATCAGAAGATATTATGCCGTAGCCGCGATAGTTCTCTGGACTATTGCGTGCTGGACATTCTTCCAGTTCTGGTATCCTTACCATTTCTTCTTCCAGGAGCAAAACCAACTGTTTCTCTGGTCCCCAGACTACATTGCCAGCTATTTCGAGACAGGAGGGCTGGCACTGCTCATCGGTGACTTCCTGACCCAGTTCTACTATTATCTCTACGTCGGTGCCATTATCCAAACGCTCTGTATTGCCGCCATCGGGCTGATGACCTATCGGGCTTTCCGGAATTTCCACGTTGCCCGTCCATTGGCTCTCGCCATAGCGCTGGCGCTGATGACGTTTGTAGCCGTCTGCCACTTCAGCACGAGCTATCGGCTAAGTAGCACGATTTCCATCATGGCTTGGATGCTGACACTATGGCTACTGTCATGGGTAAACAGCAGTAAGCCGCGACTGACGCTCGCAGCCTGCAACCTCCTGATTCCTACCTATCTGCTCTTCGGCCTTCCACAGATCAAGTCCATTAAAATGCCGGACTTCATCCTGGAGAAGGACTTTGCCGTCGATTGCGAGTATTACTTCGGCAACCACGACAAGGTCATCAACATCGTGGAATCATCTAAGGAACACAGTTCACAGATGCTATTCTTCTACAATCTGGTGCAGGCTCAGCGTGGCCAACTGCCCGACAAACTGATGAAGTTCACGCCCACAGATCTAGGTACCTTCTATAAGATCGGTCCTGAGACACCGATGCTCACCATCCGCAACATGAATGAGCTTTACTGGGTGCTGGGCGACATGACCTTCACAGAGCGGGCTGCCATGATGACCAACGTCTTCTCCATGAACAACCGCAACGTCCGCATGATGCGCCGTCTGGCAGAATGCAACATCGTCAGTGGCGACTCGCTGGCTGCCGAGAAGTATCTCCGCATCCTTGACAAGACGCTGGTCTATCACAGATGGGCAGAAAACCTCCGTCAGCACGGCAAGGATATCTACCGTGAGAAGATGAAGATGGTGCCCCAGCGCGACACGATAACCGTCAGCGACAATGCACACTTCCTGATGATGCAGCTGCTCGACACCAACGCAGACAATCTGGTAGCCCTCGACTACATTCTCTGCAGCACCTTGCTCCTGAAGGATATCACCAACTTCAAGCGTGACTACGACCGCTACTGCACGGAACGAGGGAAACCCCGTCTGAAGACGCTCTATCAGGAAGCCCTCTGCATCTGGCTCGCAGGCACCAACGCCTCACCAGAGGAATGGCAGAAGTATATCCAGCGACAGGACGTGCTGCAACGGTTCCAGCAATACAACAGCCAGCGTGGCAACCCTGCCTTCAAGGATACCTACTGGTACTATTTCGACAAGATTAAAGCACCGGAAGTATGAAGAAACTAGTCTATCTCCTGACGATACTGACCCTTTGCGTCGCCTGTGCCCCTACACCGAAGGATGTGCAGCAGAGCGACGAACTGCCACCTATCTACCCAGACTACTGCGAGGTGACCATCCCAGAGAACATCGCCCCGCTGAACTTCCTGCTGCGCGCCAACTGTGAGGCCATCGAGGTTAAGGCAGGGAGTCTCACCATCCATGTCCGTGGTAACGAAGCCATCTTTGACATCGACGACTGGGAGGCGCTGATGGAACAATCGGCAGGAAAGGAGATTGACGTCACGATAACGGCCCTCATCGACGGGCGGTGGATACAATACAAGACCTTCCATTGGCAGGTCGTTACAGACCAAATAGATCCCTATCTCACCTATCGTCTCATCGAACCCGACTATGAGATCTGGAACAACGTGCAGATACAACAGCGATGTGTGGAGAATTTCGAGACGAATGCACTCGGACATTACGAGCAGCTGGACAACCGATGCATGAACTGTCACACTTTTGCCAATCAGGATCCGAACCTCTCGATGATGTACGTTCGCGGTGAGAACGGTGGTGCCATTCTCAATCAAAATGGCAAGCTCAGCAAACTCAACATCCCAGGCAGCGTCTATTTCGGTTTCAGTCCTAGTGGGCGCTATATCACCTACTCCACCCAGCAGATTATTCCCGCCTTCCACAGTCTTGCCAGCAAACGGCTGGAGGTCTATGACTCGGAGTCGAATGTCTTTGTGGCCGACCTGGAGCAACAGCGTATCATCTCTTCTCCCCTGCTAAGCGACAGCCTGAAGTTTGAGACCTTCCCGACTTTCTCGCCCGACGGCAAATACATCTACTACTGTGCTGCCGACAGCGTCTCGCTGCCCATGGAAATCAAACGACTGCAATATAGTCTGGTGCGCATTCCCTTTGACGAGCAGACAGGCACCATCGGTAATCAAGTGGATACCCTGCTGCGGGCCACTGCTTCACCTCAATCCAAGACCAGCGTCTGCCATCCTCGCATCTCGCCCGACGGCCGCTATCTGCTCTACACCGTTGCCGACTACGGTACCTTCCCCATCTGGCACCCTGAGGCTGATCTACAGATGATGGACCTGAAGACTGGACGTATCGACACCCTCGCCATCGTCAACAGCGAGAAGAGCGACACCTACCACTCATGGAGCAGCAACAGCCGTTGGTTTATCTTTGCCTCCAAGCGCGATGACGGGTTGTATGGCAAACCCTATTTCTGCTATGTTGATAAGGAAGGGAAGGCACACAAGCCTTTCTGTCTGCCTCAGGAGCATCCTACATTCTACGACAATAACCTGAAATCCTTCAATGCCCCAGAGCTGGGTAAGGGCAAAGTGCCTTTCGATGTCGATGACGTCGCGGAGGCCATACGACAAGAGGCACTTATCTTCAAATAAGTGCCTCTTGCTGTGCAATAACCCAGGGTTATTTCTCAATAAGCGTTCCTTATGGTCGCACCTTTGTTTCGACACGCTTATCAGAGATGATTTCAAGACCAGCATGATAGGCGTCGAATTCTACTTTCGTCTTCGTAAAGTCGGGCGTATTGAAGGAATAGATGCTCTCCTCGTAGTATTCCTTCGGATTGCGCTGCGGCAACATGAAGGGCTTGGAGAAATGCCCCTTATCATCGATGCAAGCCAAATACAGACGGCTGTAATAGCCATCATCCCTACGGCTGGTAAAGACTATCCAACGAGAGTTCGTCGTCCAGTTATGATAGCTATCCGCCTTCGGACTGTTAATCTCCGTCAGTTCACGAGCTTCTCCCGTCTTCAGGTCGAGTAGCCATTGCTGACTCTCTTCATGCCAGATAGAGAAGTACCCATAGTCCATCAGTGTAAAAAGCATATACTTCCCGTCATAAGAAGGACGCGGCCACGTCAGACTCTTACCCATCGCAACAGCGTTGAAGATGGTATCTACCCGCTCGCCGTATTTACCTGTCTCAGGGTCAAAGGAAATCTTGCAGAGGTTGTATTTCTCGTCCTTGTAATACAGTGGGTACTCCTGCTGCTTGCAGGTCATGTAATAGAGCGTCTTGCCATCGGGAGAGAAGACGGGCGAGTTCTCACTCCAGTCCTTGGTAGAGAGCAGCGAGTCCATCAGTAACTCATGCGTAGCAGGATCATAGACAAAGACGTCACTCGACAAGTCGAACACCTCGATGCGCTCATTGGGCACCACATGGAATCCTTGCTTCGTCTGGTTCGTAGAGAAAGCACAATACTTACCGCTGGGATGCCAATAGGGATATACCATAGAACCGCCAAGCTGGTTGTTACCCGCCTTCAGCCATTCGCGCTGCCCATCTATCTGGAACATCGTTGCCCCATGCTCGCCCCGCACATGGAAGACGAATTTCGAAGGATCAGTCTGATGAGCCGAGTGGCAGTTGACACACATACCTGGCACTTGCGTATTCTCGATGATGGCATACTCGTCGAACGAAGACAGATCGCGCTGATAGAGTCCCATCTTGCTGAACACCTCATAGCCTGGAGCGATACGGCGATACGTCAGTCCCCACTCATCCAACGGATAAGTGCTGACATCGACGGTAAAGTCTTTGTACTGCAACCACTGATCGTCCTTGCGTTCACAGACGGTAAAGACGAGTTGTCCTCCTATGTTCTGTGCCGTCAGCTGGTGCCACTCATCCACGTCGAAATCGGCGAAATCACCCTGGGCATGTAGTTCACCACCCTTGGAACCCTTCACCACGACGTCCATACAATCGACAGCCTCATCCGTGCTATTGAAGTTGAGCGGAGCCATCTCAGCAGGAACCGTCACCCCGACATAGTCAGGATAGATAGCAGGCAGTTGATCAACCATTGTGGGATTCTCAGGGCCAGAACTGCATGACAACAACTGGAACACAGAGGCACAAAGGCACAGGGATATTATTAGCTTCTTCATTTTCCTACCATTAAATAATACCATACAGAGTTCCTAAACTGTTCCAAGCCAGGAGCGCTCTTACCTCCTGCAGAATAGATGCGCGAAAAGTCATTCAGCTGTTGAAGAATCAGTGGACTGACAAGTCCCTGTGGAGGTTGCTGACGCTGCTGCATGAAACCAAAGGCGATAGCCTCCTGACAACTACGGGGATTATACCGAACCTGACTCTGCACATACTGGGCATATTGCATGAAGCGAGGCACGTCTCTGTCCAGCAGCGGCATCATCAGCAGATACTGGGCTGCCATCTGATTCTGGTGGTTATGCATGAAGAGCTGACCACAAATCTTATCCAGTTCTGTGTCGCTGAACAAGAAATCCTCCTGCAGACGATACTGTCGCAGCGTTCCATATAGCGGATGCGCATTGATGGTCTTTTCGTCGCCCAGCATGGCTCGCATACGTTCAGCCCAACGACGATAGAAGATAGTCTTCTCCAGTATCTTTATATATTTCTCTGCCACCTTGTACTGTCCATTGATGACGTTAGTCTCCACCAGTCGCTTCAGCGCGCGACCACTCTTATTATAATTCGAAATCGCCTCCATCGCCTCGAAAGCTAATCGTTGAGCGGTATTGACTAATCCAAGGTGGAAATAGATCTCGCCCGTCAGTTGCGTCGTGGCGTAGTTACGCTCAAATGGCGGCAGCAGACCTTGAGAGCCACGCTGATAGAACTCGAAGATACGCTCTCCCAGTTGATTGGTCATTGCCAATGCCAGATTCGTTGCACTCACACTCATCGGCTTGTCGGGTGTCTGCTGCTCAGCTTTGGCGATGATGCCATTCCAATCCTTGATACGCACGAGATAGTCGTATTCCATCAACTCATACTTCTTCGCATCGAAGCCGTAATACTGCGGAACGAACAGAAGAGCAGTGATAGCAAGGATTAACGCATATTTTACACCCTGCTTCGGTTTCGGCAGATGACGACAGCCATAATGCATCATGGCAATCAGCACAGGGATCAATAACAGGAGATATGGAATCGTCACTGGGAAGCGATAATAGCCGATACCTACCGCCAGACGCACCAACGGATACGGTAATAGCCAGGCACTAACCAAGACGAGTGCTACCACATAGATAACGGCCAAGCCTGCCAGCCACGTGGGCACCATACATACAGCCACCAGCAAGGCCAAAGGTCCGATAAGCCAATATAACAAGGGCAGAGCCACCAGAGCGATGATGACCCTTCCTATCAGGTTGAGCCTTTCCAATGGTCTCAGACCTAAGATACATCCCATCGCCATGATGAGTGCAACGACATACGCCAGCATCACGTTTTCGTCGCCCATCGCAAACCAAAGCACCAATGCCGGGATGAGACTCAGATAGTAATAATCCTCGCAACGCATCAGTCGCCAAGTAAGGCGCTGCACCATCATGAAAAGTATGGCGAGAATCAGTGCCCCAATGACGGTGGCATTATAGAACTGCACCAGAAACTCACCCACATAACGGGCAAGACCACCCGGCTCTGCCATCCGCTCACAGAAATAATCAGCATCGAACAAGAATAGCTGCAACTGCTCCTGAAAAGTCAGCGCAAAGGGATAGCGGCACTCCCAGAACAGGAATACCACCAGCCCGAAGAAGAGCGTCAGCAGCCAGTCTGCATATTTACTCAGGAATCTCTTCATGCGTATCGGCATTCATCGTTACGACGCGACCATCGGGAAGCTTACGCTGATAAGTCAAAGGAAATAGATCCTTTAAGAAGTTACCCAATGTAGTACCCTCCATATTCTTCGCCAGCTGACGGGTATAGTGCTTATACACTAAGTGGAAACTGTCGGCACGCTGCTTGATATACTTGGCCTGCACCGTATCGCCACGCTTTGCCAGGTCAGCTATATTCCTGCGCATCAGTCCCAACTGACGATTATGAATCTCTGTCTGTACCTTCCACTGCTCCAGCGAATCGTTCTGCGGTGTACCCGTAGCATGGCTCACGGAATCGACAGTCACCGTAATGTTTCCAGGCTCACCCACCACGATCAGCGGTTGCAGTCCCATGCGATAATGGTAGTCAAGCAGGATCTTATACATCTGCATCGAGTCTGGTTCAAAGTGGAACTTTCCATTCGTGATTTCCATCGAATCGACCGTCTCCGCTGTAGCTGGTCCTGAGAAGGGAACAAGGAAGATGCGTTTGCCTTCATACTCTTCACCATTCACTGTACCACTGATATGACATTTCCCGTCACTAGCCTGCTGGCAGCTGTAGAACATCGTCACAACTGCTATAGCCATCAAACACAATAGAATCTTTTTCATCTTTATCTAATCTTTACATGTTCACGTTTATTGTCAAACACCTGCCGATAAGCTTCATGAGCATCCAACTCTACCTTCGATTTCGTGAAGTCTGGACAGTTGTAGGCATCCATCATCTCCCGATAGAACTTTCTCGGATGGCGCTGGGGCAACAGGAAAGGTTTCGACACCCTACCCTGTTCGTCGATGGTGGCCAGATAAAGCTTCGTGTACATGCCGTCCTCACGCTTGCTGCTGAAGACAAGCCAACGGCTGTTCTCGCTCCAGTTATGATAGCTCTCACTCTGAGGTGTATTCAGTTCTTTAAGCTCCCGACTTTCCCCTGTCTTCAAATCCATCAACCAAAGGTCTGCATCATTCTGGCTCACGGGGAAGTTGCCACGACTGCTTGCACAGTACATCAGCCAACGTCCATCGTAGCTGGGGCGCGCCAATACATAGCTCTTGTCCGTCGCCGGACCATTCAGCAGGGTATCCACCGTCTCACCGAATACGCCTTTCTCTGCGTCAAATGCAATCCTACATAGTGAGCATTTCACTTTCTCATATTCCGCAGGCACACGACAGGGTTTTGACGTACTATAGTAAAGCCACTTACCATCATGAGAGAAAGCTGGGAAAATCTCCAGATCGTCTGTCTGCAAAAGCGGTGAAAGTATCAGTTCGTTCGTCCGCGTGTCGAGCACTTCCACATTGCTAAACGTATGATAGACCTCGATGCGTTGTCCTGTGCCAGTAAAAAAAGCCTGATGCACGGAATTCACAGCCAAGGCCACATAGTCACCCTGCGGATGCCAGTAGCTGTAGGAGCCTGCTGCCTTTGTGGAGTCGGTCTTTGTCTCCACCCACATCTGATGACCATCTTTCTGAATCATCGTACCACCACCTTCACCACGCATCTGCATCGTCAGACGATTCGGATTGGTGCGGTTAGCTGTGTGACAGTTGAAACAACGTCCTGGTACAACGGTCTCTGTGATAATGGCATATTCATCAAAAGAACTAAGTTCGCGCTGATAGATTCCAATATCACCACCTACCTCATAGCCTGGTTTGATACGACGATAGGTAAGTCCCCAGTCATCAAGACAAGCCTCACTTACAAAGATATCAAAGTCTTTATACTGTCTCCACTGCCCATCTTTCTCTGTGCAGACGGTCACAGTAAGTTTGCCACCCTGATTCTGCTCTGTCAGTGCATGCCACTCGTCGATATCAAAATCAGCCCATTCACCGTTCACATGTAGTTCGCCTCCCTTGCTGCCTTTCACGACGACGTCCATACGGTTAATGGTCTCGTCGGCAAAGTTGAAGTTTAGAGGAGCGATGTCGGCAGGTATCGTCACACCGATATAGTCCGGATAGATGACAGGCAACTTGTCCACGAGCGTCGGATGCTCCGGATTCGAGCTACAAGCCAGCAACAGCCAAACAGACACACAGAGCCACAGCGATAGAAGAACTTTCCTCATGGGTGCCTCCTTTCTGTCATTCGCTTGACATAATTCGCATATGGCGAACCTTGTACCTTACCCTGCGACTGAATGCATCGCATGGCATCCTGATAGCCCAACGGCATCTGTCTGTAGCCACCATATTGCTGCACCCATCCCATAAACTGCACAAAGCCTTGCAGATTGCCTTTCAACAGCATCTGACCCATGAAATAGTCGAGTGCCATCTTGTTCTCTGGATTGTTTTGGAAAAGGATCCCCAGCATCTTGTCCATCTCCTCATAGCTATACAGGAAACTCTCCTTATAGCGCAGCCTGCGCAGTTTGCCATAAACGGGATGAGCGTTTATTTTAGCCTCATTACCCAACATCTGCTCGGCTTCCAATGCCCAGGCACGATAGAAAAGTGACTTCTTCAACAGGCCCAACTGCTTGGCAGCTGTCTGATAGTGCCCATTCACCAACATACATTCGGCAATGCGTTTGGTGCAACGGCCACTACGGCGAGCATTAAGGATCGACTCCTGGGTATCGAACATATACCGTTGAGCAGAGTTCACCATACCCAGACGCCAAAAAACCTCTGCCGATGGTAACATCGAAGTGAGGTCACGCACACGAGGCATCACCAGCGCGTCTTCTCCACTCTGGTAGAAGTCGAACATACGGTCTGCCAACAAACGTTTCTCTGCTAAAGCGAGATTAACACAGTTCGACCAAAATGGTGTTTTTACCTGATACTCACCTGCCCGTTTCACAATATCATCCCATCGTTCGTTCCTGACGAGATAGTCGAGTCGGATGAGTTCATACATATCCTTGTCGTAGCCATTCCACTGCGGGTAGTGCAATGGGATACGATAGTAATTCAACCCCGTCATTGCCATCTGCAGCGGCCACTGGGGTAACAACCAGGCATACGCCATCAGTTGCAGAGCAAAAAACCAACCTGCCGACCATAGATGCTTCCATCCTAATTGTAATACACGAATGACTGCATACAGCCAAACAACAGGTCCAATCAGCCAATAGGCAACAGGCAATATCAGAACATCCGCCCAAGAACATGACCTCCGGACTCGGACACAAGCTAGCGCCAACGCCAGCACCACAGCCACAGGCAGGGACAGCAATACATTGATGTCACCCATCAACCACCAGAGTAGCGCCACAGGCACTAGACTCAACAACAGCCATGACTTCGGGAGCAAGCGAGCCGTCAGTCGCTGTAGTGCAACAAAGAGCAAAGCCAGCAAGAGAGCGCCCAACCATCCTACGTAATAGAACTGTACGAAGAACTCTCCTACCCAATCTGCGAAACCGCCAGGAACACTCAAGCGTTCAAGGAAGTAATCCCAAGTCCACAAGAAAAGCTGGTATTGCTCTTGATATGACAAGGCATGGGGATAAGCTGCATACCAAAACACGAACATGCCGATGCCCACCAGCATCGACAGTCCTATATTCCAGTATTTTGCCATCCCTGTCTTCATAAATCGGTGCAAAGTTATAACTTTTCTCTTAAATCACCAAAGAATAGCACGGAAAACACTGACACTTTCTACTCCCCTCGATTTGCTGTGGCCAAACTCAAATAACCTCGTTTCAACCCATCGGCAGTACACGACAAAGTAAGGGCTGAAGGAATCTGGCTGCTCTGAATTATCATCTGTGCCAAACCATTAAAGGCTGGTATGCCGAACTCGTGGCAGTCCTTTTCTTTCGGATGATCCTCACCCAAATAGGCAGGATCACCATTGCCCACGCCAATGATACGGCCCTCGCCCTCTAAATGGAACGTCAACATCGGACAAGCATCAGGGACGATACGCCCCTTATTATCTTGCACTTCGACAGTAATGACAGACACATCACGTCCATCAGCCTTAATCGTCTGACGATCTGCTTTCAGCACAATCTTTGAAGCAGGACGCGTGGTCTCAACCGTTTCTGTCAGAATGCGTTTACCATTCTTATAACCAATAGCAACAACCTTTCCTGGCTGATAGACAGCTTTCCATTTCAAGTGACCATTACGGGGCATCGTCTGACGACCAAGTTTCTTTCCATTGACTGTCAGTTCCACCTCGTCACAGTTACTATAGGCCCAAACCTCTATCTCCTCACCCTCATGACCTTGCAGGTTCCAATGGGGGAAAATATGGAGCGTTGGCTCGTCTGTCCACCACGATTTCAGATAATAGGCCTCATCCTTGGGGAATCCGCAGTAGTCCAGAATGCCGAATTCCGAGTCGGTAGCAGGATATTTCAGAGGATTAGGCTCACCGCGATAGTCGAAGCCTGTCCAATAGAAGAGACCTGCACCCCAAGGACGCTCAGCATAGAATTTCCACCCGCGCTCGATGCGGTTCTCAGTACCGTCAGTGTCAGGACTGAGGTTCATGGATCTCATGTGTCCAGGCCGTTCTGGAGAATCGAAATAGACACCACGCGTTCCACAGCCCGTGGTCTCTTCCGTACCCACAATTCTCCATGAGGGATTAGCCTTCTTACGGTTATCCACATCGTTCTGAAGGATATAGTTGAAGCCCACGACATCGAGACCCTTAATCATCTCTGAGCCTCCAGCATTAGCTATCGTAGAAGGACGTGTAGGGTCAAGCAAACGGGTATATTCACGCATGGCGGCAGCGATACGAGTGCCCTGGATGGTGTTCTCCATACCCCATTCTTCATTACCATCGCTCCAAAGAATAATACTGGGATGATTGCGATCGCGCTTAATCATCTTTTCTAATAATCGTTGGTGCTCAGTATTGATGCCTGCCAGACGATTCTCGTCAATGACGAGGATGCCCTCACGGTCACAGATATCAAGCAATGCCGGCGTCATTGGGTTATGTGATGAGCGGTAGGCATTGCAACCTATCTTCTTCAGTTGTTTGATGCGCCATGCCATCAGGGCCTCAGGCATAGCAGCACCCACACCTGCATGATCCTGATGAAGATTGACGCCCTTCAGTTTCAGTTGCTTACCATTCAGGAGGAAACCCTTATCAGCATCGAAGGCAATGTCTCGAATGCCAGTTGTCGTCTCATAGACGTCCGTTACTTTACCATCCACCTTTACCGTCGTCTCCACCTTATATAGATAAGGATCGGCTGTGCTCCACAGATGTGGGTTTTCAAGCGTCATCTGCTGCTTACAACCAAGTGTTTCCTTAGGTTGTAGCGAGATGCTCGTTCCACTACATTTGGCCACCTCATTGCCATTGGCATCCAGCAGCCGCTGACTCACCTCACAGGTCTGAGATTCTAATGACTGGTTGTTCACTTCCGTCTCCACATGGACGACAACAGAGGCATAAGGCTCCTTTAAGTCTGCATAGACAAAGGTGCCAAAGGGCGCTACGCTAACCGCGGCCGTCTTCACAAGCCAGGCATCACGATAGATACCTGCTCCCTCGTAGAACCAGCCTTCTTCAAACGTGGCATCAGCACGCACACAGATCAGGTTGTCCCCTCCATAGTTCACATACTCCGTTACATCATACACCTGAGTAGCATAGCCACTGGGCTCAACTCCCATCCAGAAACCATTGAACCACACCTGCGCATTGCGGAAGATGCCATCGAACTGCAAGG